>SDBT01010271.1_pt1 | contig 15126 bp, 25 predicted proteins | sample 2277101 | NCBI WGS metagenome assembly SDBT01 (sample SAMN10404973, study PRJNA504765) | marine sediment metagenome | isolation source: marine sediment core GS10_PC15, 103 cmbsf | place: Arctic Ocean: Southern Knipovich Ridge | collected 2010 | reverse complement strand
CTCAAACAATGTTAGATAAAGCAAAAAGCGAGATTGTGAAAAGAAAGAAACATTCCATTAAACATTCTAAAGATAATGCTTTAGAAGGAAATGAAAAAGTTGAACTTTTCAGAGCAATTAGAGAATTAGATATGACTCATGAATTAAAATATAAATATGAAGTCTTAGTTCACTTAATGATGGATGGAGGTTTAAGAGTAAGTGAAGCTTTACAAGTTCGCTTAGAATGGTTTAATGAAACAGAAGATGGAATCGTATTAAAGATTCCAGGTAAGGCTAGAGATTTAGGAAATATGAAAAGAGATTGGAATCCTAAAACATTAGCAGGTAAAAGAGAAATAATTTTCATTGATCCCGCAGTAGGTCAAAAAGTAAGAAGTTATTTTATTCATAATCAAGGTATTGGGATGCTTAGACAAAGAGCATATCAAATTATGAAGATGTTAGGTAAGATAATTAATAAACCTGACTTACATCCTCACGCATTAAGAAGTACTTACGCCAACACATTAGTTTATGCAGGAGTAAACGCAACAACTTTAATGTATTGTTTAGGATGGAGTGATCTAAATGTTGCTTTAAATTATATTAAGGCTAACAACATGGCTGCTAGAAAAGATTTACTAGAAAAAATGAGAGGTCTTTGAAATAAAAAATGTTAAACGAAAAACAAAAACAAAAACTAAGAAAGATTGATGACAAACTCGACAATATGATTTTAAGAATATTTGAGTTTGATAAACTAGATGTAATATCTTTAACTAAAGAAGAGTTTAAGACTAAAATGTGTTTAGTTAAAATGGCTATGCGTACATCTCAAATTGAAGGGATGGTTGAAACAATGCCTAAATTTAACCTTTAAATAAAAAATGAAAGATACAAATAAAAATTATGATAAAGAAAAAGGTTGTGGTAAAAAAATAAATTCATCAATTTATGATACTGGAAGCTTTACAATTTGTGGAAGTCATATACTTTACACAAAAGAAGAAACTTATTTGTTAAGACATAGAAATATAGTTTTATGTGAAACTTGTAAAAATACAAAAAAATAAAAAATGAAACAATAAGTAATCACTAGTGTGTGATTACATAAGTATATATAGGAGTATGTATATTATATATTATGGAAAACAAAAAAACAAACAAAAAGAATACGATGGAAGACTATCTTCAACTTATACTGTCAAGACCAGATGTAGTATTTGCTATAGGGATATTAATTGCGACAATAGCAATGTTAATAGATTTTATAATGTTTATAAACTGAAAACATGGAGACAATTAAATAAATTAAGTACAAGTTAAACCTTTAACTTTATTAAAAAGTTCAATGGTTTACCAATCAAATAAAAAATGAATCAAGACAAAGCAAAAAAGATATTTAAAGAGATTTTAAAAAAATCAATTGAAGAATCACCTGAGTGGTGCAAAGGTTTAGGAAAATTATAAATAATGAAAAACGAAATAAAAACAATAAAAATAGAGTGTGGATTTTGTAGCCATTATACAGATTGTGAAACTAGAACAATTCAGATGGGTTTGGGTTGTTGTTCAGATTGTGAGAAGTCAAAAAAATGAACATAGTATCACAAGATGAAGAAGATATGGAAGAAGAATGAAGCAAGAAAGTAAATTAAAATCTACAATAGGTGTACCTTGTTGGAATTGTGGTAATTTCTTGAATAAAAAGGATAATGTATGTTATTTATGTAATTCAGACCAATAAATAACTATATAAATACATTACTTATATTAAAAAGTCTTCATTTTGGTGTGTCTAAGAGCTAAATCGCTCATACTCTCCAAATATGCTAAGCATAAAGGAAATAAAATAAAAATGACAAATAAAATACAAAATAAGAGTAAAGATGGAGGATTATCAGACACTGATAAGTTTAAAAAAGAAATGTACACATTGATGGATGATTATTTAGAAGTTAAACAAGAATCAAAAGAGTTAGGTTATAATGATGATGCATTTAAATTTAAAGATTACATAGAATTTTATATTAAACATAATAAGTAATATTAATTATTATTTATTCTTTCTACTAATAAACTAAAATTGATTTCAATTAAATTACTTCTCAATGGATTCGCAAGTCCGCCACATATATATTTATCACTAAAGTTAAATCTTTCTATAGTTCCATTCTCACATAATATCTCAAACTCTATTCTTTGATTTTCATTATTAGATAACATCCCACTAATTAAAAATACTATCAATAGAAACGAACAGTATAATATAAATGATTTCCTTCTATCCAATTCCATTATATTAAACTGAATAGGAATTTAAACACATCATCTATAAAGAAATAGATTAATAATAATATTATAGTCCATTTAATTATGAATGTTTTGATAGGTGTAGGTGTTCCTGGTTGTTTAGGTTGTCTAAACATCTTTGGTTTCCCCATACGTATGTATATTTGATTATTCATTTTGAATTTTTTGGTGGTATGTCATAGGTTAGTATAAAATAGAGGTTAACCTTAACAGTTAACATTATTTAATTTTTTTATGAACTTGTTTGCTATATTCCACTTGGCATTGTCTTCTCTACTGTTAAATACGTTTGTTATACATTGTGGGACTATCTCCATCTCTTTAGGAGTAAGTGTTATTGAATCTGTTTCTTGATTAATTGATTTTAAAGCTTCTTCTTTAATTAGATTAATCTTTGAATGATCTATAAACTTATCACTCCATACCCAAAAGTTTGCTTTAAAACTTGGCGCACATTTTGGAGAATAGAACCAAGTCTTCTGACCATAGTTAAATATCCAATGTTTTTGAGTATAATTATAAAACTTTAAGTGTCCTCTCTCTAATCCATTTGCATATACGTGGATTAATGCACGAGTTCTTGCTACAGCGAAGTATTTACGAAGCATGAAGAAGTATGGGATCACTAATAATACTGTCAATCCTTTACTACGCATAATTGTAAACATTTTAATGATTACGTTCTGCATCTTAGTAAGTGCATCAGTACTCATCCCCGCTAGAACAAACTCATCCCATACACCTACATCTCCCTTCTTAGCAGTATTAACCCATTCTTCAAACTGTTGAGCTGTATAGAAGACATCTTTCTCAGTGAATTTTCCATCACTTTGAATGATAGCCCATTGAAATGCAAACTCAGACTTACCTGTTCCTTCCATTCCATCTACACACATTACATTATCAAACTTTGCTGCGATTAACTCTTTCCCCGCTTGTACGTTATCCCATACATAACCATCCACTTGTACTTTGATTCCTTTTATTGTATATGCTCCCATTTTAACTATATAATGCCTTTCCTTTATCTTTCTTCTCAATCTTATCAATCTTTGGGATTAATCCTTCCTCAGATAGATTCTTTAATATAACTTTAAATATTGATTCTAAACTTTTAATTACTTTATGTTGATAAATGATTAATTTAGATGTATTATTCTTTTCTGTCAGATCTCTAATGTATATACTATTATATATCTTTTTTTCAATATCATTTAATGCTGTGTTAATCTCTTCTTCTTTCTCAAGAGCAAAACACGTAGAATTAAACAAAGAATTGATTAAACTATAAAACTCATCAATAAGAGAAGTATCTTTTCTAATTACTTTATTTATTACTTTTATTTGATCTATATCTTTTTGTAGCGATATGTAGAACGGATTCCATTGTGCATATCTTAACTCTTTATCATATTTCTTGTTTTCCATGATAGTAATTATATGTGTTTAAAGTTTATAAACATTATTAAATCACAATAGAAAGTATTATATATTTTGAAAAACTATATTAATTAAAATGGTAACTATAAGAGTAGAATCAGATTCGCCAAGTGATGTTGGGAAAAGTTTCGGTGGGACTAAAATAACAGCCCCAAGAAAGAGTAAGAGCTCAAGCTCATCAGCTAAGAGAAGACGTAAAGCAAATGCACAAAGAATTAGAGATGCAATAGCTAAACAAATCGCAGAAGCTGCAGCAATAGTAGTTGCAGAAGCTAAGAAGAAAGCAATTAAAAGGAATAAAGCGAAAACTCTTGAAGAAGTGTTTAAAACTTCTAAACCCACTATTTCTGTTAGTGAAAAGGCTCAACAACAAAGTAAAACGTTTTTCCAAGATAGAGTAAGGCAAAGAAATAATAGGATTCCTGAAGCGTTAAGATTTAATGCATCTAGAAAAACTCCTCAAGAAGAAGTAAGGCAAAAAGCATTAACTGGGCAAACTCAAACACCTACTCAGATAAAACAATTTAAATCTTTGACAAGCGTACAAACTAAATCAGGGAGGATATTAAAAGAATTAACACCATTCTTAAACACTGAATCTCAACAAACATATAAAAGATTAAGAAAAGGATTAAGTCCTTCAGGGAAAGATATTGTAAATATCGCATTAGATTTAATCACATTAGTTCCGGGATCAGGATTTGTAATTAAAGGAGTTGGAAATGTAGTGAAAGCAGGAGCTAGAGCATTAAAGATTGGAGGAAGTAGTAAAATAATAGCTATACCTGTCACAATTATTCCTAGAGCTAAGAGTAAGATAATTAGAGATACTGCGGGATCTATAATTAGAGATATTGGAGCGACTCAAAGAGTTACAGAAGCAGCAAAGGAGTTTTTTGATGTAGATGAGAACTTTTTAAAGAGTTCAGCAAAGACTTTAGGATTAAAAGATGAAAAAGATTTATATAATAACTATATTAGTGTTATTGGAGCTAAAACTAAAGATGGGAGATTTAGAACTGATGATATTACAAACTTTTTAGGAGTAGATTATTTTAAGAAAAGTACTGTAAAGGCAGGACAAAGAGAATTTAATGATTTCTTGAGAGGTAACGGATTATCACAAACTCAAGCAAATAAAATAATTAGTAACTTAGAACAATTCAGAAAAGCTAGACAATTCGGGCAATTATTTGGATTTGTAAAAACTGAGGTTAGTAGTGAAAGATTAGCACAAACATTACTTAAACGAGGAGTAGGTAAGAAAACAGCAGTAGGAATCGCAGGAGCAAGAGAAGGATTAAGTACAGTGTTGCAAGAAGGATTTATTCAAGGATATACTTTAACACCTGCAGATTTCGCCTTAGCTGTATTTTCAGGAGTTACAGGAAGTATTTTCTTTTCAAAAACTAAATTAAAAGACATTAAACCAAAAGATTTAGATAAGTCAAGAAATAAAATGACTAACGCTATCTTTAAGAAATTATCAGATAATAGAAAAAGTAGATATTTAACTAAATTAATTAAAGCAAACTCTGTAAAAGTTGATGGATCTAAATTAAGTACTTCTCAAATTAAAACAGTGAAGATAGCCTTAGATAAAACAGATAAAGATAAACTAGTAAAATCTTATGTGAAACAATCTATAGTAGATGCTAGAGGGAAAATCCCTAGAAAGAAAGCAAAGATATTATTAAGAGATCCAATTGCTAATATTATTGATCCTTTTGAGATTGTAGGAGATTCTATTGTTGAGTTAACTGATAGAGTATCGGCTAAAGTTAGAAAGAAATTAAGCATAAGGAAATCTAAATTAAAAAAAGGTAAAGTTAAAGCTAAGGTGTTAACTAGATCTAAATCAATAACAAAGGCAAAAACTAGTGTGAAAGCGAAAGGAATTAGTAAGGCAACAACTAAAACTAGGCCTAAACCTATTACAAAGACTAAACCTAAAATTGCTACAAGGACGAAGACAAAGACCAAAACTAAAGTTGCTACAAAAAGCAAGACTAAAACTAAAACTAGAGTTGTAACAAAGAGTAAGACGAAGACTAAAACTAAAACTAAAATCATAGAGTTTCCTATTTTCAAATTTCCAAAACAGAAATTAAAGAAAGGAGAAGTATTTGTCCTTCAAGCAAAAGCTAAGTTAGGTGCTAAAGTGGTTGGAACAATTACATCAGCATTACCATTACGAGAAGCAATAGATAGAGGAGTTAAAGAGATTACTGTAGGGAGATTCCCTCTAGCTAGATCTATTAGTTTTAAAGTGGTAGGAGTTAAGAAAGTAAAAGATACGGGAAGAGGATCATTAAAAGGATTTAAAAGAAAAGTTGGAAAGAATCCTTTAGTTCAAGAGTTTGTACAAATCAACCCATTAGGGACTAGAGTAGAGAGATTAGCATTACAGAAAAAGAAAAGATTATAAATAATAAAATACATAAATAAATGATGGTAACTGAAAACAAAACATATATATTAAGTCAAGCACAATTTGAGGATGTAGTTCTCCAAATTGGAATATTAAAACAAACTTACGATCAAGTAAAAGTTAATAGAGATATGAATTTATTCCAAAAGAATATCATATTAAAAAATAAAAAACAAAATATGGAAACAATAAAAGAGTTAGAAGACATATTTGAGAAATCTCAATAATTCTTTTTTTGTCACATAAACACATCATTTTGTCCCATTCCTTAATTCTTAGTTACAACACTATATAAACATCAAACAACACAATATCTTTACAATGGTTGAATTTAAAAGTTTAATGACAGGAGCAAAAGTTGTAGGATTAGTTATTCTTGCAATTATAGGAGCTTACGCAATCGCTATTTTAGGTGGTATCGTAATTGGTGTATTAGTACAAGTAGTGACGTCCGGAGATATTTCTGTATCTGCGGCGATGAACACTGCATTAAGTGGATATGAAACAACTTATATCACAACTGTAACAACTTCATTAACTCCGTTAGTGACAATTGCTGCGCTTGTAATTGTCGTGGTTTTAATATTAATTTTCTTTGGAAAGGGTGGATTCTCTTTAGGACAAGGAAAAGGAAAAGGAGGAATTAACTAATTCTTCTCACTTTTTTTTAAATTACATACAAACAAATACAAAATAATTCTTCTTACAATAACTATATAAGTACTAAATTCTATGTTATACTATGTCAGAACAAACAAGAGATGACTATGTTGATGAAAATCCTAGTGAAGAAAACTACGGATATGAGTCAGAAAGTGACGGACACGGAGAAAGTATAGTTGACAAGCCTACTATAGATGGATTTTTTGATACGGAAAACATATTATATAGTATGGAAAAGACGATGAGAGGTTACCAAAAACAAAATGGTAAATGGATTCCATTATTAAGTGATCCCATCGCAAGAGATGAATTTATTAATCTAACTATTAATTCTTTAAGATCAATTGTAAATCCTGAGAATATTATTTCTAAAAAGTCTGCAGAAGATATCGAGATCATATTATTAGAAAAGAATTTAGAATTTATTGACGTAGTAGAGGATGAAAGTCCATTTTCTCCTCAAATTGAGTTATATTTTGAAAGTTTAGTTAATATGCATGACCATACTTTAGAATTGTTCATGGGATTAGTTCAAGGAGGACACGGAGCTCAAACATTAAAAGAAATTTATGCGGGAGTTGCAAAGAGTACAGATGATTTTTATGCTAAAAAGGAAGATAGTTCTTTCAGGTTAGCAGTAGGAGATAAAGATTTAGTAAATATTGGAATGAGAGGACGATAAAATGGGATTTTTTAAAAAGAAAAAAGATACAGAGAATAAAGAAAATGTAAGTCACAAGACTTCTAAAAATACAAGTAAGGCGGAGTATAAGATCATTATTAAAGAAAAATTTAGTAAAGGTACAACTACATTGAAGACAATCACAGCAAAGAGAGAAATTGATATGGATGATCATGTTGTTTATTTATCGAATGTATCAGAACAATTCTTAGAATTAATGCCTAGAGATGAAAAAGATTTTGAGATGTTAGATGAAAAAGAAATCGATAAACGATTAGTCGTTGCTAAAGACCTATTAAAGAAACCTAAGACTGATGAAGAGAAGGGAAACAATAAACAAAATTATTTATATGCCGTTATGAAACTTGAAGCGCAAAAGAGAGCGTTAAAGTATGGTGCAGATAATGCTTATGAATCCATTGATGAATTTGGAACTAAAGAATATATCTTTCTAAGAGAAGGGAGTACGTTTTCTCCATTTAAATGGGACGTTGACACAAAAACAATTTATGTTGCTAGTGAGAACGTTAAGAAGAAAGCAGGAATGGCTAGACGGAACAAGTCAATAAAATATAGTAAATTTAAAAATGTTATTGAAGGATCTGTAATGTTTCTAATGATAATTAATATCGTAATGTCTTTAGGGTTAGGATACGTTTACTTGAAAACATTTCAGAAAATGGATGAGAGTGCAATTATTGAAGCTCAAAACTTTTGTGTTCAAAAGGGTGCAGAGTGGACTCAAATCATAGAAAAGAATGCTAAAGCTAGTGAAGAGATATTTAAGAACTTACAAAAAGCATCAGGAATAGAAAATCCATTCTTAGCAAACATTGTCCCCGCAACAGTTGGAGCGAATGAGAAATGAGTGTCGAGAGAGTAAAAGTTATTGTTGATAACTCAATCAAGGCGGAAGATTTAGATCCCGCTAAATTAGCTTTCATTAGTTTTGGGAGTTTGTGTGGTATGGGGATTGGATTCTTTTTATCCTTTGTTTTCACTGGCTCAACAACGAAATTAATCTTAGCGAGTGTGTTATTATGTACAGGTTTTTATTTGATTATGAAAGCGTTACCTATGTTGAGGAAGTAATAAATGGGATATACATATTTTGAAAGTAGTATATATATATTACTTGCTTTCACAACCCCATTCATAATAGTATATTTATTGCCTGAACAAATTGCGATAAAAATAATAGATATTTTACTATTTTATAGTATAGCGATACTTATCGTAGTATTAGGAAGTATAGCTCACAACATAATTAATAGAGAGGTGTTGAAATAAACTATGACTAATATAACTATTAACTTGAGTAGTAAGTGGATATTCTTTGGAGCATCAGGATTAGGACTTATATATTTAATATTTTATATTAATTATTTGACTTCATCTATACACATTACAGGACTTGATAAATTAGGGTTTTTTTTAATAATGATATTCATAGCTGCAGCGTTTTGGACACCATACCAATTTAATGATAAATTCTATTAATAAAAACGTGACAAAACGCAAGTTTTATAATCTTTGAAATATATAAACCTTATATATGGTAAGTCAAACAACACAAGATTTTATATTTAGCGTAGTAGATGCGCAAAATGAATATAATATAAAAATACTCCTTGGTTGTGTCTTATTAGGGTATATGATCTTTTCACTTTGGTGGGCGAATAAGATTATCCCTTTTAATGCAACACAAGATGAAATAAAACAACATCCAGTATATAAACAAATTAGTGTTAAGTTAATGCGAGTAGTTCCAGTAGTATTTCTTTTTTTTATGCCTTTAAGCTTATCTATATTCTCATACAGAACATATCCTTTAGATGCTTTAATCACATTAATGGTTACAGCGTATAGTGTGACAACAATGATAGGGTTAGGTATTTGGTTCTTGTTTGGAATGGATTGGATTCAAAACTTCCTTGCTACAATTGGAATTGAAACAAAAGAAAGTAAAGGAACTATTATTCGGAGGAAAGATTAAAATATGGTTAAGACAATTCAAGCAAGAATCCCTTTAACTCTTCATAAAGAGATTATGAAATTAAAAAGACAAATGGAGAAAGAAACTAAAGAACGATTTGGAAAACATAAACCTGTAACTTTTGTTAAAGCAGCTGCAGAGTTCCATCGTAAGAAAAATAATACTTTCTTTGGAGGCGGATTATTATGAATAAAGAAGCAAGTACTAATGTATTATACATTATTATAATGTTTTCAATGTTAGCTATGATTGGTATGTTTATGATGGTTTTCACTTATGAAATTGGACGTACAGAGATATTAGAGCCTATTTTAAATGTTACATTAGAAACTGAACAACTATTGGGAGTATCTCAAGAATTACAAGATCATGCCCAAGAAGTAAAAGATTCTTACGATAGCATAGAAATGCCTTACGATTTATTTTTTTTATATCTATGGATCTCAGCTATAGCTACAAGTATTGCAATCACTTTGAGAAGTAAGAAAGACTCAGTATTTAGTTTTTTTGGTGGTATGTTTATCACATTAATGGGATTATTATTAATAGTATTCTTTGTAGATCAAGTTCAAGTATGGTTTTTTATTAATATATTTAATGCAGTGTTCTCGGACATTACTTTAAGTCTACCTATAATGGATTATTACTTCAATAATATTGGTTGGATTAGTGCGATTTGGTTTATGTTATTATTATTCCTAAGACAAGTTACTTTAGACATTAATGTAGGTGGGAGGGTTCAAGAATGAAAATGAATAAAATAATTATATTTATGTTAGTATTGTTTGGTTTGGTTGCTAGTGTTAATGCTGCTGCCGATGGCCCTTATGATGTTGCTAATGCGACATATAACGGGATAAATTTATCTGTTGCTGCTCAAGACACAGTCCCTAAAGGTATGGCATTCAACAATGATGGTAGTAAAGTTTATATGATTGGAGCTTCAAACGATAGAATTTTTGAGTATGATTGTAGTACAGATTTTGATTTAGATACTTGTATTTATTCTACAAGAAATTTATTAGTTAGTGGTCAAGACGCAAGCCCCGAGGATATGGCATTCAATAATGATGGTAGTAAAGTTTATATGATTGGAATTTCTACTGATAGAATTTTTGAATACGATTGTAGTACAAATTATAAAATAGATACTTGTAGTTATTCTACAAGAAATTTATTAGTTGGTGGTCAGGATGGATTACCTACAGGTATGACATTCAACAATGATGGAAGTAAAGTTTATATGGTTGGAAATCAGTTTAATGAACTTTTTGAGTATGATTGTAGTACAGATTATAAAATAGATACTTGTAGTTATTCTTCAAGAAGTTTATCTGTCACTAGTCAAGATACATTCCCTCAAGGTATGGCATTCAATGGTAATGGTAGTAACGTTTTTATGGTTGGGACAAGTAATGCGGACATTTTTCAATATGGTTGTACTACAGAGTATGATTTAGATACTTGTAGTTATTCTTCCAAAAATCTAGATGTTACTCCTCAAAGCGAATTCCCTTTAGGTATGACATTCAATAATGATGGTAGTAAAGTTTATATTGTTGCAAATGATGGAGATATACTTTTTGAGTATAGTATAGATTTTCCAACATCTCCAACTATGACATCAAACATACAACCATTTTATAATACAAATAATATATCTATAACTCTAACTAATGACGGAATTAATAATGGTTCTGATTTTGTAGAAATGTTATATAGTTTAGATGGAGCAAGTAATGTTAGTTTAGGAAATACTACAAATACTACTTTCTCTTTAACTAATTTAAGTGATGCTTTACATAATATAACCTTCTCTTTAATATCTAATCAAGGAAATTCAAGTTTAGCACAAACATTTACTATAGATACAACTAACCCTGTATTAAGTGTATTCCTACCTTCTGATTATAATTTTTATACTGGATTTAATTTTTCTAATTATATTAATGTTACTGATACAAATTTAGATACTTGTATAATTACTATTAGTGGAGAAAGTTCCACAATATGTACAGATTCAGATTATGATTTCACAACTAATGGGAATAAGACTATTAATGTGACAGCAACAGATTTATCTGGTAATACAGCATCAAGTTTGAATAACATAATATTAATTAATCCTTTCCAATCATTTCAAATATTTAGTAATGCTGTACAATTATTTAATTTCACAATTAACTCAATTTCAGATAATGGGACAGGGACGGCCGCAATAAATATATTTAGTGATGGTTTAATTATTGGATCAAACTCAGTCTTATTTGAAAAACTAGGTTTTGCTACAACAAGCATAAATTTCACATTAAATAGTACTTCCGAAGTTAATATATCCACTAATGTAACTGAATCAAAGATAGTAATTAGAATATTTGATAGAGAAAACGGACAACTACTATTAAATTTAACAAGTATAGTTATTCAAGCAACAACAGGATTTAGTGGAAATACTACTACAGGATTACTTAATATAAGTGATATTAATTTTATCAGTGAACAATATCAGATATTAGCGGGACACGCGGATTATGAGACAGAAACAGTATATTTTAATTATAATAATCAAGAGACAATTAATGTAGATATATTCATGTTAAAAACAAATTCAACAGAAATAGGACAAATAACTATTATTGTTAAGAATAGTTTATCACAATTCGTAGAGTCGGCGGTATGTTCAGCGTTAGAGTGGAGAGCCTCTGAGAGTGCTTTTGTATCTGTAGCGCAAGGATTAAGTAATGTTGTAGGGGAAACAATGTTAAATATTCAACTTAACACAGTGATATATAAATTTTCATGTACTAAAGATACATTCACAACAATTACAAATGCGCAAATCATCCAAATCGATGACAGTAGTTTAAATATTATATTAAATGATGTACTCTTAGCTCCAACGACTTTATTTCCTAATTTAGTTACAAGTTTAACTAACACGTCAATTAATTCAACACATCAATTAATCACATATAATTTCGCAGATTCTGACGGGTTAACTACAGAAGCGTGTTTAAATGTATATCTAGTTAATGGGAATAGACAATCTTTAAATCAACAGAATTGTGTATCTAGTGCAACGGGAACAATCCTATTAACTGTAGATACAAATCAAACATCAGACATACTAATACAAGGAGCGCTAACTACACCTGAAGTACTTAATTATGTTACAGATAGTTTTACAATTAAAGGAATCGGAGATATAGCGGGACAATTCAAGATTATTGGATTAGATGTTATATTACCAACAATATTAGTATTATTAGGATTAGGATTAGGAATATTATTATCAAAGATAGAAATCGCAGTTGTTTTTGTAGCGATTGCGGGATGGGTTTCAGTAGCTTTCGTTCCAACAATTATGAGGGCATCAATAGCAATGTTTATTAGTGTGGTTGTCGGTTTAATGTTATGGTTGGGGTACAATAGAAAATGAGCTCAATGAAAGCATGGCCACTAATTGTAATTGTATTTATAGTAGTAGTTATATTTACAGGACTTAATGAAATCGGGCAAGAGTCTATAGGTAATAGTAACCTTGATAATAGAAGTGTAGAATTAATATTAAATATTAATAATGATTTAAATAATAATTTTAATGATTTAAGTTTAGTTACAAGTGACTTAACCGCAAACTCAACGTTTGAAGGACAAGATCCATTCGTTCAACAATTCCTAGAAACAAAAGAACAAACGGGAACGTTTTCAGCGTTCATCTCAAGAATAACATCAATCCCTGATTTATTAATATTAGGAGTTAACGATGAAATCGATGAGCAAACTTTAGCAGTGTATAAAGTGATATTAACATCCTTTATAGCATTATTAATTGCGGTTGTTGTGTTTGTGGCGATCTTTGGAGATGGGAGGATCACATAAAATGGTAAACTTAGATGCATTACAAAACATAACACCCCTAGTAATAAATACTTCAATTGTAGAAAATGCAGATACAATTATTCCTAATTTGATTGCAAACACTAACACTCAAACTCAAAACTGGTGGGGATTGTTAGTAATGTTATCATTATTTTTCTACTTAATGTGGAAATTGAGTGACGATGCAGGAAGATTTAGATTAGACTTTGTGAAGAGTCTAGTTTATAGTTCAGGAATTACAATGATTATTGGAGGAGTGATGATTGCAACCAATATTACTACAACATATAACCACGTTGTATGGTTTGGAATCATATTTACCTTAGCCGCTATAAGTGCGTGGTTCTTGAAACAGAAAGGAATTTAAATAATATAATTTATGTTGCGTGTTAATTTGCTCAACTTTAAAATTAGAAAAAATTAAACTTCTTTGTTCTATATCTTTTATTTGAAAATTCCAGGATTAAGTTTTTCTTGTTTTCACTTAATCCTGGAATCCTGCCTATTACTTTATTTCTACGTCCACAAGAACTTTCTTAGGATATACTCTTTCTTTATTCCAATACGGACTCTTACATCTAGGACACGAACCTGGATTAGCTTTTCTCGGAATCCATTCATTCTCACATCTATTACAATTCTCTATCATTACTTCAATCATTTTCTTTGTTACCATAATAATAGTATATGATTACATACTTATATAGTTATCGTTGTTAGAATTAGCAATTATTAGAAGACATTATTAGGATTTGTGTGTAAGTTGTAAAGAAAATCAATAAAGTTTGAGAATGAGCTTAATTTTGAGTAAGAAATAAAGATAGAAGAAGTTAATCTTCTCTAATAATCAACCAAGTTCTAGAAGTTACATCTACATTATCAGAATCAGAAGTAACTTCGATACGGAAATCAGTACCACCTGCTAACATATTACTAATAGGTTGTTCTATGATTAATGAGTCTGTCACACTTGTATCTACTTTGAAATCAAATGATTCAATCCATATATTTGAGTTTAGAAATCTAATTCTTCCTTTTACTTGGATTATTGGAGCTTGACCTCCACTTTTAGTCACACCTATTTGAATCTTTTTAATTATCATCGTGTGATTAATAGGTACTGTGAACTGAGAGTTTTTACTAATTCCTTCGTCTTCGTCCATTTCAATTTGAATATCGCCAGTAATTGCAGTCGTTGCAGTAAGTATTCCCACATTTTGTTGAGCACTCCCACCTAAAACTCCAACTATAAACACAGGACGTATATATTCATTAACAGTTTGAACTGTCCCAGTTCCAGCCATATTAACTACTTCTGTAATAGTAGTAAAATTTTCATCTAATCCGCGAACAAATAATACTTGTAACCCAATCCCTCCTAAAGTGTCATCAGAGCTAGTACTTGTGATGTTATATTTTTGAGCTACAGTTTGATAAACCATTAATCCTCCTGCCTCCCAAATATCTTCTTTATTTCCTGAGTTATCTAAGTCAGGGTTATGTCCTGATAGTACTAAACAATCAGTTCCTGGAATTAAATCTATAGAACAATCATTTATGTAATCTGTAATGAAAGGAGCTTCTGCAATCGCAACATTTGTATTAGTACACCCACTAATGAGTAATACTGTTAATGCAATTAATAATATTTTATTTTTTTTCATAATTATGTATAGAATTTAATGTTTATATGTTTTTTGTAAAAAGAATAGGGTTGTGAGAGATAATCCTCACAAT
>SDBT01010270.1_pt1 | contig 15126 bp, 14 predicted proteins | sample 2277101 | NCBI WGS metagenome assembly SDBT01 (sample SAMN10404973, study PRJNA504765) | marine sediment metagenome | isolation source: marine sediment core GS10_PC15, 103 cmbsf | place: Arctic Ocean: Southern Knipovich Ridge | collected 2010 | reverse complement strand
GATCAGCTACAAGCGGACGAAGTAGGCCAGGGTGAGGGCCTGTCCTCCGTCTTGTCCTCCATAGCTTTAGCGTAGGGGGAAGCTTTAGCGGAGGAGGAGGATTTGAACCACGAATTACACGAATTACACGAAACCGACCGAGATCCTGAGGAGCCCCGATGCCCACGGATCGGGGTCGATCGACCCCGATGCCCATCGGGGCGTCTCGAAGGATGGGATTTGAGACATTGGGACTTGAGCAGAGAATTATATTCCTTGCTATTCCCTTAGTAGAAAGGAGTTCCATTTGCCCAAACCAAAGGTATTAATAATTGATGACGAAGTTAGTATGCGGCATATGCTCTCGCTCCTGCTAAAGAAGGAGGGCTACGGGGTGGATGAGGCAGAAGAAGGGGCAGAGGCCCTGGAGAAGCTGGCTCATGAGGAGTTCAATTTTATCCTCTGCGATATTCGGATGCCGAAGATGGATGGGATAGATTTCCTTAAAAAGGCGGTTGAGATGAGGGTCACCTCCACCATCATTATGATGTCCGCCTACGGGACGATTGATACCGCGGTAGAGGCAATGAAGCTGGGAGCCTATGACTATATCTCCAAGCCCTTTAAGACTGACGAGGTTCTCCACAGCCTGCGCAAGGCCGAGGAGCGGGAGAGGCTGATCAGGGAGAATATCTTCCTTAAAAAGCAATACCACTTTGAGAACATCATTGCCAAAAGTAAAGAGATGCACGAGATCTTTGAGATCATAAAGAAGATATCTAAATATAAAACCACGGTTTTGATTTACGGAGAGAGTGGGACCGGGAAGGAGCTGGTGGCCCGGGCCGTCCACTTCAATTCTCCCCGGGCCGATAAGTCTTTTGTTGCCATCAACTGCGGGGCGATCCCGGAGAATCTGCTGGAAAGCGAGCTCTTCGGCCATCGGAAGGGCTCGTTTACCGGGGCAGTCCGGAGCAAAAGGGGGCTGTTTGAAGAGGCCGACGAGGGAAGCATCTTCCTCGATGAGATCGGGGAGCTTCCCCTCCCGCTTCAGGTGAAGCTCATGCGGGTTCTGCAGGAAGGGGAGATCCGGAGAGTGGGGGACACCAGTCCGATTAAGGTAGATGTTCGGATCATTGCCGCAACCATCAAGGATCTGGAAAGAGAGGTTGAGGGGGGAAATTTTCGGGAAGACCTTTTCTATCGGCTCAATGTGATTAATATCCGCATCCCGCCCCTCCGGGAGCGGAAAGAGGACATACCCCTACTAATTGAGCATTTCATCAGGAAACATAATCACAATTTAAATAAGAGGATCGAGGGTATTGACCCGGAGGCAATGGAGCTCCTTCTTGATTGCGAGTGGCGGGGGAATGTGCGGGAGTTAGAGAATAAGATTGAAAGGGCGATGGTGCAGGCTGATTGGGGGGGAAGGATCCAGGCAAAGTACCTTCCCCTGGGCCCGGGTCCTGGAGGAGAAGGGCTCAGGCCCCTATCTCTCTCCGGAGACGGATTCTCGATTAAGAAAGGCTCCCGGGAGCTGGAGATTGAGCTGATCAAAAAGGCGCTTCAAAGAACCAAGGGGAATCGCACCCAGGCAGCCCGCCTGCTGGAGATAAGCTACCGGGCACTTATTTATAAGATTAAAGATTATGGGATTTGAACCGCCTGAAGGCGAATTGCAGAATGCAAATTGAAAATTGCAAAATGCAAATGCCTGTCCTGAGTTTGTCGAAGGATCGGTTAGGTCAATCGGTTGTGGTTACGCAGCTCGTATCGGTATTCGTAAAACGGTTACGGATGAAACCAACAAGCAAAATACTGATGAGCATAAGGCGGACGCAACCTAACGACGAGGGACGAAACGAGCCCCGTAGAAATAAGTTGCTAAATGTGATTACCTTCGATATATATCGAGAATATTTTATGGGGCAAGCAGCGCAACCGAATAATGCCTGCCCGCCGTAGCGCAAGGCTTTGCGGCGGAGGCAGGAATAACCAATGGGAGTTTAGTCAAGTAAATATACAAATATATGGCTGGAGTTAGCTACTAAAATAGGTTTACTACCAAATTGGGAGAATAATGTCTATTCGAGCTGGATCAAAGGGCAAAGAAAAAAACAGGATTGGGGAGCTTCTTACCGCAAAGGAGGCTGAGGCTCTAACGCAATTTAAAATAGCTATTGAGAAGGAACTGGGCTCAGAGATTCTGGAGTTTATATTTTTTGGCTCCCGAGCCCGGGGAGAGGGAAGAGAATATTCTGACCTGGATATCATGGTTCTACTGAGGGAGGAGAAGAAGATTTTCACAGATAAAATTTATGATGTTGCGGGAGATATTTTTCTCGATTATGATGTGGATATTTCTCCGCTGGTTATGAGTGAAGGCTACTTCAACTGGCTTAAAGGCATTGAAAGGGCAATTGCCCTTGATATCGAACGGGAGGGAATTTCCCTTTGAAGGAAGAGAATAAAAAAATAAATATCAAACTTGAGCTATCCAGGGGTGAAGAGGCTATCGAGGCAGCGGAAGTGCTGTTTGAAAAGAATCTTTTCTCCGACGCGGTCTCACGGGCATATTATGCGGTTTTTCACCATCTCAAGGCTATTCTCCTCACCATCGGGCAAGAACCCAGGAGCCACGAAGGGGCTCTTCATTTATTTAATATCCATTTTCTCAAAACCAGTGAATTTCCTCCAAAATATGGGAAGATTTTTAAAAGGATCAAAAAACATCGAGAGGACTCTGACTATAAACCTACAGCAATTTTTTCCAAAGAAGACACCCAGGAGGATCTTAGTGAAATGAGGGAGTTTTGCCGGGAGATTAAGGATTTTCTCATTAAAAATAATTACTTAAGATAAACGCAAATGGACACTGATTTGGTATTTGGAGCCACGAATTACACGAATTACACGAAGATTTGAACCACGAATTACACGAATTACACGAAGATTTGAACCACGAATTTCACGAATTACACGAAGATATGAACCACGAATTTCACGAATTACACGAAACCAACCGAGATCCTGAGGAGCCCCGATGCCCACGGATCGGGGTCGATCGACCCCGATGCCCATCGGGGCGTCTCGAAGGGCTGACAAATTTTCACCATATATGTAAAAATTTCACAATTGTGAGCTAAATCACAAAGGAAAGAACAACCGAGCATTTTTGAAAAATACTGTAATATCAACTTCTTAGCTACAGATGAATAATCCTGGCATAATATTTGCTCATTTTTACTGCGGAATTTAGAGAGGAACGGAAAAAGATGTTTTATTCAAGAAAAAAGCTAAACTTTAACATAATTGAAAAGAAGGGCTTTACCTTACTTGAGATGATGATTGTAGTGGTTATTATTGGAGTGTTGGCCGGGATAGCGATTCCTAATATCGCCGCCCAGCTTCCTCACTATAGATTGAAGGCTGCTGCCCGGAATCTGGTCTCCAATATGATCAAAGCCAAATCGCAGGCAATTGCCGAGAATACCTCACATATAATTACTTTTAATAATGTTGCGGGTCAGGATACTTATACCATTACCATTTCTTCAGGGACAGCCACCTGGGGTCCGATTGAGCTTTCACCCGGTCACCCGGATATAGAGTATAATGCGATAAACTTTGCTGCTAACCAGCTTACCTTTCGCTCCAATGGAATGGCTGGGCAAGGAGGGAATCTCACACTTATAAACGATAGAGGAGAGACCTATATTATCACTGTCTTTATTACCGGGGTAATTAGGGTAAATAGGATTAATTAGGATAGATTATTTTCACGGAATAGCCCTGTCCGCCATAGCTTTAGCGACGGCGGAAGGGAGTAGCCCTGATGAAGTAGTGAAAGACACACTTCACAGGGCAGGCAGGGAATAGCAGGGAGGAGAGATGAAGGAGAGATTTAAAGATATTCGGGGGATGAGTTTACTGGAGCTTATGATTGCCATGGTTATTCTGGCGGTGGGCCTGCTTGGTCTGGCAGGGCTCCAGGTCACGGCTATTGAAGGCAACCGCTTTGCCGGTGATATGACCGAAGCCGTTAACCTTGCCTCAAATAGAGTGGAAGAGCTTCGAGGTTTAAGCTTTGACTCAATGCCCTGCGCAGGTAATCCGGATGCTAATCCGCTTTGCATGGATACTAATTCTGGATGGACAGACGTTAATCCACAAGATGGAATTCCCGATCAACAGGGGATATTTTTCGAGGATGCTATTGATCACCCATTCAATATCGTAAATGTCGGTAATTGGGCGTATAATCTGGGCTGGAATGTTTTTGATATTGATAGTAATGGTAATGGGGCAATTGATACCAAAAGCATTTGTATTATTGTTACCTGGGTGGATATGCTGGGGGTGAACCGGAGGGTTATCTTCAACACTATAGTAACCAGATCAAATCCTTTCAATTATGACTGAACCCAGATTATGCGTTAATGTAGGGGCCGACGTCTCTGTCGGCCCGAATCCTTCGACAAGCTCCCTTCGATCGCCTCAGGGCAGGCAGGACAGGTAAGGGTGGACACGGAGGTTCACCCCTACAATCCTTATGCTAAATAGGTACAAATAAATTGTTAATATACCAATCCTTCGACAGGCTCATGACAGGCAATTCGGATGTTTACGCTAAATTTGGGTTGAAAAATAGGGTTGAAGAGGATCTAAAGAGGGCTAAGAGAGCAGAAAGGACTTGAAGAAATGAAGCTATATTTTCAAAAAGATTATCGGGGAATTACCTTAATTGAGCTGATGATAGCTCTGGTAATCGGCGCGGTCCTTATGACTGGGCTATTTACCGCCTTCATAAGCCAGCACCGTTCCTATACTGTCCAGGATCAGATCTCTACCGTGCAGCAGAGTGTGCGGGCGGGGATGAGCTTAATGGTGCGGGAGATCAGAATGGCCGGATTTAATCCAATGCTCAACCCGGTTACAGGATGGTCACCAACAAATCCCTGGTTTGGAATTTTGAATGCCGGCCCAAACGACATCACGATTAGTTTCGATAATGGTGTCCCTGGTGCCGAGGAGAATGGGGTTCTTGATCCAGGAGAAACTATTAGGTACTTTCTGGCTGATTTTGACGGGGATGGGGACAATGATCTCCTTCGTCAGGAAGTGGATGCCAGAAATCTCTTAGCGCAACTGGTAATTGAGAATGTTGTCAATCAGCCCTTGTTTACTTACGAAATCCTGGCCGATGGCCGGGAGACTGTCATTGAGGGTCGTCCGGCTTCGGTATGGGATGGGGTAGATAGTGACGGGGATGGATTTGTTGACCTTGCTGATCCCGATGGGGATATGATAGACCCCAATGGGGATGGGGATATGATATCTGATCCTGATAATTATCCTATTGGCACCTTAGGTCCTAATGGGGGTGGGGATCTCAATAATGACGGTTTGGTCAATGATGGAGATCGCCAGTTTTTCCGGGATGCCATCAGAAATGTTATTATAAATCTGGAAGTTCGGACCGAGTTTGAAGATCCGAACTATCCCGGCGGCCTAAATATCCGTGGCACTGCAGCCGATGGAACCTGCCGCACCAGGATGCTCTTGGCCCGGGTGCGGGTCAGAAACCTTGGATTGGGGTTATTGCCTGGAATGGGGTTTGTTGATAGTGGGGATTAGTATAATTTAGAAAGGAGGAAAGCGGTGTTAAAGAAGGTAGGAAGACTTTTAAGAAGTAAGAGAGGGGCTGCCCTTATTATTGCCATGCTTCTTTTGATCATTCTTACCGTCCTGGGGCTGGCAGGGGTCCAAACCTCGACTACTGAGATTGAGATTGCCGCCAACGAAAGAAGGGCACAGTGCGCACTTTATGCTGCCGATGCCGGGCTGCAATTTGCTCTGGAGCGGGTTTGCGGAATGAATACCGATGCGATCCCTCTTACCGGCATCGGGAATAACGCCTTTTTCCGGAGCGACGGCCCGATAACTTTAATGGGGTCGGTTAGAGTGCCGGGGGGATTCAATTACAAACTTTATGGATTCCGGATAACGGGAACCTGCGGCGACCCCAACAATCCCAGGACGCCGGAGAAAGCGATCGATGTCTACTCAAGAAGATTAGGCCGCGGTGGGGAGTGGGAAGGAAAGGGTAGTGAATGGGGTCCAACCGGTTATAATGTGGGGCTATAAATTGGGATTCAAGGGGTCGAGGATTCCAATATAAGCCTACTTCGCCGTAGTGGCTACGAAGGCTGAATGTCAAATGTCAAAGCTCAAAGTTCAAATGAAATCCAAAATCCAAATATTAAATGATATTTGTTATTTAAACTTAATTAGTTTTAAGGGGAGGAGAGAATGAAGAGATATATTTCTGTAGTATTCACACTTACGGTATTCCTGCTCGCTGGCTCTCCGAGCTACGGGGATGACACTGCCGATTTCTTCACCGTCTCGATGCCGCCCAATATCATTTTCATCTTTGACAATTCGTCCGCCATGTTCACCCTGCCCTGCAACGATAGTTATGACTTCGGTAACCAGGGCTGCACTGCAGAGGAACTGCAATCGGTTGGCTATGATCCAAGTACCACTTACGGCGACTGGGATCCCGATGACAAACAACTATACATCAATAAAGCAAACGGGACACAAAAGCTAACACCGAGTGAGGATAACTATGCACTCGGATCGGTCTATTATCAAGGCGATTATCAATCTCGCTGGAGAAAAATGGCTGAATCCCATGCTGATTTTTGCACCACTGTTTCTACTACCCAGGACTGCCCGGGTATCTTGGGAGAAAAAGGTTATTACAAAAAAACCAGTGGAGGAAACCAAGGATATTATTTTACGGGGAATTTCCTTAGATTGTATCCTCCTAAATTTGTAGCCGCCAGAAAGGTGCTCAAGGATGTAGTGATGGATACCAAGGAGATCCGGATGGCCGTGGTAGTTTTTGAGGACGGTACTGATCCCTGGGGAGGGGTTGTATTTGATGACCTGAATCCCCCGTGCTCGAAGTTTCCGGTTGACCCCGAGAACCCTCCGGACTGGACCAGTAACCGCCAATCAATCGTCAATAAACTAAGAGATTCTTCATTAACCTTTGACGATGGCCCCGCTACCAAATATCACTATGCCCCTCTGGCCGAGACCCTCCTGAATGCGGGTCAGTATTATGCCATACCGGACCACTTTCTTACTTTATTCGGCTCCGACTATGTAAAAGGTGAATTTGATTCCCTAAATAATAATAATCAGGATTCCGTCTGTTTCGGGTGCCAGAAGAGTTATGTGATCATAATCACCGGAGGGATACCGACCAAGGATCAAAATATTCCGGATGAGATTGGAGACTACGATAAGGATAGCAATGAACCAACTGGCGATGAGTGCAAAGAATTACTCGGCTCAGGTGGCCCCACTACCGCTAATCCCTTTTGGAGATTGTACGAAGAATGTAGAGACAATGATGGTTCAGCCTATGTGGACGATGTAGCCATGTACCTCGAAGACAAGGACCTGAGGCCGGATGAGGCTTGCTGCCCCTCAGACTGCGAAAGTAAAATTGACAGCCGCACCTGCGGCACCCAGAATGTCGTTACCTATGTAGTAGGTTTTGCCGCTGACCATCCTTTGCTGCAGGAGACGGCGGAAAACGGTGACGGCCTGTATCTTACCGCCAAAAATGCCGAAGAGCTTGCAGAGAAATTAAGGGAGGCAATAGAGGATATTCTCCGGAGGTCGGTGTCGTTCACTGTCCCCGCCGTTCCCGCGGCCAAGGTGACGGATCTTCAGGAGACCACCGGGTTGAGCAGCGATGATAAGATCTACCTGGCTTCCTTTAAGCCCACCAAAAAAGGGCTTTATGAGGGGCATCTCCGGGCTTACTATTTTGATTGCAAGAGCAATATTTTTGGCGGGGAGAACTGCGATCCCGAGCAGTGTAAAGACGAGATTGAAGAGAACTGCAAAGACGATACTGATCCTCTCTGCCCCTGCGACCTGTCCAAATGCTCCGGCTGTGTGCCGGCCACCGATGCCGAGGGTAATGTTACCGATGCTGATGGCAATCCCATTGCCCCGCCGGTCTGGGATGCGGGAGAGGTGCTGCGGGATAAACCAGCAGACGAGAGGAAGATTTACACCGCCGTTGATCTCAATGGCGATGGAGTTCTGGAATCGGAGGAGCGGATCGAATTCAGCACCTCTATTGCCGGTGGTCCCCTCACCCTCCTCCGGGCAGCCCTGAATCTGAATGATGTAAATACCGATGACCTTAACGGCGACGGCCAGATAACCGATGCGGATGCGGATCTGCTGATCGAGTTTGTCCGGGGCAAGGATTCACTTGATTATGATGGGGATGGTAATAAAACCGAGGACAGGTCCTGGAAGCTGGGGGATATCTTCCATTCCTCTCCGGTTTTGGTGGGCCATCCCAACCCGATGGGTCATTACTTTGGTTTTACCTGTGACCATCTGCCCGGCTACCAATACGGTTATGCTGATACTACTACTGATCCAGATAGGCCGAGGGCTTTCCGGCACAGCAGGGAGATTATGCTCCGACCGAAGATGCTCGTTGTGGGGGCCAACGATGGGATGCTTCATTGTTTTAATGTGGGAGAGGCGGTTGAGTATGAAAGCGGGGAGGCGGATGACCCGGAAACCTGCAGGCGGGAGGATTTGAAAGAAGTCAAAGATATTAAGTGGGATAAAGGCACCGGGGAAGAGATGTGGGGCTTTATCCCCCCCAATCTCCTGCCGAAATTAAAGGATATGATCCATTCTCACCAATATTATGTCGATGCCACACCGGTTGTCGCTGATGTCTGGATCGATCAAGAGCCCTTCACGTACCTTATTGGAAATATGAATCCCAAAAGACAAAAGAAGGAATGGAGGACGGTGGTGACCTGCGGGGAAAGGGAGGGGGGAAGGCACTATTTTGCCCTGGATATCACCTATCCTGACGGTGACTCTGATGATGATAGTTATGAATGTCCCAAATTTCTCTGGGAGTTTACCGATCCTAAGATGGGATTTACCTGGTCCGAGGCCCTTCATGGGTCAGAATACGGGAGGATTAAGTTCAGAGAGGGAGGTAATAACATAGACCGTTGGATGGCTATGATGGGTGGGGGGTTAAGCCCAAGAGATGAGGAGGATGTTGATTTAGAGCCAGATACCGGTAATGCCTTTTTTGTAGTTGATATTGCCACCGGAAAGAAGGTCTGGGAATACTCCTATGATCCTAATGTCGTTGATGACCGACAATTTATGACCTACGATATTCCCAGCACTGCCACCCCCGTGATCTTCAACTTTGCAAACGATTTCTCTCTGGATGACCCTACTAATTGGTTTATGTATTGGGTTTACATCGGGGACCTGGGGGGACAGATGTGGAAATTAGCCCTTAATCAGGGGCTTGATGAGAGTAGTATGTTAATTCCCGGAGACTTTGACCGGATGAATGTAGAGGTATCCGGTTGGTCAGGGAAGATGTTTTTCCAGGCGGATACCAACATATCGGACCAGCCTATCTATTTCCGACCTTCTAAAATGGAGGGGTTTCGCAATAACTTGTGGGTCTATTTCGGAACCGGGGATCGTAATAATCCTAAGGTGTTAAAAGACAGCCAGGGCCGGGACATCTCTAACCGCTTTTACGGGATTATGGACTTTGGTGAAGACTCCAGTGGCAATAGAATTCAACCCTCTCTCCCGTTCCACGAAGATAATCTGACCGATGTGACCAACCCGGCCGTAACCCCGGTTAATGACCCTGTGCAGTCCGATGGCCAGGGGTGGTATATCAGGTTAGCTGGTCAACAAGAATATGACGGGGAGAATCATATGGCGGAGAAGGTTCTGGCTAAATCAGACACCCTCTGGGGAAAGGTATATTTTACTACCTATGCCCCTGAACAGGAGGTTGATGATCCCTGTTTGGCGGGAGTAGCAGGAAAGGCCCGGCTCTATGTAGTATCTTTTGAGTCCGGGGCCGCGAAGGGAGGTTTTCCAGGGGGAGGGAGATCAGTCGATACTGGCGCTGGGATTCCTTCACCGGTGATCATTACCGCCCAGGTTGTCGATGGAAAGATAATACTTACGGCCTTGGTAGCTACCAGTTCGGGAGGGGTAAACCCGACGGAGGTGCCAGGACCGCCGAAACCTTGCGGCATTCTCTCCTGGAAAGAGGTCTTTAACGAATAGTAACGATTTCTTCGGTTAAAGCCATTGAGCCACCCTCTTGTCCTGAGCCCCGCCTGTGGCGGGGTCGAAGGGCGAGAGGGTGGCTTTTTATTTAAAAATCCAGTATTTCAGGGAATAGCAGGGAGTAGCAAGGAGTAGCAGGGAATAGCAAGGGATAGCCCTTTGTGACAACACCCTTTGATAAAGCTTAAAGTTAAAAATCCGGGATGAGCCAAAATCCTTTTGTTCTTTAGTTTCAATTAAGGTATACTACAATGGATAGGCGGGGCTTTCTTAGGGGGATTGTAAATTGAAAATTGCAAAATGAAAAATGCAAATGATTGAATTGGCACTGTAAACTTAACTGGGTCTAGTTATCTGAGAGAAATACAGTCTAAAAAACATTGGCCTTAATAAACTCGATCGTGGATATGTGTAGATTCCGGTTTGTATCCAAAACAACCTCCTCCCCCTCGATGGGGGAGGATTAAGGAGGGGGTGAATAAGATGATGAATAAAAATTTCGTTAACATGGCAAAAATCTTGAGAAAGTCCTCTACTGAGGCGGAAAGAATTTTGTGGAGATATTTAAGACGAAAGCAATTAGAGGGATTCAAATTTCGATGGCAAGAACCGATAGGGGACTATATAGTAGATTTTGTGAATTTTGAAAAGAAGATTGTAATAGAAATCGATGGTGGGCAACATGCAATTGAAAAAAACAAAGATAAAGATAGTCATAGAGATAAATGGCTTAACAGACAAGGTTTTGAAATTCTAAGGTTTTGGAATAATGAAGTGTTTGATAATATAGAAGGGATATTGGAGGTTATAAGGAGAAGACTTTTATCCCCCTCCCCTAACCCCTCCCACAAGGGGAGGGGAATATCGAGCCTTTTGCCCAATAAATGGGGTAACTACAATCATCAACCAAATAAAGGGTCATTACAGATGAAAAAAGTATTAGGATTTTTGGTAGCTCTGTTCTTAGTTTTTGCCTTTACTAATTGTGGCGAAAAGGGTGAAAAAAAGGAGGAAACAGTCAGGAAAGAAAAGGTAGAAGTAAAAGAGGGAGTGAAGGAAAGAAAGAATACTCCTCCAATTATAGTCTCCGCCCGGATTACCCCAAGCCGGGCCAATACCAATAGCACCTTGAGGGTCGAGGTGGAAGCCCGGGATGCGGAGAGGGATCCGGTTCAGCTCTTCTATCAATGGGAGAGAAACGGGGCGGATATTTCCGGGGCAAACGATGTAACCCTGGACAGCATAAATTTTGTCAAAGGTTATGTCATTACGGTAAGGGTGACCCCTGATGATGGGAGGCTCAAGGGAGAGACCTTCCGCTCGGAGGAGCTGATTATCTCCAACAGTATTCCGGAGATAACCTCGATGAGGGTTACCCCTGATCCCGCTTACACCAGCAGTAATTTAACCGTAGCAGTAGAGGCCCGGGATCAGGATGATGATCCGGTAAGCTTTACCTATCAGTGGACAAAGAATGATGAGGTAATCCCGGAAGAGAATTCAAATACACTGAGTAGCTCCAATTTTGTCAAGGGGGATATTATTCGGGTACTTGTAACGCCAACTGATGGAGAAGCAGAAGGCTCACCCCTGAGCTACATGCCAACAACTATTTCCAACGCCCCTCCCACCATTACCTCCTCTCCCCCTCAATCTTTATCCGAAGGGGCTTATGCCTATCAAGTCAAGGCCAGTGATCCTGATGGCGATCCCGTGAGCTTCAAACTTAATCAGGCCCCCGGGGGAATGACCATAGATGAAAGTAGCGGACTTGTCCAGTGGAAGCCCACCAGGGAGGATGCCGGCAGCTATGAGATTGAAATCCTGGTCCTGGATAATGATGGGGGGCAAGCAACCCAGAAATACTCATTTAATTTTTCCTTCCCGGAGGAAAGCAAGTAATAGCAGGGAATGGCAGGGAGTAGCAGGGAGTAGCAAGGAGTAGCAGGGAATAGCAGGGAATAGCAGGGAGTAGCAAGGAGTAGCAGGGAGTAGCAGGGGCTATAATTCTCTGGTCAAATCCCCAAATCAATTCCTTCGACAAGCCCTTCGAGTGCCTCAGAACAAGTTTCGTCTTTTTTATCTAACATTGGTTATTATCTGGTTAAGGTTAAACACCAATCACCAAATCCCAAACATCAAATAAATTCCAAATACCAATAATCAATAACCAAACTAACTTAAGGGTCAAAATCATATTTATTTATTGGTCTCTTTGTCATTGGTTATTGGTCATTATTTGGTTATTGAGATTTGGTTATTGGTTATTATCTGCTTATTGGTTATTATCTGGTCATTGGGATTTGATCATCCGCCTTCAGGCGGACTACCCCAATATATAGGGATAAAAAAGTAATGAGATACTATATATATATTTAATTTTATAAAATTTAATAAAATTGATGATAATTTATAAAAGAAACTTGACAATGTATCTATTTATTGCCACTATAAAATAAAAGAATATAAAATTAAGTTAATATTAATAGAATAGGACAAAAAAGATGAGTAAAAACAATATTAAGAAACTGCGCGAAGAACAGTTGATGAGTAAGGCCGAGTTGGCCAGGAAAGCCGGGGTCTCAACCCTGACTATCGACCGGGTGGAGGGAGGCAAGGACTGCCGGATGGATACCAAGAGAAAAATTATCCAGGCCCTGGGGTTCGATCTTAGAAAAAAACATAAGGTTTTTTTAAATGATTAACTTGAACCACGAACCCTTCGGCAAGCTCAGGACATGTTTCACGAAGAAATCTTACCTTTTGGGATTTGGGATTTGGTTATTGGGATTTGAATAGTTGGAGGCTTTATGGCTTTATTTTTCAAGGGTAAAGGAACTGTTGGTCTGGATATCGGTTCCAGTTCGGTCAAACTGATTGAACTCAAGCCCGGAAAGAGAAAAGGGTATCAATTGGTCAATCTGGGGGTGGCCTCCTTGCCCCCGGAGGCAATTGTGGATGGAGCCTTAATGAACTCCTCGGTGGTTGCGGAAGCCATCCGAGGTATCCTGGGCAACCTGAAGCTCAAGACCAAGGATGTGGCTACCAGTATTTCAGGCCATTCGGTGATTATTAAGAAGATTAACCTCCCGGCAATGACCAATGAGGAGTTGGAGGAATCAATCCAGTGGGAAGCGGAGCAGTATATCCCCTTCGACATCAACGATGTGAACATAGATTTTCAGATCCTGGGAACTGAGGAGAGTGAGGCCGGACAGATGGGTGTGCTTCTGGTAGCAGCCAAGAAGGATATGATCAACGATTACACCACAGTAATTCAGGAGGCAGGTTTAAACCCGGTGGTGATTGATGTCGATGCCTTTGCAGTCGAAAATATGTATGAGGCCAATTATCCCCTTGAGCCAGGAGAGATTGTTGCCCTGGTAAACCTGGGAGCCAGTATTATCAATATCAATATCCTTAAGGGTGGATCCACTATTTTCACCAGGGACATCTCCGCCGGGGGCAACCAGTATAACGAAGAGATCCAGAAGTCTCTGAATATCAGCTTCGAGGAAGCAGAGAAAATGAAGGCAGCGGGGAAATCAGATGAAGAACTGCCACTCCCTCAGGAGATCTCGGGAATAGTTCAAACGGTTTCTGATTCTCTGGCCTCCGAGACCCAGAGGTCCCTGGACTTCTTCTCGGCTACCGCTACCGAGGACAAAATCAACAAGGTAGTCCTATGCGGTGGATGCGCCAAGACCGTCGGCCTGGATCGGGCTGTTGCCGATAAGACCGGCTATCCAGTAGAAGTAGCCAATCCTTTCAACAACATTGAGGTTAACCCTCGGGCTTTCGATGCTGACTATATCGCCGATATTGCCCCGGCTACCGGGGTGGCAGTGGGTTTGGCGCTCCGGTGGGCCGGGGATAAGAAATAGTAATAATTCAGGGAATAGCAGGGAATGGCAGGGAGTAGCCCTTCGACAGGCTCAGGACAGGCAAGGAATAGCAGGGACTTGAATCCTCTTCTTTACTTCGCTTGTCCTGAGTTTGTTGAAGGAATAGAATTCATCCACAAGATTTAATGTCAAATGCCAAAGCTCAAAGTTCAAATGACAAAATATTTAACATTCAACCTTCGTAGCCAGCCTACTTCGCCGAAGTGGCTACGAAGGCTGAACTACGGCGAAGTAGGCTTTTGCCATCTGTACTTGGCCTAAAGGGAGTTAAATATGATTAAAATAAACTTACTTCCGGTTCGCGCGGCCAAGAAGAAAGAAACCCTCCGCCAGCAAATTATCATAGCAGCCCTCTTCCTGGGGGTAGTCCTGGCGGCTATTTTATACCTGGAGGCCTCTATCTCCAGTAAGATTACTAAAGTTGAGGTAAAGATAGCCGCATTAAATAAAGAGATTATCGAACTTAAGAAGGAAGAGAAATACAGTGAGGAGATTAAGCGCAAGAAGAAAACGGTTGAGTCAAAGCTTAATATTATCGACGAGTTGGATAAAAAGAAAAGTGGGCCAGTCCATCTGATGGATGAGCTGAGTAAAAGTATCCCCTTTGAAGAAGGAGCAGAGCTGCCCAAGAAGATTCAGCTAACCTCCTTGAAGGAAAAGGGTGGCACCCTTGAGCTTAAGGGTTTTGCCCTGGATAATGAGACCATTGCCGGTTTTATGACTAATCTGGAGAGCTCTCCCTATTTTAAGAATATCAATCTGGGCTCCTCCAAGGCGGTGAAGAAGCAGAAGATCAAGGTGAAAGATTTTACCATTACCTGCCAGCTTGACTTTCCCGAATTGTAGGTCGGGCTGGAAGCCCACCCTACCCTGTCAAACAACAGGGAATAGCAGGGAATGGCAAGGAGTAGCAGGGAGTAGAAGGGAATAGCAGGGAGTTTTAAAATCCAAATGATCAAAAGGGAATTAATTCGTATAATTCGTGAAATTTGTGGTTTCAAATCCCATCCTTCGAGACGCCCCGATGGGCATCGGGGTCGATCGACCCCGATCCGTG
>SDBT01010269.1_pt1 | contig 15128 bp, 49 predicted proteins | sample 2277101 | NCBI WGS metagenome assembly SDBT01 (sample SAMN10404973, study PRJNA504765) | marine sediment metagenome | isolation source: marine sediment core GS10_PC15, 103 cmbsf | place: Arctic Ocean: Southern Knipovich Ridge | collected 2010 | reverse complement strand
CTCCTTTCATTAGAAGTCTTCTCTATTGCTACGCAAAGACATCTTCATTACTCTTTTCACAGAGTACACGTTTAGTCTTTCGTCTCCTCGTGCGTAGTCAAGCACTAACATACCAAACAGATGTGGTTTATTCCACGCTTGGTATTCAGTGTTGTGTGTTTTCCTTCTTCCGCTCTTTACCTTTGGTTTGTAGATCCACGGTCCTGGATGTATCGCACATGCTACTGCTCTTCTCTCTGCACGTTCGCCTCTTTCTACGATTTCATCTCTTGACAGTGGTGTTCTCCCTCGGCCATTATGTACTGGATTGTACACTACCATCTCATTTTTTCCTCCTTTCTATATTAAACTCATTTGATTCGCGGCTTGAAAAAGCTTAGTTTTATCGCCAGAGGATATCTTATACTTCTTTGCGATAGAATGGAACTCTTTAGCAGATTCATCTGCAATTTCGTCCATTGCTTCTTGATATCTCCCCTCGTGGTTATAGTCATCACCAAGGGTTGTTACACTTCTTCCTTTGTCGATTTCTTCAACAAACGGGAACTCACGTTGTTTCTGTTTCTTTCCCATTATTTTCCTCCTTCTTTTTTCCAAGTTCAAATGTATCAAGGAAGTGCATTATCTTTTCTTTTTCTTCTTTCGAAAGAGTCTCGTATATGTCGTTAGATTTTTTCAAGAGGTCAATACACTCTTTCAACTTTGGGTTTGCTTCTATCTCTTTTATTAAGTCTTCATAGTATTTGTTCACTATTTTCCTCCTTTCTTTCTCAAAGTTATAAATAATGACCAAGCAAGTAAACCAAAGCACACAACTTTTAGATCTCCTGCTCTTTCCATTGTTGTTATGCCCATAATAAGATATAAATGTATTGCTGTTATAAATACATATCTCATTCTACTATGCTTTCCTCTTTCTTGGCTTTCTCTTTCCTAAGTCTCTTTCTTGTATCAACAGATTTCTTGTTATGCTTAGGACGATGTCCTACTGCTCTTGATCTCTTAACGCCTTTCATTTTATCTCTTTTTCTATTCATCCCAATCTCCTTGGGTAAAGTCGAAATTCCTACTCGGCTCTCCCCAGCCGCACAGCTCTACTAATTCTCCCCTTAGCTCTACTACCGGATTGCCTGGACAACCTGGACAATCAGGGTCTTTCTCACAACTGTTAATTTTTATGACTGTAAATTTCTTACCAACGTCCTGTAGCTGGAAACTTCCATGTCCGGTGTTTTTCTTAGGTACTGCTATTGATCCAATGCCAAATATATCTTTCATTTTTACCTTAGACACGAGTAGATCCCGTGTGGTAACAGATGCCTTATTCTAGTCATACGTGTTATCCTTGTACGTGCTTTTTTCTCTTCTTTTACTCTCTTATTTCTTAGTTCGTTCTCTTCTTTTTTGGCGAAGCGTGAGCCGGGTTGATATGATTCTATCTTTTTTGTTCTTTCTTCTTGTCTTTTCTTATAATTCTCATCACTAGCCCAACGCTCCTTATTACGTGTTCTTTTCTCTTCTTTCCGACGACGGTTTGCTTTAGTTATTTCTGGATTACGTGCTTTCTTTACCATTTTAACCTCCTAGTCATCATATCCTCTCTTTTCTTTACGTTTCTGTATTACTGTGTGGTACGATGGTACTGCTGTTTTTTCCCAGTGGTCGCCTACGACTTCGATGATAGTTACTATTACGCCAATTGGCCATACTATTGCCACTAGTAAAATGAGCATTAGATCTTTTAGCATTATACCATCGCTATCTTTTCTGCTGTGCCAGATCATAAACCATAACGTTAATAGACTAGGCAAAGCCCAGAACAGTATTATACCTTCTCTTAGTGTCATTTCTTTCTCCTAAATTTCTTGAAGAATCTTTTTACAGCTTCATGGAACACCCATGCTATTATTAATATGAATGCAAGCATAAATTTTAAAACCCAGAATATAAAAATCCCAAGCGATATAATAATTATCCAAAGTATAAACGTATCCACTTTATCCTTCTACTATGTTTACCACACTATATCCAAAGATGTATGTCTTTTTACATATTGGGCAATAGAGTTTCTCTTCTCTCATTGTATAACCGTTCCAGTCCTTGGATATTTTTACCTCTACCTTTAGTACTTGGTGTCCTTTCTCACAGTAGTAGACTACGTCTGTCTTTTTTCCCATGGTTCACCTCCTATTCATCCCAGTCCGGTTCTTTAATCTCAGTACATCTGACAATCTTACTCATACATTCCACATCACCACATAGATTTTCTTTGTCATATATATGTGGAAGATAGTGTGAACACTCTATCCCAGGACAGTTCTTCCAACCATTACATCTTACTTCTTTTTCGGTCGCCATGACATGCTTGTTATCTTTTTAGTCCGGCCGCTAATAATAACACTTCCCTTTGGCACCTTGAGATGTATTTCACATCCATCACATCTTACACTGTTGCACAATCTGCACAGCTCTTCTGTCTTAATTGATATGTCTTTAAGAACTCCACACATATTTTACCTCCTACTTTTCGATCTAGTAAAGTTTTCTTTAGCTTCTAAGAATCGACAGTTGCTAAGAGTATAATGACCATCAGTATCTATTCTATCTATTGTTGGTTTTTCCATCATAGCAGCGTTGTCTCTTTCCCAGAGGAACTTTATGTCTTTTACTATTAAGAAACATTTTATACCTCTTCTGTAATAGTGATGAGTTTTACTCGATGTGCGGGATCGGGCTGCCCTTATATGTTTTAGATAAGGTCTCTCGATTTTTTGTTTCTGGTAGTACTTTCGTGACCATTCCCGAAAGTGCTCTTTGTTTTTCCATCTCCATTCGCGTGTTATTTCTTCACAGCGTTCCTTATTTTTCTTCCTGTATTCACGACAAGATTTGCGGCATTCTTCTCTATTGTCTTCTCGATACTTACGAGCATATTCCAACTTCTGTTTTCTATATTTTGTGTAATCTTTTCTGTACTTTTTGCGTTTTTCCTCTTTGTTCATTGTTATCCTTGTTGTGTATCAATGTGACACCATTGTCACCCATTATACCCTCACTTTCTTTTTAAGCGAAGCAAGAAAAGTAAGTACACGTCCCTTGATAGTTCTTCTATCTGGGAAAGATATGTGAACATCTCTATGTCTTCTACCTGTTCGTACAGATGAATATCTACAGTTAGTACACAGTTCATGCCATAGGTTTTCTTTTGTCGGTCGGATAAAAGTAAATCCCGTTTTACATTTTGGACATTTCTCAGCCATAGCTACTTCTTCTTCTTTTTTTCTTCCTTTGGTCTAAATCTCAGACACTCAGATGTATCTTCTTTTTCCTTGCATTCTCTTTCACACAAGTGACATATGTTTACATCTTCTAATGGGCTTGCCCAGTACCTGCTTGTTTTTTTACTCATACTATACTTCGATTATACTGAGCTACATCCGCCTACCGATTCATTCTGTACAATTATTGTAATACTCTTCTCTGACGTGTTATTATTAGAGTCTGTGGCTCTAAAAGTAGACGTATAGTTCCCTGCTGTAGTATATGTATGCTTGGGCGATAATGTCTTTGCAATTCCGTTATCACCAAAGTTCCATTCATAATCTACAATCGCATCACCATCCGGATCAGTTACAGTTGCTGTGAACTGAACTGTTAATGGTGCTATACCTGATGACTTGTCAACTACAATATTAATAACGGGTGCTTCATTTCCCCTTACATTAATTGTGATTGTTTTTGAGGATACTCCTCCATGTTCATCGGTAGCCGTAAGAGTAACGGTGTACTCACCTGCTACGTCATACGTATGCGTAGCTATCTCTTCTACACAATTTCCTACTGTCGCTGTCATTAACATCGCAGCTAATACCAGTAGCATCCATCCAAATTTCTTCATCTTTTCCTCCTTTGTTTTCTTATTCTCCAAATTCCCAACTACAGTTATCTATGTTATCGCCATCTGGATCTGTTATAGTAGCATTAAACAATATTGTTAATGGTGCTACTCCAGATATTGGCGTTGCTTGTAATGTGATCACTGGCGGAGTATTCTCTGGTAATTCCTCATGGAGTACCAGTTTATAAAATCCACCACTACCCATTACAGTCCACTTTCCATCTTCTCTTGTCGGTGCGCCTTCAATAGGACTTACCCAATAAAAAGCATCATAGGCTATCCAACTCTTGCGACTGGTGTTAGCATCGAGGAATAAGAACGCACCGAGCTCGCCTTCGTCTATCACTCCGTTCTTATTAACATCAGCCCATAAATCATCGTTATACCCTATGCAGGTTATCCAATGTTCAGTCGGTCGCCTAGACGGAACAGAAGGCGTAGTGTCAGACCAGTAAGTAATATTCTTACCCACTTCGCTATCATCAAGCGTTGTGTTGGGATTATCCTTAATGCGTTGACCTCTAAAAGTATACGGGTCACACCCCATACCCAATATGTTACCTTCGGCTAAGGCTATCCTTGACCCCTGTATCATTGTAGGGATATTGTCGTTGTTCTCTTTCTTGAAATACTCAACGAATTTCAGCTTGTAGAGTGGCTCATCTGTACCCATAATAGGACTACCAGTATCTATCATAAAGAGTATAACCTTAAAAGGGTTAGGTGGACGCCCCGAGTTGATTCTGTTAGCAAGGTGAGAGGAGAATAGGGTGTTAGTTTCTGTCCTGCGGGAATACTCATAAGTGAATTGATATTCAACAAGAGCAAACGGAGCACAATGACCTACCTGTCGCTTTAATGGTGGAAAATAAGGTGAGGTAGAATTGTCTACTACCTTAGGCATGTCCGCAAATGCTACCATACACGTAAGTGATATAACTGCTACTAATGCTACTAGCCCTTTCATTTATACTCCTTTATTAGTTTTGTTATCTTTTCTTCTGCCACTTCTATATTCTTAGACTCTGCGTACGTTAGATCCCGATACTCAGTATCTACGCCCATTAGTTCTGATAGTGCCTCTCTTAGTTTTTCTTTATTGATTAGTTCTACCTTTTCTAACTTATCAAAGTAACAAAATAGTTGTGACGTACCAAAACCAAGTGCACCGCAGAGTAGTCCATAAAGATAAATCATTTGTCTCCTTTCACGAATACCTTCCACCACTTACGTTCATAATGTTTACAGTCGTGGTTTTTGTTTATATTTGCCATAGGATATACATTACCAAATAATGTACACCAATGACAGGGAATATACTCAAAGTATTTACAGTTTCTACAATTTTTCATCTGCCTCTATCCTATAGGTAGAGTTGTATGTACTTTTGTAGATCTTTATGTGCCTACTTGGAAGATTATATGTACCGTACAGATTGAATATTGATCCATCTTTAAAGTATATTACTGTTCTGGCACTAGAGCAAAAAGCCTCTGGTAGGTATTCTACCCTCTCTACTTCTCCCATTTTGGCAGCTATCCACATGTTATCTAGCGTGCTTTTACATCCCGCCAATGAAAACAATAACATCACTATCATTATGTATTTCATTTTATCCTCCATATACAAATGTCTGGCGCCTTTAAATCTTCGTATTGTCTACCCATCATATCTATAACCCATATTAAAAACCAGATTACCCATAACCAACTTGCTATAGCACCAATTAGGATGAATGGAGTAATTCTTTTTATCCGCAGGGCTGTGACTATTTCGATTATGAGTGCAACAGCTGCTCCATATAGATATATTTTCATTATCATCTTTTACCTTTCTTTGGGGAGTTGTTTCCATGAATAGGGCAGTCTGCGTCCCATATTGCCGCTATACCGCCATATATAGGGTCGCAGGTACATTTCTTTTTCCCCACAAGCACCTTCTTTTTACTGGTGATTTTTGGTTTCATACATATTTCCATTTTTTAATCAAGTTTATCGTAGCAAAGCATTCCCAAAGATGTTTGGCCTGATACTTTCTTTTTGTACCCATTCCACCATGAATTTCCCCTACAATAAAACAAGCTTTAGGATAAGCTACCCAAAACCATTTACCATAGGAATTGTTAAAGACCTTTATTTCCCATTCATAATCTCTAATCGCTTTCATCTTTTACCTTTCTTGTTAACAATGTCCCAGCTATAGGCAATAGTGAGTTTCGCATAATAAGAACTGCGTGTGTTATCATACCCTCTAACTTCCTTTCTTTTTAAGTATTCGCTTTATCCAAAACTTGTACCATTTACGTTTGTAGTGAGAGCAAGTACCAAAAGAATTATCTCTTATGTCACTCCAATGATTTCTTTTATAAGATTTTATTCCTACAAAAGGATGGAGTGGGTATTCTATTGTTTGAGTTTTATAATAGCAGTCGGGTTTCTTGAAAAAATATACGAACCACTTACAATTCCTACAATACTTCATCATACCCCCTCATTATGCCTGTCTATCCAATCAACTGTCTCATTTATCTTGTCTTCCATTTTGTCAATTTTTTGGTCGGTTTGCCCTATATATATTTTCTTTTCTCTACTATTTTTCCATCTATAACTGTTTTTGTAGTAGATTTTAGTTTTCGTCCTTTTGTCCAAGGGATATGACCACTTTTATAACTTGTTTCATTAGTGTGATAACCGTCTTTTCCGTGACATTTCATATGTTCTTTGTTGTTTGGGAATAATGTAATATTTTCGAGTCTATCGTCATCCTTTATTCTATTTTTATGATGAGTTACTTCTTCAGGTCTGAGATAACGTCCTAGGTTCTTTTCTATAACAAGTCTAGATCTTCGAACATATCCTTGATTATCAGCAAATGGGTGGTCTGGTTTCCTTTCGTAAATATAACCCATTGTATGTGTTTTTATACCATTATTTCTTAGCCTTATTTTTTTCATCTTTATCTTCGTAGTTGTAATTACAAGTCTTTGGTATTAATTTACCATTGCTTCTTACCTTCCATTTACAGCAATTTTTTACTCTGTTACTCCAGTCCCAGCAAATGTGCTTGTCACTGAGAAACCTACAATATGGAGGATTGATTCTCCGCTGTCGTAACTTCTTTTTCATCTAATACTCTCCGTTAGTTGTGATGCTAAGTTCCAATTAGCGTCTATTAATTTGGTTACCACAAGATAGGCACCAAGTACTAATAGACTAACAAGTCCTACAATTATGAATAATGTGAATAGCGCATCTATGCCTTTCAACCACGCAGTTTTGTTTGTACTTGGATAGTACAACGAATGATTTGTTATACTATCGGCGAACTTAGTTTTACCTACCCATAATGGCACTTGCCATGCGAGTAGATATATTGCTGCTACTTCTATTATTTTCAGCCCGATAAAAATGAGTACCTTCATGTTATTTTCCTTCTTTTTTAATAGTTATTGTCCTTACTTTTGTAGGCTTGGATATTTCTTCTCCAAGTATGTAGTATTTGTAGGTACTCTTTTCAGTTATTACTACATACCTTCTGCCATCTTGTAATACGTTATGACATTGTGTTGCTTGTATATTTCTTCCAAACATGAAAGCACAGCAAATTATTAGTATAAATACGAAATAGTGAATCCCGTCGTCCATTTTTCTCCTCCTTTTATGGGGTGCCGTGGGGAATCGAACCCAACCTCTGAATGAGCCACAGTCATTCGTGCTACCATTACACTAGCGACACCTTTATAGTTTCTTTAGTTCAAGTATCTTCTTGCTCGCGAATCCTGATCCTCCGAACCAGATAAAGAACGCTGATTGCTTCTTTACTTTATCACTCGCTAATTGAGAATTGTATGATGCTTTCTCCTCGGCGTATCCTTTAATATAACTCTGGCTTCTACTTCTTTTTAATGTAATGCGTTTCACCATATCTTCCTATATTATCTTTCTCATATCCATACTTCATAGCGGCTCTCGCAGTCTCTCCGTGTATCCTGTTGGTCTGTACGTTGTCCCATGCAAGAGCCCAGATTGCTAATGCGATGCTTATGCAAAGAAATGATTTCCAGATGTATTCTCTATCCATATTATTTTCCTTCTTTTTCCCAGGTCTGTGTATAATATCTTCCTGGTTTCTTACTAGGTGTGAACTCTGATACTAAGATCTTACTCCCTCTCAGACGATTAGCATGTTCAAACGCCTTTTTCTTTGTTTTGAAGTGTCTGCAAGAGGAAAATGCTTCTCCTCTCTTGATTTCCTTGAACCATCGCCCGCTTTTTTCATGCCACCAGTAATGCTCTTTCTCTACCCAATATCTTATAGGTTTATTCATTTTTTCCTCTTTAAAAACTATATTCATCTTCCCTTAATTTTTTCCAACATTGATATTCATATATAGTTGTGCTTGCAATGCCAACTATAAAACAAAGGATACATAGTATGATAGTCTTCATACTTTACGCTTCTCCTTTTTTATTCATCCCAATCTTTGGGAATTAGTTTTAATTGATCTGTACGATAAACCCAAGAATGTGCGCTATAGTACCTCTTATCGCCTGTGGCTTTGTTGATCTTTACGTATGCTGTATCTTGGCCATCTACATCTTTGCTTAGCTTCTTAACTATACCTGTAGCGGGGTCAAAAGTATATCCTCTACTGCCTATTACTTCGTCTCCTATCTTAAATTTATTCATCCCAATCATCTGACTCCAGTTCTAAGTGATGAGTAAATACTCCTGGTATTTCTTTAGCACCCCAGCAGACATTTCCAACGATGGATTTTATTGTGAATACTCTATCTTTTCTCCATCCGGCTCCCCCGTAGTGGATGTTACCAGCACTACTAGGACCACTGGATTCTCCGATGCACCGTACTTTGTCACCTACTTTGAAATCACACATCCCAGTCAAATACCTCAGGTTCTAAATCTTTGGGCTCAAACCCCGAACATCCCATTTCCTTGTTGTTAAAAGGAAATACATATACCCTTTTAAGGTCACTCGCGTATGGAATTTCTTTTATTACCCCAACCAAGCCAATATACTCACATGGACCTGGATTCCCACATAAATGTTCGCAGCTCTTGGCACTTATTACCCTTACTTTATCGCCTTTTTTAAATGTCTTTGTCATTTACATTTTAGGTGGGGTATGTTTCATCGGTCCACCCTCGCTGGGTTCTTTTTTGAGCTTCTTACCTTTTACCTCTGCAACCATCATTTCATCGAACCACTCCCAATCAGGGGATTTCCCTTCTTTGGTGAGTTTCTGTGGCTGAATTGCATATTTACGGCAACCAGTTAAATATTCAGCACGTCCGGTTATGAGCCCTTTAAAACCTGTTACACGGTCTTTTGCTACAATCCCTAATTTAAATTTAAACATCTTTTGTTTCCTCTCTATGCTAATGGGGAAGCGGGTGACTCTATTTGAGCCACCCGACTAATACCCCTCCACATTACTATTTAATTTACACTCAATATTTGATTTACTGTATAACCATCTGTTCGGAACTATTAATGCATTGTGTCCTCCTTTCTTTAGATATGTCAAAAGTGTTGTTGGTAGATCGGGTTGGACTCGAACCAACGATATTCTCCTTGTAGGGAAGATGCATTAGCCACTATGCTACCGACCTTTATTCATCCCAGTCTGTTAGTTTAATTACACACTTACAATATAGTCCCGTAGAACAGCACTTGATCTTTCCACAATTCTCTTCAGCATTTCCCATATATTCATGCGGTATACTGTGTTCACAATCTTTAATCTTGGAGAAGTCTCTTTTACATTCTTCTGCCCTGTTACAAATAACTTTGCTCACCATCTATCCCATGAATGCGTTATGTATGAGCTCTTTGTTCTGTTTTCTTTTCAGCGCACATAAGGCACGACCGAAGGCTTTGGCGTCTCCTAGATTTTCATTTGTTTCATCAACAAAAGAACAGCGTGATACCCCTGTTCCTTTGATACCATGCTCATCACGTAGTTGAGCAATAGTAAATCTTCCTATTCTCTCCATCCTCTCGAGTGTCACATTCTCCGGTAATGTATACATACCTACCTCCTTTTATTTTTCATCTTCAATAAAGAATCTATGTTTTCCTTTTTCATTACAAATCAAACATATCATAGGTAGCTCTGCTAACGAGACTAGTTCTTTCATAAGCGCTCTATTCGTTCCTGATATGAATGGTTTAAATCCTGGTTGGTATATCGCAACACCTACGCACACTGTGTTAGTAGCACACATCTCATATATTATTTTAATGTGTGCTTTGTCAGACACAGAGACATCACATGGTCTTCTTCTTTGGCGCGGTATCAAAACGTCGTACACGCGCATATTATCTAACTCTCTGTCTCCAGACAGAAATCCTAACCTCATTTTGTCTTTCTGATCACAGAGTGTACGTTTAATCATCCCGAGTGTTACTTTATGGATATCTATGTTCATGGTCTTCCTTATTTCTTTACCATCGCTTGGGAATAAGTTTCTTGTGGATCCATATTGAAGAAGCCAAATTCTTCTTTTGTATGAGTTACTCCACCTGTGGGCTCATAGCCCATTGACATCCACCGTTCTACTTCCTTTTGAAGTTCATGTGCTGAGTCTGCTGTTGCTACGTGGTATTCCATTTACTCATCCCAATCTCTTATGACTTTTATACAATGAGCTTTTAAACTCGTGGAAACATTTCCACAACTAATAGTAACACAACTCATAGGTGCACTAACCGTATGTAGTGCCTTATGTGTACATGTCTTGTATGAATATGGATTCTCAGTCTTACATTTCTTACTGTAGTTACAAATAGCTGTATATCTATTACTCATCCCAGTCACTAGTTACTAGTTGTAAGAAGTTTTCCCATACACCACTGTCGTTTCTGGAAAAATAACACAATCTTCCCGGGTTTGAATGTATCTCGGATATTACAAAGGTTTTGCCTTTACTCCAACCAGAACCACCGTAGTGTGGATCATCGTCGTCTTCGCCAGTGCTTTCTCCAACGCATATGACTTTATCTCCTACTTTAAATTTGTGCTTCATTCATCCCATTCCATTTGTGTTAGTTTATATCTACTTGCTGGTCTAGTTCTTGGCGCACCATCGTCATCCTTGAATTGAATCTCCCTGAATACGGCGTCACGTGTCAATGTGTAAAAGTTACCTACTTTTATTCCACTGACCTTGTCACTCACACTGACTACTATATCACCCAGCTTAAAAGGCTTGGCAGGCCACATCTCTATACCCTCTTCTCTGCGCTTAGTGGCACCATAGAGCTGCGTTTTGGCTTATACGTACTGCTCCATGTGCTGTATTGCTGATAGATGTTCATATCTCCCTGGTAATGCTCATATAATTTATTCAAATTCTTTTCCGAACGAACTGAAATTCAGTCCTGACTCTGGCTTTTTCTGTATTTTAGCTACACTGTCAAGTATTTTTGATAGTCCACCTTGTTGTAGGTTTACTACAAACGTTATTAGCATTCTTTGTAGGATAGCACCTACAGCGAGTAGTGTGATTACTACTTTTGTTAGTACTGGATTATTAAAAATCCACATTGACAAGATAAGCAAAAACCAAAGTCCTAAGTCCGAAAATAAACCCATTTTTGTTCTCTTATTCATTTTTTCCCTCTTTTGTTATTCTAATGAGGTCAGCCACAGTCTTACCCTTGGCTGCTTCTTCGTCTGAAATATCGAGTTCGAATTCATCCTCGATATCCATGACTATTGCTACTATGTCTAGATCGTCTGCGCCTAGATCTTCGATGAGGTCAGCACTGTCGACCACTGACTCTATTTTTATACATAGATTCTTTGCTATGATAGCTCTTATTCTTTCTTCTAGTGTCATGTGTTTCTCCTTTTATTCGTCCCAGTCTAGTGTTACTAGTTTAAGGCTGTTCTCATAGACTCCACCACTGTAAGAGTCTCGCCAATAAATATGTTTAGAGCCTTCCGGTTGACGAGGGTGGTAGGAGATGCGTGTGATCTTAAATTTGAGACCATCCGCCCAACCCACACCCTTATGTATACCCGGATGACATACTACAGTTTGTCCTGTTTTGAATTTTGATTTTACGTCATTCATCCCAGTCAGTCGACACTTCTTTTACTTCGCAGAGATAAAGAGACATACTTGTAGTCTCAACACCATTTATTATAATCATTTCTTTTCCTGCACTACCTATGGCTATCCTACCGATGTATTTATCATAAGAGCTAGGCCAAGAAGAATACCCTTGCGGGTATTGTGATGATATGTTTTCTTTTGGTGGCCCTATAATTTCATATTTCTTTTCCATTTAGTCATCCCACTCGTGCGGTATTAATTTGAATTTAATAGTTGAATGTCCTCCAGTATATCTATCAAGGTAGATAACTCCTGTGGTGACACGCGTCACAATGGCAACATCTCCGATTTCCATGTCACACCATGAGTCTTTCATTCTCTTTACTTTGTCTCCCTTTCTAAACTCGCTCATTAGTCATCCCATTCTCGTGATATTAACTTGAATTTCCTAATATCATGTCCATCTCCGTATTTAGCAAGCGCAATAATAGAGTTTAATGAGCGTATTAAAGTGATGGTATCTGTGTCTCCCGTCACCATACCTCCAAAACTGTCCTCTATTCTTTCTACTTTGTCTCCTACTTTAAGTCTAGTTGTATCTGTCATTTATGTTGACGCTTGTAGTTCTTCCCGCTCTTCGTTATGTAACAATGCATGCTCAGTGCATTCCATATATTCACAGTTAGCGACCGTATAGTGTCCATCGTTATCTTTCCTATGAACACAGGGTTGCTTCATTTTATTCGCGCCGTCTCTAAACCAAAGCATCTTAATATCTTCTTCTGTGAGATGATTCTTGATACTTTTGTCAAGGTAGTATTTTCTTACTCCTTTGTTTTTGTTAACGGTTCTATTTACAATTGCTCTTAGCGTTAGCACCCAAGGGGTCAGCACTTTTATTTTGGCACGACATTTTTTATCAGTTTTCTGCCTTTGTTCTCTGTGCTCCTTAGTCCACTCTCGATATGTCTCTCTCATCCTTTCTTTATGTTCTTTTTTGTATTCCTTCTGGTATTTAGCGATCTTTTCTTTATTTCCTTTTCTGTACTTCTTTTGCTGTTTCCTATCCCTTTCTTTGTGTTTTTCTCTGTATTTCTTAGCGTCATCTGGATTCTTATACACGATACTTCCCCTCTACATAAATATACAGTCTGAATTGACTGTATGTGTAATTTTATTCTAATTTAATGCTCTCAATCTTTGAACTCCACAACGAATACATGTCTTCGCATGTATATGTTCACCATATTTAATATATATATCTTGGAAGTGAGAACAATTAGAACACCATCCCTTGACTTTGATCGATGGACGATATGTCCAGATATCTAGTTTAGGTCTTTCTATCGGCTCGTGCTTGGTAATATCACTTAGATACAATGTCTTTTCTTTTTTCTCCACAGTATTTTCCTTTCGGCCGAGAATCAAACACTTTTGATATGTTCTGTAACACTCTATCTGTCCATTCGTTACATTTGCAGTCTTTCACTAGACCACAACGGACACAAGCCCAATGTTCACTTATGTATTTATGTCCTCTAAAGAAACATATGATTCTTTCAATTGTTTTTGTTATTGAGTTCATTTGCTTTTCCTGACCCCACAGGTGTTAGTTGATAATATCCGCCTTGTGCTCCTTTTTTAGCGCTCCAGCCTTTTTTAATGCGGATGATAGTTGAACCGTCGGTTGTTTCTACTAATACTGGTGCCATTATATAGCCTGTGGTCATGCTTACACACAATCCTATCAGTACTGCCATTGCAACAATTAAGAATGCTGCAGCTGATTCATCCATTTTGTCCTCCTTTTATGTCATAGTGGTATGTATATGACTGCTAAGCCCAAAAACCAAACAAAAGCCCCGGTTCCACCTATTAAGATACATACAATAGAACCTAAAGTCAGGTCTTCGGCGTCTGGTTTTCGCCACATATGCATCATATCTATCCATACGGTTTTCATTACTCCTAAAGTAATACCGAGTATTAAAAATGTCCAAATAAAGAGCAGCCAGCTACTCATCTTTTTTTCCAAAGTCCTTGATGGCTTTTGCTATCCAGTATACACATACTGTACCAAGAGCCATACCGATTACTTGCAGAGTGAATCCTTTTATGAGATACCAAGTGTAGTACGGTGCAACCGTCTTGACTATCTCTGCTAATGTTTCGCTATTGAGTTTCCCATCAAAAGTCAGATTCAGATTCTTGATTGTTTCCAATACTGTTTTCACGTCCACTTTACCCTCCTTTGTTATGCTAATCCTTTTTCTTTTAGTCCTTCACCCAAGAACACGGCTACTGCAGCCGCAGCGTATCTTGATGTTACAGTTTTAAATGGTTTGCTGTATCGTTTCTTAAACGCGTGAATATAAAATATCCCTATCGCAAAATGTCCTTTATAATCAAGTATATATACACCTGTTTCCATATAAGTTATACCAGTACAGTGATCCAGAATATTATCGCAAATACTCCGTGATATACTGTGTCTAACATATCTTTTCTGTTATATGCACCACAGAAACTAATGATGTGATATACAGCCATTGCAATTATAAGTAATTCAGCGATAGTTTTTATCATGTTCTCTCCTTTTTACCAGTCGGTTAATGTTCCCTTTGTTAGAAAGTCATACAGTAAATAGATTACAAGTGCGGCTAAATATGATCCCGGTATGGGTACCAGTACTAACAGTAGTATTCTTAACCATATACGCTTAATAGTAATCGTATCTATCAGTGAGAAGAATAGTACTATGTTTAGTGCTAATAACAGCAATACTAACATTGATATTGGAAATGCATAATATTCCATTAGTTCTCCTTACTTGAACATCTTATCGAAGTTACGTCTTTTAAGATTCTTCGTCTCTTTCATTTCTAACATCTTATTCCGGCCGAAGAACAAGGTACTATATCCCATACAATCTGTTCTTTCCAGCTCATATTAGTTAATCTTCTTATTGCCACCTCTGCTTGATAATGAGAGTTGCATACTACGAAGACCTCTTTAGTTCTTCTGTTTTGAACTAGAAACACACCCATCCTTGTGCTCTCCCTTACTTTGCTAAATACCTCTCAGTCATTGCTACGCATTCCCCGAGAGTAGTTATCTTTGTCAGCTCGCTTTCATGAATAATTAT
>SDBT01010268.1_pt1 | contig 15131 bp, 12 predicted proteins | sample 2277101 | NCBI WGS metagenome assembly SDBT01 (sample SAMN10404973, study PRJNA504765) | marine sediment metagenome | isolation source: marine sediment core GS10_PC15, 103 cmbsf | place: Arctic Ocean: Southern Knipovich Ridge | collected 2010 | reverse complement strand
TAAATCATCTCTGAGAATATCTCCTAATGTCCATGCAAGTATGAGGATTGCAATTGCTGGTGCCATGAGCTTTATGCCATCCCAATACAGTATGGGCATTTCATTAATGCGTATTTTATCTCTCATAAGAAAAAAAACGCTTATGATTCCTAGAGCCAGGATTCCTCCCACAAAAAGGGTAATAGCTGCATTGGAATGTTGCAGGGCACCAAAAAATGATCGGTTGCCACCAAGAAGATAGAACTCGCCTGAAAAGAGCATGCCAACAATAACAGAAATGAATAAGGTGATCACTGGAAATACAAAATCGATTATTGAAGCAGTTTTTTGATTGCGAACAGCAACAGTTCTTACTCTTTGTTTGACTGATTCTTTTCCACCAAAGAGGTTGCCGGTTGTTTCGGCTATCGTTTCTTGTTTGTTCATTGATCCATATGAGATACGATATCGCACAATAAACCATACAGATCCGATTATAATGAATGAGTAGAATAAGAACGGTAGTGTTCGAATATAAACAGAAAGTGGATCTGCAAGGACAAGCGTTTGTGGTCCTGGCTGCAATGAAATACCATTTTCCGTTAAAAACCCGGTGATTGCTGCAAACCAACTTGATATCGGGCACAAGATAGCCAAAGGCGCTGCCATTGCATCAACTAAAAATGCAAGTTTTACTCGAGGAACCTTAAAATGATCGGTTAATGGATGCATTACCGATCCCACCATAAGGCAACTAAAGTAATCGTCTATGAAAAAGAACGTAGAAAGTAGCAGGGAAGAGGTTTGAACACCTCGTGCATCTTTGATGTGTCGACGAGCAAAGTTTGCGCACGCGTGTGCTCCTCCTGAATAGGCGATAAGGGTAACTAAGATGGCAAGAATAAAAAGAAATATACAAACGAAAGCGTTCCAACTTGTCCAGAAAGTGCCCCAACTGGCCAGCTTCCACAATTCAATATTTATCCAGAGTTTGTAGAATATCATATGCACGGAATCATAGAGAGCGAAATTCTTTGCTATTAATGCGGCAGAAAAGATTCCACAAATTAATGAAAAAAGTACCCGTTGCGTAAGAAAACCTAAAGCTAAAACCACTACTGGTGGCATAAGTGATAACCAGGAATTAACCATGAGTAAATCCTTTATTATATAAAAAAGAGGCTTAAATTTTTTTAATTGATTGTTTTAACAAACAGAAAACAAAGGAAAAAATCAGAAAATCAGATTATTTTCGCTTTTGTTTGTAAGGACATGAAGAGAATGTGTGTTTAGAAAGGAATGTAGGTAAAAAGGGTGAAAAGTGTAAAAAAACGAAGGATGTATGATAACTAGTAACGTTTTCATTCATCGTATAACTCCCTATATTATACTACTATCAACACAATCTCTTAATGGTCAACTTAATCCGAAATACTCGATTTGTCAATATATCCTTATATCCTTGAAAATAGGTAAAAATAGCAAAAAATTCGCTCTATTTTCCTTAAGGGCAGCATGCTATTCAGATTTGCAAATAGGCCGTAAATATGGTACATTTCTGAAGATTTGACGTAAAGAGGCCGAAGTGGTGAAATTGGTAGACACGCAGCCTTGAGGGGGCTGTGGGAGAAATCCTGTAGGGGTTCGAGTCCCCTCTTCGGCACCAACGATGCGAGTAATAGCTCAAAAAATCTATAACAAAAAAGGATCGTTTATGAATTTATCATTGCGCCGTATGGTGGCATCTGAGCTAATGTTTTGGGTTGCTTTGTGTGGTATTGGTTTGTATTTTCTCCTGCCGCTCAGAGAGTCATTACGATTTGGCATAGACTTGGTTGGTGGTACCTATCTGACCTTAGAGGTACAGACGGATAAGGCGTTGGAATCAGAACTGGTTGAGCAACTGCAAGGAATTGATAATAGATTAAAACGGGTTGGCAAGGCGGTTCCTACTACAAAGGTTGTTGAGAAAGATGTACTTGTGCTTACGTTTTCTACAATGCAAGACGCCCAATCTGCTGCAATGACGCTCAAAGCTGAATTGTCTGACATGACGCAAACAGTTGAAGAAAACGTGGTACAATTACGGTTTCCTGACCGGGTAGCCCAGCGCATTAAAGAAGATGCAGTTAAGCGTAATATTGAAGTATTGCGTACGCGCATGAGAGATATTCCGATTGCCGCACAGGGTGAGAAAAATATTATTGTAGAGCTACCAGACGTTGCTGATCCACAGCAAGCAAAAGCGCAAATTGGCAAAGCGGCAAAGCTTGAATTTCGCTTAGTTGAAATGTATAAGCCAACGAAAGAAGATATTCTTCTTGAGTTTGATGGTGAATTGCCGTCAGACAAAGAAATTTTACCAGGGCAAACCGAGCGAGAAGGTTATTATCTGGTTGGAAAATATGCAGAGGTAACCGGTAAAATGCTCAAAGATGCCCGACCAGCATATGGCGGTACAACGGGAGTTGAGCCGGTTGTTACTTTTAAATTTAACGATATTGGGGCTGAAAAATTCTATATGCTCACGAGCAAAAACTATGGACGTCAACTAGCCATTGTTCTTGATGATGTTGTCATATCAGCGCCGAGCATCAAAGAACCAATTAGAGAGAGTGGCAATATCAGCGGAAACTTTACGCCTGATAGTGCCAAGGAATTAGCGTTGCTTTTGACATCCGGCGCATTTGTTGCTCCCGTGACCTTTGAAGAAGAGCGGCATATTGGCCCAACGCTGGGAGCTGAATCTATTCGGCAAGGTCTTGTTTCATGTTTGGTTGGCCTTGGCCTGTTATTTATCTTCAGCTTATTTTATTACAGCCTTTCCGGCTTGTTTGCCTTTTCTGCCTTGATTTACAATCTTGGGTTGGTTTTGATGGGATTGGCGTGGTTAAAAACACCGCTTACGTTGCCGGGTATTGCGGGAATGGTCCTTACTGTGGGTATGGCAATTGACGCATCGATTTTAATTTTTGAACGGATTAAGGAGGAGCTGTTGCAGGGTGTTACTATTTCTCAGGCAGTGAGTACCGGTTTTTCTGGCGCTATGAAGGTGATTTTGGATGCCAATATTACGACCTTTATTGTTGGTGCCCTGCTGTATAATTTTGGTACCGGCCCGATTCAAGGCTTTGCGGTGACAATGATGCTTGGTATCATTGCAACACTCGTGACCGGCTTGTTTTTCTTACGTTCTTTATTTAAGTTTATGCTGAGTAATTTCCATATTCAAAAGTTAAGAATTTAGCTATACTTATAGTAAAATGTTACCTAATTAATGAGGAAAAGGCGGCGTAGCTCAGTTGGTTAGAGCGGCGGAATCATAATCCGTAGGTCCGGGGTTCGAGTCCCTGCGTCGCCACCAAGGCATAATGGAACAAGAAAAATTATTCAATCTACCCAATCTTTTGACCCTTGCTCGTTTAGTTCTTTCACCGTTGGTACTCCCCCTTTTGCTTGTTTATTTGCTCCCATTGAATGTTTGGTGGATTAATGTATCTCTGGCAGGTTTATTCGTTTTGTTTAGTTTAACTGATTTTTTTGATGGCTTTCTTGCCCGACGCTTTCATCAGGAGACTGTTTTGGGCAAAGTTCTGGATCCATTGGCCGATAAATTTCTGACCTATTCGATATTAATTGCATTGCTTGCGGCGGATAAGATTTTTTTCTACTGGGTGGTGTTGATTATTGGTCGTGAATTTTTTGTCATGGGCTTGCGTCAAGTTGCGCTTGAACATAATTTTTCTATACAAGTTTCATATATTGGCAAGCTAAAGACAGCCATTCAGATGGTATGTTTTACAATTATTATTCTCAATCCATACCATGCACTAGGAATAATTGGTGCTTTTGGTTGGAATGGTATTGAACAATTTTTATTGTTTTTTACCCTGGTGGTTTCATTATTTTCGGCAAAGCAGTACTGTCACGCTTTTATTGAGCGATTCAAACAGGAGAAAATGAAGACATTCGAATATACCCATCAAGAGGAATGATGGTGATTAAATATATTCACGTATTGTTTCTGTTAGTTACTGCTTACACAATTGGCTCGCTTCCCATCGGTTTTTGGATAGCGCAAGCGCGTGGCGTTAGCGACATTCGCCAGCATGGTTCAGGCAATATTGGCGCTACGAATGTGGCTCGCACTTTGGGCAGCCGTTATTTTGTTATAGTTTTTCTGTTAGATTGCCTCAAGGCAGCAACCTTTTTATGGTTGCTTTCTTATTATTCATTTGATTATTCAATACTATTATTATCTTCGGTATTTTTATTACTCGGCAATGGATTCTCAGTTTTTCTCCATGGCAGTGGTGGTAAAGGAGTAGCAACCACCGTTGGTATTTTATTGGGACTTAATCCAACACTCGCATTAATTTTTTGTAGCGTATGGATCTTGATAGTAATACTTACGCGTACTGCCGGTATAGCATCGGTGATAGCATGTTTGCTATTACCTGGGTATGCGCTTTATATGCCCTGTGAAATGCCGGTTACATTATTGTATGTTTTTATTTCACTGTGGATTGTGTGGTGTCATTGGGATAACGTACTGATATACTGTGTGGGGGGATAAATAATGAAGTTTAGTGATGTCACTCAGGTGTTTGAACAGATTGAGCAAACAAGCGCGCGTTTAGAAATTACCCAATTGCTTGCCGATCTTTTAAAACGAGCGAGTTCTGGGCAGGCATCAATTATTTGCACTATTTCATTAGGACAGTTGCATCCACCATATATTGGTACCCAGTTTAATTTTGCCGAAAAAAGCTTGGTGCCAGTAGTAGCAGATATACTCGATATTGAAGATGCTATCGTTCGTAAAAAGGTCCAGATTTTTGGTGACCTTGGAGATGTTTTAGCAACAGGTAATTGGACAACACGTGAAGAATTGACCGTATCGGAAGTATATAAACATTTGTGTGACATTGAAAAAATAAGTGGCATTGGTTCACAAGAAGAAAAAGCAGCGCAGTTAAAAAAATTATTTTTAGATCTCGGGCCATCATCTGCGCGCTATGTTGCGCGTATTGTTTTAGGTAAGCTTCGGCTTGGTTTTTCTGACATGACGCTTATCGATGCATTATCCTGGATGGAAGTTGGCGATAAGTCTTTGCGGAGCATTATTGAAAATGCGTACAATGTTTGTGCCGATATTGGATTTATTGCATCAACCTTGAAAGAAGATGGAATCAAAGCGCTTGAAAAAATGCATGCCCAAGTTGGTATCCCAATTCGCCCAGCAGCGGCAGAACGGTTGCCAACGGCCAAAGCGATTATTGAAAAGATTGGCACATGTATTGCCCAACCAAAACTTGATGGGTTTCGCCTACAAATTCATATTGATAACACGGGCAAGAAACCAGAAATTTATTTTTTTTCCCGACATTTAACTGATATGTCAGATATGTTTCCTGATCTTGTTAAGCCACTCCAGGATCTTAAGGTTGATACACTGATCGCCGAAGGTGAGGCAATTGGCTATGACCCGAATACGGGAAGTTTTTTACCATTTCAAGAAACAGTAAAACGTAAACGCAAATATGGCATTGAAGCAGCGATTGTCGAATTTCCACTCAAGCTTTTTCTTTTTGATATTTTGTATCTCAACGGCAAAGAATTGCTTGATCTGACGCATGAAGAGCGGCGTGCAAAAATGCTCAAACTTATGAAAGGTTTTAAGCATGATGCAGTACAGGTCGTTGAAGAAGTAGAATTAAAAAATGCGCAAGAGCTGAAAGACTATTTTACTGCAGCCATTGCGGCGGGTCTTGAAGGCTTGGTAGTCAAGCGTCCCGATTCTGTTTATCAGCCAGGAAAACGTAACTTCAATTGGATTAAATTAAAACGCCAAGAAGAAGGGCATCTTGAAGATACCATCGATTGTGTCATCTTAGGCTACTATAGCGGTGCGGGTAAACGGGCTGCATTTGGTATCGGCGCATTTTTGGTTGGGGTATACAACAAAAAAGAAGATCTATTCCAAACAGTTGCAAAAGTTGGCACCGGTCTGACAGATGAAAAATGGAAAGAGCTCAAGAAAAAATGTGATGCGGTTGCTGTCAAAACAAAACCGCGCAATGTAGAATGCGCAAAAGAATTGACACCAGATCAATGGACTGCACCAGAAATTGTCTGTGTTGTTCGCGCGGATGAAATTACACGATCGCCAGTGCATACGGCAGGTAAAACTGAAAAAGAGTTAGGCTCTGCATTGCGCTTTCCGCGTTTTATGGGCTATCGGGAAGACAAAGGCCCGGAAGAAACAACCACTGTCAAAGAAATCAAACGTCTTTACGAAGATCAGTTTGTAAAGTAAAAAATTCATCTCGTTCTAAAAACCGTTATAATCCGCGAAAAAAAGAACATAATTGACACACGTAAGTTTTAGAGTAAAGCTGTTTTAGTTCTAACATATGCTGGGGAGTAAAATATGAAGTTTACTTACGTACTGTCAATTTGTTTGCCAATTATATGTATTAGCCAATTATATAGTATGGAACTCACCGAAAAGAGAAAATGTAGGTCTGCAGACATTGTCCATAAACCGTTGCAAAGGGTTACCCAAGAAGAAAAGTGCAAGTCGCTGGATAGTTTGCTTAATCAATCAAACAGAAAAACCTTTCTGCCTGACATGCTCGAGTATCCTGCATATTGTAAACAAAAAAAATTCAACCAATTACATGTAGCGGTTTTAAAGAATAATGTAAATCGAGTACAAGACATAATAGACGAGTCATTAAATTCTCAAGATAAGGAAGGTCATTCACCATTATGGTTGGCAGTGCGGGAATATGCGAGCGCAAAGAGCAATGAGCAGAAAAGCAGGCTTTTAGTAATTATTACTCTATTAGTTCAATCTGGTGCTTCAGTACACCTGGAAAATAATGAGGGGTATAGTTTGTTAAACTGGGTAATCAGCAAGGGGCTGACATATGTTTTGCCTATTTTGCTTACCTCCACAACAGTTGACGTTAACAAAAAAGATAGAGGTGAGGATACGCCACTTGCTGTTGCCACATGGAGTCCGGTGAAGAAGAGAAAAAAGATTATGAAACAACTTATTAGTGCCAATGCAGATACAAAAGGCTTAGAAAGCGGTGATGTTAATCCTGAAGCGTTAGCTGAAGTTTCACCAACTGACCAAGAGCCAAAGTACTCAAAAAGTCCAGTTAATCATCCCTTCCCTAAATCTTCAAAGCTTATCATTCGTATGCATAAGAAAAACAGGAAATAACTGTTACGAATCACGATCGCCGTTTTTTGATTTTTAAGTGCTCATGCATGTATGGTAATGGTATTACAAGACAAGGAATAATATGAAGACATATACTGTAATAGGCGTGACGCTATTATTTTTTTCTAGCATGCCAATAATCGCTGGGCAAAGTCAGTCAACGTGTAACCCAGCGGTTGAGAATACTGTGATTTATCAACCAGAAGAAGATATACAAGACGAGCCACTTTGCAGAAGTCAAACACGGTTGCGAGAGTACCCAAACGATGAGACAAGCCCCGTTTTTCAGCACTATAAAAATATGCGCAGTAAACAAACGTTAGCATATGTTTTGCTACAAAAAAAGAAATATAGCAACTTACATTCATACATTGCCTTATCAATTCAAGAGGCGCTACAAGCATTGAAAAACTTTGTTGATCCATCTGATCCTGACGTTGAATTGAGTAATAATATCCATAACTATCAAACTGCTGAGCGTTGCAGAAAATTGTTACCTAATGAAGATTGGTTTCATTTAGTTGGCCTTATTCACGATATTGGCAAAATTCTCTATACATTTGACGAGCCGACCTGGGCTATTGTTGGTGATACATTTCCCGTAGGGCATCCATTTAGTCAAAAATGTATTTATCCTGATTTATTTAAAGACAATACAGATTATGGCAATGCAACCATCTATGAAGAGCATTATGGTTTTGATAATGTCCATTTTTCCTGGGGGCATGATGAATACATGTATCATGTGCTCAGGCATAATAAAACAACGTTGCCGGAAGAGGCATTATATATTATTCGCTACCATTCTTTTTATCCATGGCATCAGCATGGGGCGTATGCCGAGTTGGCAAGCGAAAAAGATATAAAGATGATTAAATATTTAAAATTATTTAATCAGTGTGATTTGTATTCGAAGACTGATGATGTTCTTGATTATGAATCAATTAAAGGGTATTACGACAAGTTGATAAAAAAGTACCTGCCGGCGAAATTAAAATTCTTTAAGCCCACCACGCAAAAATTTTATTCACAGTACCATTTCAGTGTGTTCTTTAACTGCGTGCGCATTATCTAAAAATTCTTGTGTGTTCATTTCTTTTAAAAAAAGTAACGGCCACTTTTTTCGAGAAACGCTTGCTCCACCGTGCTCTTCAACCGTTGATTCATTACGTATTCCTTAATCAATAGCTATTGTGAACTGTTGGTCCTATGGTCAAAAGCGGGACGTTTCAACTGTTTTTTTCTATGAGCTCCTTAAAAAACAATGCTTCATGTTCAGGATGTTCTGCTTGTGTAATACTTGAACCTATTATGATACCATCCGGATTGAGTTTAATTATCGGATTAATAGTCTCCCGCTTGATTTTTGCTGAAATAAAAATGGGAAGTTCTGTGTTACCTTTAATCATCTCCCATTTATCAATAAAGATGTGTGGTTCATTCTCGTCATATAACTGCTGAAACAACAAGGCGTCAGCGCCAAGGTTTTTCGCTTCAAGTGCAGACTGTGCAACCGAATTTGCGTCACACAAATCAAGCATCACTTTTTTATTAAGATCATGCGCAGTGGTGCATGCGGCGTGAATGATGTTTTTGTTTGTACCTGCTATTACCGTAATCCAATCCGCTTGTGCGTTGGCCATTACTGTTACATTTTCTTTGCCCCGATCGGCGATCTTAGCATCGGCAAGAATAGCTTTATCCGGAAATGTTGCCTTAAATTGTTTCACCGCCTGCGCTCCGTGTGAATATATGAGTAAGGTCCCTATCTCTAGAATGTCGGCATGAGGAGCTACAGCAGACGCTATTTCTAATGCGTGATCAAGATCGGTCATATCAAAAGAGATTTGTAATTTCATGCACACTCTTTCCAGTCATAATTTCATATTTTTTTGTAAGGCCGTCAGTATAGCAGCATTTTGAGTAGTTTGGAAAAGGCTAGGACTCCATGGAGGTTTAGCATTGCCAGGGGGTTTTTTCATGAGGCAATTTAATATAAAAGCCAACAAGGCCTAATAAACGTGAGTCTCCAGGCAAGGAAGAAGTGTAACAAGAATGAGTTTGGATAGTGAAGGGCGCTTTAACGGCGTCCTTTCTTGATTTAACCGGGTTATCTTGCTCGAATATAAAGTTTTTATTGAAATTGCGGTGGTGAAATTGGTATTTTAAAATAAAAGTAGGGTTAAGATAGGGGCAAAGCAAGAAGAGAGGAAGATAATGAAGAACATGAAAATAGCCGTATTTTCTGGGCTGGTAATGATGGGGGCTTCTCTTGCTCAAGCCCAGGGGCAAATTCAACCCAAGGAGCAAGTCAAGAATTTTCTCTTTAATAAAATGGCAAAAGTACTAGAGCATGAAGGTGAAGTTTTGCGTGCAGCATTCAGTCCTGATGGGACAAAGATGGTGACCGGGTCTTATGATAAAACAGCACGTATCTGGGATGTGCGGACGGGCAAGCAGCTTCACAGATTGACGCATGAGGGTATGGTCGAAGGTGTCGTGTTCAGTCCTGATGGGAAAAAGCTGGCAACAGGATCTGAGGATAAAACAGCACGTATCTGGGATGTGCGGACGGGCAAGCAGCTTCACAGATTAACGCATGAAGGTGGGGTCAGTAGCGTAGCATTCAGTCCTGATGGAAAAAGGCTGGCGACAGGATCTTATGAGGATAAAACAGCACGGATATGGGATGTGCGGACGGGCAAGCAGCTTCACAGATTGACGCATGAAGGTATGGTTGTGGAGGTAGCATTCAGTCCTGATGGGACAAAGCTGGCAACAGCAACTGGATTTGGTGGTAAAAAAGCACTGGTATGGGATGTACAGACGGGCAAACAGCTTCACCAATTGGTGCATGAGAGCTATGTTAGTGGTGTTGCGTTCAGTCCTGATGGGACAAAGTTGGCAACAGGATCTGAGGATAAAAAAGCGAGAATATGGAATGTGCAGACCGGCAAGCAGCTTCACAGATTAACGCATGAAGGGGAGGTCTTTAGAGTAGCATTCAGTCCGGATGGAAAAAAGCTGGCAACAGCAATAATTGATAGTACAAAAGCACGGATATGGGATGTGCAGACCGGCAAGCAGCTGCACAGTTTGGAGCATGAAGGTTTGGTCAGTAGCGTAGCATTCAGCCCGGATGGGACAAAGCTGGCAACAGGATCCCATGACAAAAAAGCACGGATATGGGATTTAAAGGATCTCGAGGTAGTCAAGCAATTTTTTGCTCGTAGCTTCACGCCTGAGCAAGAGGAATTACTTGATGCGCTCGGCAAGGCGATTCAACAAAAAGGGCACGTGCCAGCAACGCAAGAACAGATGAAAAATTTTGGAGCGTTTCCGCAAAAGATACGAGATGCACTGCAGCCCTATATCAAGCCTGCTCCTTAATACCCCATTACTCTTGCAACAGACTCGCGTAGCGATTGGCTTCTTTTTTATATAACGTTTGCGGCGGGCGGAAGAAATGATTCAGATTCAGGATATATAATGCATTGCGCACAATATTGATTCCTTTTTTTATGTACATGTCAGGCAGAAGTAAGTGCGGGCTTTCACTGGCTAAGGTGATGCCGGTCGGGATAAAGATATTCTGTGGCTTGGCGATAATAATGAGCGATTCAAGAGGTATTTGATTATTTTCGGGCAGGTCAGTTTGTTGTACATGCCACAATGACGCTTGGGTTGCTTCATCCTGTTTAATTGTTGCCGTAAACATTGCTGCTTGTGCGCTGGGGGCAAGTTCCCAATGACTGATCGTATTGCCAAACATAACGATGGGGGTAATTTTATTTGTGACGATTATCGGTAAAGACGGCTTGCTGTGTTTGCGGGGAAAAATAATTTGGCCGTTATGATTTGAAACCTGTAAATAGCCAGCATAGGTAGAAAAAATTCCAGTAGTGATATTTCTGCCCATAATGCTTTCAATGGTACGCTTGGCAAGGCTGCTTGGTTTTTTAAGTTTATTGGCCCAGCGCTGTGCTTGTTGTACAGATCCTGGGTAGGGGCGCAAGAATATCATAATAAGCGGCTCAGTACGGGTGTTTTGATAGAACAGAAAAAATGATACAATGAATAGTCTAAGTGCATATTTCATGGCTATTTTTCTGTGTTATAGGTTTTACCATCTATTGCTTATACTCATAGTGAACGTAGCACAAGCCAGTTAAAGAAATCTATGGTTTGAAAGGCGTTAGGTTGAAGAACAAGACAACAACTCAATCTCATGAGAAGCTCTGGCAGCAATTTGCTCAGCAAGAAGGGCTATCGCGCAATCAGCTTGAGCTTTTTAAGCGATATACAAGCCTGTTGCTTGAATGGAATCAAAAAATTAATCTCACGGCGATTACCGATTTGAAGGATATCATACCCTACCACTTTCAAGATTCCTTGCGCCTCGGGCAGTTTGTTGATTTTCAACAGATAAAAAGCATCTGCGATATTGGTACTGGTGCGGGATTTCCCGGCATTCCATTAAAAATTTGTTACCCGCATCTTTCGCTTGTTTTGATTGAGGTTAATCAGAAGAAAATCAACTTTCTCAATACAGTCATCAAAGAGTTGGGGCTTGATAATGTTGAAATATGCCCGCTTGATTGGCGAACCTTTTTACGAAAAACAGATTTTGATATTGATCTGTTTCTTGTGCGTGCTTCTTTGCAGCCGGATGAATTGCTCCGTATGTTTAAATCTGCAAGCCCTTACCGGCAGGCAACATTGGTCTATTGGGCTTCCAAACAGTGGGAACCGGATAAAAAGGTGTCTACATACATTAAGCGACAAGTTTGCTACAGTGTGGGCGCGAGACGCTCTCAGTTTGTTTTTTTCAAAGGGAGAAAAATATGAAAAAAGGGATACTGGCAAGTTACGCAGCCGGCATCACCGATAAAGTTCATGGCGAGCGATATGCCACGCTTTTTCGCTATTTTTTCCCAGAATATATATCAGCATTGCTGTTCTATTCGCTACCCTTTCTTTTGGATGCTGTTTTTATTAGTCACCTACGTTCAACATCAACGTATGCAACGCTTGGTGCTACAAATAATCTTGTGCATTTTATTATTAAATTAGCAGAAGCGCTTTCGGTTGGTACGGTTATCTTATGTGGGCAATTTAATGGTAAAGGGCAATTCAAGCAGGTAGGTGGTGTGTTACGTGATGCTTTTTGGGTTACGTTTATTGTTGGTTTATCAATTGCTACTATTTTATATTTCGGCGCGTACTGGATTTATGCCTGGATGAATGTGCCAGAAAAAATTATTGTTCGCGGGGTGCCTTTTTTACGGATGCGTGCAATTGCGGTTTTTTTAACATTTATCTATATGGCATTTGTTGGATTTTTGCGTGGGATTAAGAATGTAAAAGTTCCCATGTATACCTTTGTCATAGGTTCTCTTGTTTTTGTTGTTTTTGATTATCTGTTGATATTTGGCAAGTTTGGTTTTCCTGAAATGAAGTTGCAAGGCTCTGCAGTTGCTTCGGTTATTCAATATGCAGTGATGACGTTGGCTATAGGGTTGGCCATCATATTTGATAGCAATAATCGTAAATACGGCATCCAGCTTTTTACCGGCTTTAAAGAACTTTCCTATATTAAGAAATTATTTATACTTACCTGGCCCGTTCTTCTTGATAAAGCGGCCATGGCTGGTGCCTACGTGTGGCTTGCCAAAATGATTGGCCCAATGGGCAAGACAGCCGTTGCCAGTTTTTGTGTCATTAAAGATATGGAGCGATTTGCCTTTTTGCCGGCTATTGCCTGTGCGCAAGTCATTACGTTTTTAGTCAGTAATGATTTTGGTGTACAACGGTGGCACGCAATTAAAAGCAATATTAAGAAGGCTATCTTCTTAGCTTCATTAATGGTATTTACCACGCTACTCTTGTTTTCGCTTTGGCCGCAAAAAATTATTTATCTATTTGACAAAAAAGAGGGGTTTACCGCCTTAGCCTCGTGGGTTTTCCCGTTTCTGAGTGTACTTGTCTTCTTTGATTTGATACAATTAATACTTTCAGGGGCATTGCGAGGTGCCGGAAACGTGCGGATTGTCATGTTGGTGCGGCTTGTAATACTCCTCGGATATTTTGTACCGTTTTCGTATCTGCTTGCTCATATGAATATACAGGACCCAGCCGTTAAGCTCTTATTGATATATGGCTCATTTTACTTTGGTAATGCGTTTATGAGTCTTGTATATATTCACCGGTTGCGTGGCGAGAAATGGAAACAGCCAACAATTTAAGGAAAGCATATGACTAAAATTTCTCGTGAAGAAATTCTAAAAGTTGCCCGTATGTCTCATGTTGATGTACGCGAAGATGAGATTCAATCATTAACTGAGCAGCTTGAGCGGGTGTTAAGCTATGCCGAACGCGTCAGCCGGGTGGCAGTGGATGTTGAGGAACCTTCAACCAAAAATGTGAATGTGTTTCGGGAAGATGTGGTGGTTAAAAAAGATCCTGCGCCGATTCTTGCACAGGCGCCAGAGCGAGCTGGCAATTACTTTGTTGTCCCTAAAATTCTCGAAAGCAGCTAGGATATTAGTATGAATACCCGTGCATTTGCTACTATACGTGAACTGCGTTCTCAGTTAGATCGTAAAGAAATTTCTCATACAGAACTTCTTGATTTTTTTATACGTCGCTTTGAAGCATTTGACCCAGATATCGGTTCAGCTCTGGAGGTTTTTGATAAGGAATCAATTTTTGCTGGCAGTAAAGAGCAGGGGCGTTTACATGGTATACCGGGCCTGATCAAAGATAATATTTGCCAAGCTGGGCGCATAACCTCTTGTGCTTCAAATATTTTAGCTAATTTTCGGTCAACCTATGACGCAACTGCTATTGCGCGTTTAAAGCAACAAGGAGCACCGCTTATTGGGCGTGCGAATATGGATGAGTTTGCCATGGGTAGTTCAACCGAGACGTCTGCATTTAAAAAAACAGCAAATCCATGGGATACTTCTCGTGTGCCTGGAGGTTCAAGTGGCGGTTCTGCTGCAGCAGTTGCAGCAGGATTAGTGCCGTGGGCATTAGGATCTGATACTGGTGGTTCCGTGCGTCAACCGGCGGCATTCTGCGGTATCGTTGGCATGAAGCCGACGTATGGTCTTGTTTCTCGCTATGGTCTAGTCGCATACGGTTCATCGCTTGATCAAATTGGTGTATTTACTCGCTCCGTATATGACAGTGCGTTACTGTTTTCAGTCATTGCGGGACATGACATAAAAGATTCCACAAGCTTATTTGTTGAAAAAAAAGATTATACCGAGAATTTGACGGGCAACCTGCCTAAAAATCTACGCATTGGGGTGATCGATAATGCGCTCAATGCAGAAGGCATGGATGCTGAAATTGCCAGCGCTATTAATGAATCAATCACCACGCTTGAAAAACTCGGGGCAAGCATTAAACGCGTAAATATGCCAAGTTTGGATTATAGTACTGCGGCCTACTTTATTTTAAGTCGTGCAGAAGCAGCATCTAACTTATCTCGTTATGATGGGGTGCGCTATGGCATGCGAGACAAAAAAGCAGAAACTATTGGGCAGATGTATTTCAACACGCGTCATGATGGTTTTGGTCAAGAAGTTAAGGTGCGTATCATGGTTGGTAACTATGTATTATCAGCAGGTCACGCTGGTGAATTTTATGAAAATGCAAAAGTGGTCAAGCGGTTAATTCGCCGTGAGTTTATCAATGCATTTAAAGATGTTGATTTATTAATCATGCCAACCCATCCGATTCCAGCATTTAAATTCGGTGCATTCGAGGTAAATAAGTTGCAAATGGATTTGCAAGATTATTTCACCTGTCCCATGAACTTGGCCGGTATTCCTGCAATTTCAATGCCATGCGGTTTTACCAAAAAGAAGTTACCAATTGGTTTCCAGTTGATTGGCCCGCATCTTTC
>SDBT01010267.1_pt1 | contig 15133 bp, 13 predicted proteins | sample 2277101 | NCBI WGS metagenome assembly SDBT01 (sample SAMN10404973, study PRJNA504765) | marine sediment metagenome | isolation source: marine sediment core GS10_PC15, 103 cmbsf | place: Arctic Ocean: Southern Knipovich Ridge | collected 2010 | reverse complement strand
AAGCTTTTTTAAAAGCTCAAAGGGTACTCTATTTCCTTGAGATTTGTTTTTGAGTTCTCCTGGAAGATCCGAATAACAAAAATGTATCGATATGAGGGATATTAAAAGAATTTTTTTCATTTTGGTCCTCGATTATTATTTCATGTTTATTATTATGTTTCTATTACAACGCCTAGAGTGTAATAGTGAGTTTTATGATTTGTCATATAATCATTAAATGGCCATCTTATCTCAGGGGGTCATACAAATACCTGAAGAGATGATTTTTTTATTGTCCGTTTAATTTAGATTGCATAATAACGGTAAAATTGAGATAATCAACTTTTGTTTTGGGTTTTTTGTAAATTATTAATATCTTGATTTATTTCTGTACTATGAATAAAAAAATGTTCAGTGGGGATACTAATTCAAAGCCAGTAAATGATCTCTTTGGTGGAAAACTTGTCTTATCCGGATTCTATGGTATTGTTTCACAAAGTTTATCAGAAACTACAAAAAAAGGATAAATTAATGAAAAAACATCTCTTATTAAGTTTAGCTTATTTGGTTTCATTTCAATTGTTAAGTGCAGCAAGTTTTAATATTGACCCTCAAAATATGCATTTTATTGAAAAGGCATGGTCAGTAAGTTCTGGCGGGAGTGGAGTATATCCTTCTGGCCCTTCTTATTATAGCCTTACTCTCAATGGACGTTTTTTTAGAGGGGAACGGCCATGGGACTTGCGATGGGATATGATTAAAGATGCCTTTGATTATAAAGATAAAAAGATTTTAGAGATTGGCTGTTGCTTGGCAATGCCATGTACCTTTTTAATGAAATATAGGGGAGCCGCTTCTGCAACAGGAGTTGATGTACCAGATCGCATCTTGCAAATCCAAGGTGATCCTTATAAATTGACAGCTGCTCGCTGGGTAGATCGTGCATTTAAAGTTGATGTTAAATATATACAAACAGATCTTAATTCAGAACAATACGAATCCAAAATTGGTTATGATTACGACATTGTGGTTTGTATGAGCATCTTAAATTGGGTAACCGATAAAAAGAGACTTTTACGATATCTTTCTCATTTTAATCATGTTATTTATGAGGGTCATAATAATGACCAAACTGAAATAGCTCGTTTTAAAAGTGTTGGATTTACTCACTATGAAATATTAGGAAAAGCAGATAAAAATAGAACGGTTATCTATTTTAGTAAATAAATTCAATGATTAGGTGTATACAGTTACTATGTTTACTTAGTTGGATAATATTTGCCAATACATACGTTCAATTGGACCTCGCAGGGTTTAACAACTTGAAAGAGCGATATCAGGTAATTGATCTAGAGAGTATTCTTGAGAAAAAATTTCAAACAAGTATATCAAATGGGCAATGGCGAAAACTTTATTTTGATGAAGATCAGAAGTTAGTATATAAGGTTTGGAATAAAAAATATGAGTATGCTGTCAATTTTATCAATGCTCTCAAAGAGGGTTTTTTTGATGGGATCGCTCTTGTTGAAAGTGTTATTTTTGATAAACAAGGGTATTGTAGAGGGTATGTTTGCCCTAAAGGTCAAATGTCCAAACCCCTTGTGTTAACTGAGTCTCTTCCTATAGCTGGTGGGTGCGTAAGGTTTTTGTCCTGGAAACAGCAAGATAAAAAATATAAAAAATTTTATAAACAACTGATAGAAAATACAAAAGCAACCCATTATGCATTTGTGGATTACACACCTTTTAACCTTATTTTCCTTAATGGCGAATATTATCTTATAGACCTTGAGAGTGTATTGCCATTATCAAAAGCTCGAAAAAATCTTTTAAGGTCTCCCTATGTTCCTCAAGATTATAAAAAATTTATTGTAGAATTATCATCTTAATGTAATTCAATTAAGTTGTTAGTTGTTTTTATAGGAACAAATTGCATAAGTTCCAGTTTTTTCCACCATTGTTTGTTTTGCTGATACCATTGAATGACAGATTCTAGACCTTCTTCGACAGAAACTGTTGATTGCCAATTTAAGAGCTTCTTTGCCTTTTTAGTCGAAGACATATGACATTCTACCTGTCCTGGTCTATCACCCACAAATTGAAGATAACCTTCGGGTAAGTTAAATTTTTTCAAAATAATCTTGGCTATTTCAAGGATGGATGTTGCTTTTCCAGAGCCAATATTTATCACTTGATTCTTTATAGTATCAAAATCTTCCAGATGTAAGACTTGGTCGAGAGCCTTACATAAATCAGTAACATAAAGCCAGTCTCTTTGTGCGCTTCCATCGCCATGGATTGTGAGCGGTTTTCTTTGCATTGCATGAGTAATAAAGCGTGGGATGACTTTTTCTAGATGTTGATTAGGCCCAAAATTATTAAATGGCCGAATAATCACGGCTGGCACATCATAAGTGCAGCAATATGAATAAACCAGTCGGTCAGCACCTGATTTTGCGGCAGCATAAGGAGACCGAGGTTGCAGTAAATGATTTTCATCCATAGGATGGCTTAGGGCTGTTCCATAGACTTCTGATGTTGAAATATGAATAAAACGTTTTACATTGGGATTTTTCACAAGAGAATCCATCATCACTCTAGTTCCTAAAACATCTGTTTCAAAAAATTTATTATCACTGAATATGCTACGAGTCACACTTGTTTCAGCTGCAAAGTGAACAACAAAATCGGATTGAGCCATCAATGGATTGACTATATTATTATCATTTACCGAACCATACCAAAACTTAAATCGTGGTGACTTTTTGATATGCGAGGGAATATTTTCAAGATTTCCTGCATAAGTAAGGGCATCCAATACGATAAAAGAATAAGCGGGATATTTATCGAACATGTATTTTAAAAAATTGCTCCCAATAAATCCTGCAGCTCCAGTAAGAAAAATAACTGGATTTTTAGGTGGAACTGTTTTAGATTCATTCGCAGTAATGGTGCAATGATTAAAGAATAATAAGCCTATTAAAATTCTTATTTTATGTTTCATACTAAAAATCCTTAAGTTTGAAAATGTAAAATCAGGAGCAAGTATATGACGTTTTTCAAAAGAAAGTCTATAAAATTATTCTAAAAACATTAATTATTGTTATCCATCATCAGTTATTGTTAATAATACTTCTTAAAAAAGGAACGATATGAAGAAGTTAGTTTTTTCCTTGATGATCATATTTCTTGTTTTTTCAATTCAGTCAAAAGTTCTTTTGTATACTTATGCTTATAATCGTCCTGATTTTATTGAGATTCAACACAAAACATTTAAAAAATTTCTAAAGGATGAATATGAGTTTGTGGTTTTTAATGATGCTAACACGCTAGAGATGGTTCAAAAAATTGCTCAAACATGTAAAAAATTAGGAATAGAGTGTATTAGAATTCCTCAAGAAATCCATGATCAACCATATTTAAAACGCTGGCCAGGAGAAAGTTATCACCATCCTGCTGTAAGGAATTGTAATGTAGTTCAATATTCATTAGATCAGTATGGATTTAACCATGATGATATTCTTGTTTTGTTGGATTCAGATGTTTTTCTTATCAAGGAGTTTGATATACGTAATTTTATGCATGGATATGATATTGCAGGTCTAGGCCAATCCAAAGCAAAAAATAAGAGATATTTATGGATAGGCCTTGTGTTTTTGAATATGCCAAAATTACCTAATAAGAGAGAGTTAAACTTTAATTGCGGTAAGGTTGATGGAGTTAGCGTTGATGCAGGAGGGCATTCATATTATTACCTACAGAAATATCCTCAAGTAATGACGAATTTTTTTGGTGGGATACATGTTACTCATTTAAAATGTGATAGATGCCAAAAGAATAAAGTTATGCTATGTAAACACAATACTCAAAAGTTAAAAAAATGTGGTTTTGTGGATCATGAAATACAGTTCATTCAAACAGGTATTCATAATGCAGAATTTTTTCTAAACAATTCTTTTTTGCACTATCGAGGAGGAACCAACTGGGACTGCAAATCAAGTGAGTATCACAGAATAAAAACACATTTATTAAATAATTTTATTAATGAGATTTTACAGTAATCTTCTATTCGTTGGATTCCAAAGAGATTTTCATTCGTTTAAAGACATTAATAATTGACTCTTTTATATGGGGTATATTAGGACAAGCTTTCAGAAGCTTTGAGGAATCAAGCTCATTGTTTGAGCGTCGAGCTTTCAGAATCCGATCTTGTTCTTCAACGGTAAAATTTTGATAGGTGAAGTTTTGATCAATATATTCTTTATAAAGATCTAAAACTTCATTATGTGATAGAGTGCCAGGATTAACAAAGTTATAGTTTCCTTTTAAACGAGAGATTGTCATTTCTAATGAGACCGGTAATAAATCAGACAGAATAGTCATAGAATTTGGAATATTTATTACTTTTTCATACTTGATTATTTTAGTGATAAAACTGCGAGGGTTAAGATCATCAGAAATAGGCATTCTCAAACGTAAATTAAGAACATTTGGATAGCTTTGTAAGAGTGAATCAAGCATGATTTTGGTTTCAGAATAAAAAGACCCATCAAAGTTAGGTGTATCTGATTCTGTGAAACCCTTACTACTATGCATAGAATGTTCATCATCATATTCATAAATGCAGCCTGTTCCGAAATTTGTCATATGGATGTTGTGAGAATAGCATATATCTGCGAGATTCAACGCACCAATAATATTAGATCGAATTGTTTCTTGTTTATTATCTTCACACCAATCAACGTTTGGTCGACCCGTTACACCAGCAACGTTAATAACAAAGTCCGGTTTAACGGTGTTTAATTCTTGTTGGATTGCTTCTCTATTTTCTAGTCGGGATTGAGCAGCAATTGCAGTATGTCCTTTTTCTTGGGCTAAGAGAATGAGTTTTTGGCCTATCCATCCCGTTTTTCCTCCAAAAATAAGGAACCGATAATTAGCTTTTATGATTGTACTTGAAGTGAATAAAAGGAGGAGAAGTGTTAATGATAAACGTTTCATTTTTTATTTCCTTATTTTTTACGCAATATTACTTGATATTCATCCATTACTATCTCAAATCCATGATCTAAAAAATATGGAATTGAGTATTTAGCTTTTCCTAATTTTGAAGTATCTCCAAACTTTTGTGGTGTTTGGTTTTTCACATCATCGATCAAAATGATCCCATTTTTTGAAAGAAGATCACGATTTACGATCACTTTTGCTTCTTGCAATTGTAATTGAGCAGTTGGTTCAATGGGCCACATATCACCTGTATCGATATAGAGAAGATCAATTTTTCCTTGATGGTTTTTAAGAAAAACCACTGAAGAGGTAACATGGTATTTAATCAAATGAGAAAATGATCGAGTCATATGTTTGCATCGATTGATATGTGTTCGGGCTATATCAATTGTGTGAATGGTTGGATTAAGGTGAGATAGTGATTCTGCAGCCATACCGGTAAAAAACCCTGCGCCCCAATCCCAATTTTCAGGATTATTGGGCGTCCAATACTTGGTGTCATTTAAATTGCAGCCTGGAAGTCCACCATGTACAAAACTTCGTGATGTACCAAGTTCAACGACAATACTACCATTGGTATATTTGAAGTGTTCAAAGACATATTTAAAAGTATCATAGCGTGATTTTGGTCTTGTTTCTTGATCGTTCCAGCCAACGAAGGTTCCGTCATGCAGGTATTGTTTATAAGGCGCCAATTTTTCTTCAATAGAGGTACTATATGTAAGACTGAAAATAGAGACGAAAACGGTAAATAAAATTATAAGTTTTTTCATTGGTATCTTTTTTTGAAAATAATTGCTTTCTTGGATAGTATTCTAAAGATATTGATTATCATGTCAAATAAAAGGAATTGTTATGAAGCATTGGTTGTTTTTATTGGTTTTTTTCTCTCAAAGTTCAGTTGGAAAAGCATTATCTGACATTCATGTTTTGCATATTAGTTTTCATCAAGGTTGTATTAAAGAATTTAATGAAATCAGTCGTGAAGTTGGTTTTAAAACTACAACGATGTTTGTGCCTAATTTAGCTAAGCGATCCTTTGATGGGGCAAGCGAGGGGAATGCTTTATATAATATTGGTCATGAACGGGCTGAGAACATTTGGAATAGGCATAAGGATTATTTTAATCAATTTGATGTAATTGTAACTTCTGATACAGCACCATTAGCTCGCATATTTTTACAAAACAATTGGAAAAAGCCACTTGTTATTTGGGTGTGTAATCGCTTTGATTATTATGATGGTGCCAGTTTAGATTGTAGATTTCCTGATGAAGAATACTATCGTTTAATGAATGATGCACAGAATAGGAAAAATGTTTTTGTATTAGGCTACACTCCCTTTGAAAACTATTATGCACAAACAAAGGGTGTTAATCTGGGAAATGTAATTGTAAAGCCAAGTGGAATAGGTGTTCTCCCTGAAAAAGTTGTATCTTCGATTCCGACATCTGTAATTAAAGAGGAGACGTTTTTTGTACCTCCTTATCATAATGATAAGTTATTTAATGTGGTAACAAGGTGCCAGAAACTTGGATTAAAAGCATATTGTGGAAGATACAATGGCCCTATTGATTTAAAAGATTTTAAAGGAATTATTCACATCCCGTATGCTTGGTCAAACTTAGCTTTGTTTGAAAATATACACCTAGGAATTCCATACTTTGTTCCATCAATTCAGTTTTTAAGAAAACTAAGAAAACAAGGGAATTTTTGGTATCAAGATTCAAGATATTTTTTTGATAGAAATCAATATTTTCTTTCAGAATGGTATGCTCCAGAGCATAAAGATATAATCACCTATTTTGATTCATGGCAGGATTTAAAGCGTAAAGTTGCCACAATAGATTTTACTACTCTGAGAACCAAAATCATTCTTTTGGCTAAAAAGCATCGTGAAAAAGTTCTTAATCAATGGTATCAGGTTTTTGAGCAGATTCGTAATCAGCAAGCTCGATAAGGCTTGCTTTCGTTTCAAAATCATCTTCGGTGATTGTTTCTGATGTATGCATGCAACGTCTCATTTCTGCATGATTTTTATCTAACGCAAGAAGTCTGCGGTCTTCGAGCATTTGTGGTTCAGGACAACAATAACGAGGATCAAGAATCGTTGTTGGTTTATGATCGATGAAATATCTATTGAGATGACTTTCATCATGCCAGATGGCTATATAATTCCTTTTAAGATCGATTTTAATATTCTTGGTGATCCGATCAGCCATTGCGATAAATTCTTTAGAAGATCCGCCATAGAATCCTCCAGCAAAGTAGTATTGTCCTTCATTGGACCCAATATATGCTTTAGATTTACGCTTAGTCTCATACGTGCCTCGTCTGCCCACATACCCTGGATGTTGTGTGGCTACGCGAGCGCTTAAAATTTCATCACCCATTGGTCCAACGAAAAGCATATCTGCATCAGTGGCAAAAACATAATCCATTGTAGATAGCTTATCTCGGTGATCATAATACACAGAAAAACGCATTAAAGTATCATGCGGCCAGCCGAGACGCTTTTGGAAAATTGGAACGATGTCTCGTTGTTTGGAGAGTTTGCCATCTGTGAAAATGAAAAATGTAACATCATGATCATTACAAAAATGTTTTCTTGCGGAATCAATCAGTTGTGGCACAAAGCGGATATATTTTCCTGTTGCCATCACACAAAGCCCAACCTTGGCACTTTGAATCATTGGTGTGATGAATGTGATTGATAAGAGAAGAAAAAACTTTATTTTCATGAAATACCTTATTTTAAAAATACTGCAGTTTTTAATGGAGTATAGGGTTTTAATGATCGTATAATCAAATCAATCTTTTTTTGTAAGCCACCATTTACTTTATGGTCATTAATCGGGTTATCCGCATTGTATACATAAAGAAGTTTATCAATGAATTTGAAATGATCTCGAGCCATCTCGATCATTGGAATCATCGTGGCCATATCTTGAGTCATTCTAAAAAATTCACCATCATGCATCAGATCTTCTTTATTAATCATTTTAAATAGACCTGCATAGAATGTGCGAAGATGAGATGGGATATGGGTATACTCTCGAAAGCTGTTAGCCTGTATAATATCTCTAGGCATATCAGTGCACCAACTTTTTCCACCAGTTGGGAAACTAATCCATTGGCCATAGGTTAACCATATATTTTTATCAGAATAAATTTTGCTTAGATAGGTGAGAACGTTAGGGTTATGGAGCCAGTCATCTCCATCAAGGTTCACAATCACTTCATTGTTTTTGCATGAGTGAATCGCATCATATTGATTTGGCAGTCCATATCGTCTTGTTTTGTTTTGAATTAAGGTGATCTTATCTTCCAGCTTATTTTTTTTAATAAATTTTGCTACGAGATCGCCAGTTCCATCTGGAGAGCAATCATCGATATAAATCATACGCCAATGAGGATATTTTTGCTGCATAACTGAAGAAAGATTATATTGGTACCATTTAGCATTATTATAGGAAGCAGTGATAAAAACAAACTGCACCGGTTCGTTACTGCTACAAATAATCGTACAGAATAGTATATTTATACATGCAAATAACTTTAATACGTTCATTATTTCTACTCTTTCTAATTTTCTTGTTGGATAATATATATCATGTATTCTGTGAAACGTTCAAGTATTATTTTATTTTGGAGAGAGTGATGCGACAATTAAAAAAACTTTTTTTTCTTTTTTTTATTGTTTTAACGACTCAAATGATCAAGCCAACTCAAAAAACAATCTATCTACATTTTTTTGGTCATAATGATTCCGTGATTTTTAATATGAATGGGCCGTGGGCTCGTGATGGGGCTGTTAAGCCTTTTTTTGAGTTACGTAAGGCTCTTGCACAGAATGGATATAAGCTTACAACATTCAAAAACATTGGAGATGTTAAAGACAATCCTGAATATATAGTTTTTTTTAATTTGGCTTGCTCCAAAAAATTTATCATAGACCTGGCCAAAAAATACGGAACAAAGAAAATGATCGCCTTTTTGTGGGAACCGCCCGTGAAGCCTAATTATTTAAATTATGATTTCTCTATGCATCAATATTTTTCTAAGATTTTTACTTGGGATAAAGATTTAATCGATCAAAGAGGATATTTTCAGTTTTATTATCCTCAGCCAACTTTGCGCATGTTGGATGGCGTGTTGCCTTTCGAGCAGAAAAAATTATCGGTTATGGTTGCACGTAATCAGACACTCACCCATCCAAAGCAGTTATGTACGGAGCGTTTATCTGTAATTAAATTTTTTGAAAACAAACCAACAGACTTTGATTTATATGGGCGCCGCTGGCCAAGATTTCGTAATTATAAAGGGGCCATTAAAAGTAAACTTGATGCATTGAAACGATACAAGTTTTGTTTTGCGTATGAAAATACTAAAGATATTCGAGGATATGTTACCGAAAAAATATTTGATTGTTTTGTGACAGGGTGTGTGCCGGTTTATTATGGTGCATCTGATATTTGCGACTATGTGCCTAAAAACTGTTTTGTAGATCGAAGAGATTTTAAAGACAATCAAGAACTTTATCAGTATTTGAATGCAATGGATAAAAAAACATATAGGGAATATGTAAAAAATATTAATGATTATTTAAAAAGTTCTCAATCGGATCCATTTTCAATTTCCAATTTCATTAAGACGTTTCAGAATGGACTAGGTATATGAAGAAGCGATTTGGTTTGGAAAAGGTGTTTTCTAATAGATTCATTCTGCTTTGTTGTATTCTTTTATTATCAGTTTTTCATTCTGAGTGTGTCGAAAATTACTTGCCTCAATATTATGTAACGGTTGCAGATACAGAACATTTTGAATGTTTGTTGAGTTTGATTGGAAGTATTCATAAAACCAATTTTAATCATCTTGCTGAAATTGCGGTCTATGATTTGGGGCTGTCACCAAGTAATAAATTACAGCTGGAAGGTATTATGAAAGTAAAAATTTATCCAGTGCAAAAGGTGCATCCAGATCTTTTTAAGAAGTTTAAAACGCGAAAAGGTGGGAAATGGGTCCGTGGTTGGTATGCATGGAAAGGGGTGGTAATCAAACAGGCATTAGAACGGTTTGAGTACATTCTCTATATTGATGCTGGGAGTTTGGTTCTGCGCCCATTAGATGATCTTTTTGAATATATTAAAACCAACGATTATTTTTTGGTGAGCAATAATCATACGCTACGAAACTGGACTACTCAGTTTGTGAAAGATAAATATGATCTTGAAAGTGTTGAACGTTCATACATTTTAGACAATTTTTCTATGACTGCCGGCTTACAAGGTCTCACTTGCAACATGTTGCCAGAATATATTATCCCTGTAGCAGAGCGAGCAAAAGATATGCGTTATTTTACAGATGATGGATCTGCTGGCCAAGGCTTTGGCTATGCGCGACATGATCAATGTATTTTTACTATCCATGCTCGATTACTTGGGTTAGAATTGTTTTCTCAGATTAACGAAAAGGGTGGAATAATTCCTCTCCAGCTACCCCATAAAAAATCATCTGCATATGTTACTTGGGATAAAAGATGGGTGGATGAAAATACTCAGATTAGGTTGCAGAGTAAAAAATCAGGATTATTTAGCGAATATATTCGCTTTAAATAGTGTTTAGTGATGAAAGAGACGAATGAACTGTTTTAAGAGTTTTATAATTACCGTGCTTCTTCTGATTTCTTTTGTTGGAACCGGTTATTCGTATAAGCAGATGGTGGTAGTTATCCCATCGTATAATAATAAACAATGGTGCCAGCAGAATTTAAAATCAGCCTTGGGGCAGAAATATCCTTCTTACACGGTGATATATGTTGATGATCAGTCCCCAGATAAAACAGCTGATGCAGTGGAGCAGTGTGTGCGCAAAGAACATCGCGACTTTAAGGTGCATTGTATTAATGATGTTTTTAAAACAGATGCTCAATCATTAATTTCTCAATGTGTGAATTCTGGAAAAAAATCGTTTATTCTTGTACGCAATACAGAGCGTCGGTTGGCCATGGCAAATCTTTATCATGCTATTCATGCGTGTCCTAATGAATCAGTGATAGTTGGTCTTGATGGTGATGATTGGTATAACAATAATAATGTTCTTGACAAAATTAACTCTGATTACCACAACCAGGATGTATGGTTTACTTATGTTAGGCATGTAAAGAGGCCACAAAAAAGATATGGTTGGGGAAAACCATTATCAGTCTCAAAAATTAAAAATCGTTCATTTCGAGAGGGGCAATATCTCGATCAGCAACGTACATTTTATGCTTGGTTGTTTAAACAAATTAAATTAGAAGATCTTTTGTGTGTGGAAAAATCACAATTTGCTGGGCAATTTTATCCAACAAATTATGATGTAGCGATGTGTATGCCAATGATGGAGATGGCAACAAATAAATTTAAATTTATGCCAGAAGCGATGTATGTATATAATGTGGGCACCCAAATGAATGATTGGACGGTTAACCGAGAAAACGTTTGTACATTTGGTCGTATTTTACGTGATAAGAAACCGTATGACCAACTTTTTTCGCCACGGCACTTTCATCCAGCTAAGTTTTTATATGATGATCCGTTGATTATTTCTAGCGCCACAGATTTTTCTGATCTGGTATCAATCTTGAATAATTCTGATCAAGAGTATGTCTGTATTTCCAAAAATCAATCTCACACATTTTCACAATTGCAGATGCAACGAGCAACGCATGAACTAGAGCGCACGTTTGCTCGTGTAGTTTATTTCATGGGTTCGATAAATAGAAATCTTTTTCCGATGGTTAAAATTGATAGAGGTGTCTACGCAGCACAATATAAATGGTTTAAAGATATGATGCATCAACCTGATTTTTTCGAACCATGTTTGGTGCGTAAGAATGATTTACATGCAATCATTGAAAAACATTCGATGAGTTCATTGGATGAGTTGTATCAGTCTTTAGCAAAACTTTATAAACTACCTAAACAGGTTGCTCTTTTTTACTTGCCAAAAACTTTGAGCAAAGCCGTTTGCTATATCATATAATACATCTCGTTAGAAGTATTATACACGTTTGTGATTTAGCGTTAATCTAGTAATAGAGACATGTAACAATATCAAAAAGGTAGAAACATGAAAAATTTATTGAGAGTTTATTCCAAATATCAGTTGATAGTAATTATTATTGGGTTGCTTATAACTTCAAGTTTAATACAAGCAGGGGAAATCCATACTGGAGCAGTAAATGGTGATCTTACCAAGATAAAAAAGTTACTCAAAGATGGTTGGTTTACAAGTGCAGTTGATGTCAATGAAAGGAGTGATGAAGGATACACCGCATTACATTTTGCAGCGACACAAAATCATTTCGATATAGTGAGATATCTTATATTTAAAGGTGCATCCATTAACATTGTCTCAAAGGATGGCATTACGCCTCTCCATTGGGCAGCTTTAGGTGGATATTTTAAGGTGGTTCAATTTCTCCTTGATAAAGGAGCAGATGTAACCATGAAGACTGACAAAGGCATGACGGCATTTAATTTTGCTAAAACATCTAAAATAGAAAAATTATTGTATTCAAAAATGGATACTTCTGCACTTGGCAATACACCTGAAAAGCAGTTGGGTTCTCTAATCGCATCTAATATAGAAGATACAAATACAATAAAGACGATTTTTCAAGATGCATTAGAGTCTAAAACCGACATTTCTTTTTTTCATATGGCTGCATATAGTGGAAAGTTAGAGGATGTGAAAAAATACTTGGTTAAAGGGAGGTCTGTCAATGAAAGAGAATCTATGAGAAATAGGACACCCTTGCATGAGGCTGTGGATGGAGGGCAATTTGAGCTGGTTCAATTTTTGATTGAACAAGGAGCAGATGTAAATGTATTAGATAAACATGACTTGAGCCCATTGTGGATTGCAGTTGAGAATAATAAAAATAATATTGCTACATTACTGATCAAAAAGAAGGCTAACCTGAAGATTAAGAGAGCATACGGTAATACATCGGTTTTACATAAAGCTGTGAAAAATGATAATTATGAGCTATTAAAGGTTTGTGTTGAAAGCGATTTTAATGTTGATAGTAGAGATTATAATTCTGAGACAGCGCTTCATTTAGCTACTCGTTACAATAAAATTAAATTTATAAAACTCCTCATGAAATATAAGGCAAATGCTTTAATTGATGGTAGAAAGGGTACTACTGCTATTCATATGGCTGCTCAATATGGTTTTGAAGAAATCCTTGTTTATTTCATAGATCAAACCGGCAAGCTCGAAGTAAAAGATTCAAAAGGTCTTACACCTTTACACGCAGCTGCGTCAACAAAGGAGGGTTTTTCGGTTATTAAAAAATTGGTTGCATTAGGTTCTAAAATAGACTCTAAGTCTGATACTGGGTTGACACCTCTACATATAGCAAGCAAGCATGGACAAATTAAAACTGTGAAATTATTGCTAGGTTATGAAGCAAAAATTGAAGGTAGTGATGAGTTTGGAATGACGGCTCTGGCATGGGCTGTGCGGGCAGGTCATATCGGTGTTGTTAGATTGTTACTCGAACAGAAAGCAAAGATTACAATTTTAGATAATGATGGAAATACACTTTTACATGATGCATCTGAAAATGGGCATATTGACATTGCTCGGCTACTGGTTAAAAAAACTTTAGAGGTAAATAAAAAAAACAAGTCTGGTTCAACTGTTCTTCATTTGGCAGCATTAAATAATCATAAAAAACTTGTTGAACTTTTACTTAGTGTTAGTGCGGATAGAAACTTGCAAAACAATGAATATAAAACAGCATTGGATTTGGCAAGACAGAAGAACAATCAAGATATTATTACCTTATTGGAGGCTGATGGGGTTGTAGCAACATCTACAAGTTCTACGACGCCAAAACCTACATTCTCAATGCCATCTTCTGAATTTTTCATTGATCCAACAACTATCAAAATAGGTGAAAAATTGGGAGGTGGAAATTTTGGGATTGTATATAAAGCAAAATGGAATCGTCAAGAAGTAGCGGTAAAACAATTGCTCAATAAAAATCTTTCAGCTGATATTCAAAAGGAGTTTGAAGCAGAAACCAAAATCTGGTCGACCTTGCATCATCCAGCAATTTGTGCTTTGTTTGGAATATGTATACCACGAACACCTAATGGGTTTTATTCAATGGTTATGGATTATAAATCTGACGGATCGCTGCTTAGATTACTAACAAGTAGTGCCTCACTTTCTTGGAAACAAAAAAAACAATTAGCAGTTGATATTGCTAGTGCATTACAATACCTACATGGGAAAAATATCATCCATAGAGATTTGAAAAGTCCCAATGTATTGATAGAGAAACGGGATAATCGTTATCGTGCATTACTTACAGATTTTGGATTGGCTGAAGTTAAAGATGAGGCTGAATCAAGCAATTTCAATGTATCCCAATCAGCAGGAACATTATTTTGGATGGCACCAGAGCTACTTAGAGGTAAATCATCAACTAAAGCGAGTGATATTTGGGCATATGGTATGATTCTTTTAGAGTTAGCAACGCGTAAACGACCATTTAAAGGTGTTCGGAGTTCTGTAGTACCAAATTTAATCAAGGATGGCGATTTGCCAGATATTCCAGAAAACACACCTGCATCGATTCGTCAACTGATGAAAAAATGTTGGGCAATGGATATAAAAGGACGTCCATCTATTTCGCAAATTCTTCAGCAATTACCAGATGTGAGTGATTTAGACGATTCGGATGATGAGATCATAGGTTCAATCTCTGAAGCACGTTTACTTGGTAGTACACTAAAAACTTAGTAAGAATTGATTGTTGTTCTATAGATTAAACAGGTTGCTCTTTTTTGCTTGCCAGAAACGTTGAACAAAGCCGTCTGCTGTACCATATAATAAAACTAAAATAGATTAGGTAAGTCACGGTGGTTGATACAATTACGCCATAAATACCAAGATGGGGAATAAGGAAATAATTTCCCGCAGTTTTTAGTCCGATTAATAGCACAATCACTCCGCTTAAAGGCACCATTTTTTTATTATAGGTTATTGGCGTGGCTGCTAAAAAACTTCCAAACAATAGAATGTAATTAAATAATACGGGTAGAATATATTCAAATGATGGATGATATCGTTCATCAAAAAGCCAA
>SDBT01010266.1_pt1 | contig 15138 bp, 14 predicted proteins | sample 2277101 | NCBI WGS metagenome assembly SDBT01 (sample SAMN10404973, study PRJNA504765) | marine sediment metagenome | isolation source: marine sediment core GS10_PC15, 103 cmbsf | place: Arctic Ocean: Southern Knipovich Ridge | collected 2010 | reverse complement strand
TATTAAGGGTGTTTTAAATAAAAAACAACTAGCTGTCAAAGTGTGTGCTAATTCCATCTATGGATTAACTGGTACCAAAGAAGATACTGGCAAATTACCGTTCAAACCACTTTCCTGTTCGGTGACTGCTCTGGGTCGTAAGTATATTAAAATGTCCGCTGAGTGGGTTGAAAAAAAATATAATGCGCTCGTTGTTTATGGGGACACCGATTCTATTATGTTCCAAATTCCAGGAGTCAAAGGTGGCAAAGCGTGCATTGAAGCTGGTAATCGTATAGCTAAGGAGATTAGTGACAGTAAAATTTATCCCGATCCTATAATTAAGTTCGAATTTGAAAAAGCGGGGCGTATCTTGACTATGGTTAAAAAGAAATACATCTATTGGAAATACGATGACCACGAAAAAGGCAAAGATGGAAAACCAAATCCTAACTACGGAAACTTTGCTGACATCAATGGTCCATTTTCAATGGAATTACGAGGAATCATCTTAGTGAGACGAGACAATTGCAAATGGTATAAAAAGATCTACCGGAACCTTTTGTATGATATTTTGTTGGGCAAAGACATTACATACGCTTACAAAAGGTTGAAAGTGGAGGTGTTGAGACTGCTTAAAAATGAAATAGATCCACTTGATTTAGTTATATATGGATCTATGGGAAGCGTTTATAAAAACAAAACATACAAGATAGCCATGTTTAGGGAATGTTTGAAAAAGAGAGATCAATTTCTCTCACCTGGAGAGAGATTCGGTTATATAGTAACTAAAATCAAAAAACCGGGCAAAATCTATATGGGTGAAAAAATGAGACTAATCGAAGAATACAATGAAGCTGTCAGATTAGGTCAAAAGATGGAAATAGACACTGAATATTACCTAGATTTAATAACCAAGAATATGGATCAACTGTGGAATGGTTATCACAATATCGTAGCTCCTATAAAGGAGAAATTCGACCAAATAAAATATAAGAGAATTATAGATGGAGTGATGATGTATGATGAAACAGGTCGGGTTGATGATTTGATGAAGAAATATGGAGGTGATCGAATCAAAGTATTTGACGAGCTGAATATTTGGATAAAAGGAATTGATAAAAACAGCGCAGCGGGTGATAAAAAACTCAAAAAAGGGGTTGATAATTTGAGAAAACGGTACATCAGTGGAATGAAGTTAATAAAATATGATCTCCATAAACCGTTGACCACTATATCAAAGGCTCATAAAAAGTTCAAATCGGTTATGGTTTTAGATAGACTGGGGATTATGATTGCCTAGTTGGTTTTGGGGGGGGGACTTCGAGTCAGTTTTGGGGTATTAATAAGTTTTTGACTTATTAATTTCGGAATGATTTGATTAATGTTTGCAAATCTAAAAACTCGAGTTTTCAGAAAATGAATCCAAGTCGGTATATTCTGAAAAAAAACTATCAGTCATGGCCACCATCAAATGCAAGCAAGATTCATCTGAAGATATACTTGAGAAAGTCTTTTCATATGCAGAAAAGATGGAGAGTGAGTCTAAAAATAAGCTTAAAATTCACTTTTGGGGGTCACAGCACTTTGACTCAGAGTTCGACAAAAAATCTGGCAAGTTACAAGTCGGAGTTCTGGCTAAAGATCCACAAGCTGCCCTGACAATGATGGTAATTCTTCAATTTGGAGAAGAGTTCCAAGAATGGTTGGATTTTGATGATGATATTGTGGAAGTTACGGTAGAGGATGCTATCAAAAAACTTGGAGCTTCTAGCGATGGATTCCGTTTATCCTTCGGTATTAATGAAATCTACAAAAATACGTACTACACTCGGACATGCGTTGATGGGAAACTCACTTACATCAACAGAAAAGTTGAAACAACTTTTCAAGATGTTGAGGTTTATAATTTTCAAAGAATTAAAGAGGATTATATGGGTTAAAAAAAGTTTGTCTCATAATTATGAAGATGGGATTTTTATGTGAAAGAGATTGGAGACTATGATTGCTTCGAGAGTATTAATAAGTGAAAAACTTATTAATTTCAAAATGATTTTTGGTTGGGAGGTGAACAATAAAATAACGCTTAGAAAGTCGAGGAGTTTAAAAACTCGATGACTGAAAAGATGGACGAGATCCAAAGGTTTAAAAAATCGGCTAAAAGGGAAATCGATAAGTTTTCTGCTTTAAACTTTGTATTGTTGGGAGAAAACAAAAAATTGGAAGAGGAAAACAAAAGACTGGAAAAAAAAGTAAAAGGGTTGAAAGTTTTTAAGAATTATTTTTTTTGTATTGCTGATGAGGTGATTAAAGGTACTAGTTACGATGACATGTGTGATGTGATTACTGCAGATGTTTGTAAATCTAAAAATATTGAAGAGTTTTCTGAAAAAGTGAGGTTATTCAGAAAATATACAAACGGATGGCCTTTAGTTGACTATTTGCTGACCAAGTGTGATGTACATAATATAATCGAAAATTACGAAAAACTGAAAATTGAAGATGGGGATTATTATGTAAGAGATAGATTGGATAAAGAGTACGTGGATAAATCTGACCGTAAAACCGTAGCCATATTAAAGAAATATATAGAAGATAAGAAAGTTGACACCAAAACTGTTGGGTACGGTTGGATGAGGGATGAGGTGAGGTATCCAAAATATTAGTTCTTAATTTCCTTCTTAATATGTTTTAAAACATATTAAATCACTACGTTTACGTTTACTCGTCTCCGTCTCTTTCGTACAAATATCCACAACTTTGACTTTCAACTGTAACAAAAACAACTGGCCGTACTTTTTCTGGTTTTAATCCCAACTCTTTCATCAAAACGTTGTATTTTTTTACTTCTTTTTCATCAGGTTTATCTTCCAAAATACCACTTTTTTCAGAAGGTTTGTGTTTTTTGCCAGAATTAAAAATATTGAATTCTTGGCCCATTACTACAAAAAATCGATGCTCAGTACCGATAATTCTCAAATCAATACATTCATCAAAAACTCCTTCTTGGTCACTTAGCAATGAGTTAAAGTGTGGTATTTCTTCATCAAAATTTCCATCTTCATCAAAACAACCCAATATGCCATCCAAACGTTCCTTGACGTTGCTATCTTTTAAAGCCAACGGAAGCAACTTCTTCATAAATATGGCGGTTAAGTAATCTTTAGAAAGGGGAACTCCGTAAAAAGCAACAACGTTGACTTCGCTCCTTTTCCACTCATATATATCACCTCCAGAAAGTAGTGACGAAGAAGACGACGAAGACATCTCGGGTGGGAATCTTAAAATTAGTAGTGATTATATCGGAATTACTTTTTTTCTTTGTGACGAAATTCAACTTCGATTTGGAAAAATATATAAATACGTACCTATACGTATTTTTCATAAAAAGTAGGTCTAGGGTTATTATTCACCAGCAATAAAACACAAATTACACGCCGGTTGACTTCCATTATTTAGTTTTGTTGTACATTCGTCGCAACAAAACCTGCCACAGCTAACACACTCCCTCCAAGCTTGGACGTTTGCATTGTTTTCTCCACCAAGAAGAGCACCGATTTTTAACACTTCACATACATGACATTTCCATATAAAACAATGTCCTAAATCATCAAGTACCATTTTTGAATTTTCAGAAATGGTTTGCGGGAGTAGTGTCATTTTGCAAATTAAAGTCTTAGGTATTAGGATCCTTACTGTTTTTATTTCTTTTTGGAAATAAAAGTTCATTTTGGTAAACTGAAAAGTCTGAGTTCATTTTGGTAAACTGAAAAGTCTGAGTTCATTTTGGTAAACTGAAAAGTCTGAGTTCATTTTGGTAAACTGAAAAGTCTGAGTTCATTACTTAAGTAATGAATACTAATTTCCAAAATGAAATAAAACACCGAATCAAACCGAACCCCAAATCTAAAACTCCACCTGCGATGACTGATATCCACACTTATAAAGCTAAAATCGATAAGTTTGTCTTGGACACTAACGAAAAATACCACAGTGAAATGAGAGAAAGTATTAGAAAGTTGTTGACTTATAATATTATCGGTATTAAAGCTAAACGTCAAATTAACTTTCAGGCTGATCTAAAAGTCGAAAAAACTTTAGAAGAGGCGTTGGTTGAGTTTATGTCGTTGTCAAAGGATACCGAGAAAGACGAATTTATCTCTGACATACAGTATATGAAAATTGAATACGATGCGCAGGTAAACTACGAAACACCTCTAACCAGCGAGTAAAAATTAAAAATGACTCGCAGTCTTCGAACGCTAAATAAAAGTTCACGCAAATATGAAAAGATTCAAAGTTAGAAATAAAACCATCAGAGATTTGATCTCTAGAAAAATACGTACTAATAACATAACTACTAACCATCGAATACTTGATGTTCACTTTTTTGCAACTTTGAAGACTCTAAGTGAAAATTTTGACTTACAATACACCGAAAAATTGACTAGTATTCTGGTAGACAAAAACAGATTGCGAATTTTAAGAGCTGATCGCTTAGGAGTTAAAAAAAACATAAATGATGGTGGAACTTTTTCTGACCATTTTTTTGCTTTCCCAACATTACCGGTAGCCTGTTTTCTTAGTATCCCAACTTTTGGAATTTCTTTAGTTGTTTATTTTATGAATTGTAGGAAAAAGAAGATCATACAATACTACGAAAAGGAGCTACACTATTTGGACAACAAAATAAAAAAAACTAAGAACACCCTCTATCAAAATGGTGGCAGGTTTGTTTAAGAGTATAATATATCAAAATGATATATTAAGTAAAGGTAAATAAAAGATACGAACCCAAACCTTACTGGGATACTTTTTGGAAAATGAACAAAACTAAGAACTGCTCGAGGTGGTGGCGTTTAAGAGTATAATATCATTTCGATATGGTAAATAAAGGTACGATCCCAAACTTACTGGAATACTTTTTGAAAAATAAAAAAAACTAAGAACTACTCGAGGTGGTGGCGTTTAAGAGTATAATATATCGAGATGATATATTATGTAAAGGTAAATAAAAGATACGAACTCGAATCCAAACCTTACTTGGTGACCTGTCCTCTAATTTCACCGCTGGGATACTTTTTGGAGTGAATGTTGATGTACAAATTACCACTTTCTAGTTGTCTGATTAAGCTGGAGGTGAGTGGTTCTTTAGGATCGTCACTCTTCCAAACTCCCTTAATTTTACAGACACCATGTTTGTGGGTTGCTTCGTTCAAAGTTTTCACTACAGGTCCGTTGGTTCCTCTTTTTCCTAGGTGGAAATGAGCGTGTCCTGGGAAATCGGCTAATTCGGAGCTCAGCCCTTTGAACACAATTTTGTACTTAATAGATCCAGAATCACCACTAGTTTTAAGGATAAAGTCTCCCTTACCTGTTCCTCTCGTTTTTACTGGTGGAACTTCATGGTTGCCATTCAAAACCGTATCGAATTTTGTTTTACGTGGAGGCAAGAATGCGTTGTTGTTACAGTTATCGTTGCTGGTAGCACTAAAAACAGCAAAAACAACGATAATAATCACAATGATTATGATTATTAAAAATAAAAATCCAGGTTGATGATGCATTTTTATAGGACAGGATTATTTTGATTTTTTTTATGAAAGTAATTACAAAACGAATTCTTCCCACTCCTAAAAAATTTACTTTTGGATTTTCCAACCCTAATTTTCACTTTTTCCGTAGGATTATTTTTGTTTGGATTTTTTATAAAAGTATACGCTAACCGAATCCTTCCCATTCCCAAAAAATTTACTTTTGGATTTTCCAGCCCTAATTTTCACTTTTTCATGATTGTATTAAGAAAAAACAAAACATAAAAAATGAGCGCTAATACTGGTAAAACAAGCAAGAAAATCCCTTTTTCTAAAAAAATGGGATTTTTAGGTGACGGTAGTTATGGAGATGTTCACACTATTAGATTAAATGAAGATGGTACTGTGCTGGCGCTAAAAAGGAATTTTGTTAGCGAAGAAGTGTCTTTTTTAGGGTCTGTAGTTGAAATGGATATGTTAAACAAACTCAAAAAACATCCAAATGTCATAACTATTAAATCAATATATACTGAAAACCCGGTTAAGACTAATTTTCCTCGACCCAAAATGGGTAGTGGTTTCAAATTAGACAAAATCTTTTTTGGTCTGGAATTAGGTAAGAAAGATGGATTCAGTGTAATGGTTGATCAAAGAATATCTTGGAACACCCGCAAACAAATAATAGTAGACTTGATGTTAGGATTAGAACAAATCCACGGTATTGGGATTATTCACAGAGACATCAAACCTTCAAACTTTATACAAACCCGAAATGGTGGGGTTGTTGGAGGGGGTGGAAATGGAAGTGGAAGTGGGGTTGATGGAGGTGGAAATAAAAACGTGGGGGGTGAGGGTAGGGTCAATGGTGGTAAAAATAAAAACGTAACCGGAAACAAAATAGTGTATAAGTGGTGTGATTTCGGAATGTCTTGTTACTATGACTCCGGCTCTGTCACTGATCCTAGAGGAGTAGTCACTCATTCGTTTAGAGCACCTGAAATAATCTTAGGAAATAATAATTACGATTTCAAATCTGATGTTTGGTCTATGGGTTGTCTTATAATAGAATTACTCAGCAAAGGACATACAACTTTCCTTGGTAATATGGAAGTTGATGCTAAATCCGGCAAGCAATTAATTAGAATTATTCTAAAACGACTACCTTACACCCCAAGCGAAAGTATAGTACGATTTATGGACGTTAAAAACATAATTGACTTTAACTATAAAAAAACCAGAAGATCAAATTTCAAAAGGATTTTAAATATGAAGAAATCAGAGACATTATCTTTTGGTGTTCAAGATTATGAAAACGTTATTGATTTGTTGGGAAAGATGATTGTCTTTGATCCCATTAAAAGACTAAGTATAACGGATTTGTTGGAGCATCCATTTTTTGACTCTAAACGAGATTATATTAAAAAAACAAGATTTGAAACTCCATCTTTAGAGCCTACTAAGTTAAAGATAGACTTTTGGAAAACTCGAAAACAAGCCTCCGCCTTTTTCAAAAAACACGTGCTCCGGAAAAACGAGTATTGGTATCCCCTAAGAGTTTGTTTCCATGCCCTAAGAATTTACGACAAGTTTGTAAACTACCACCAAGAAACGATAACCGAACCCGAAACTCTAACGGCGTATAAACGGTTGTGCTTGTATTTGGCTCTTAAGATGTTTGTCTCACATCGCCACCTCGTTCCATTTTCAGTATATTTCAAAATAAAAGTTAATTCATCGATAAGAAAACTATTATCTAATATGGAATTACACTTAATTAGTGATGTTCTATCTGGTCAAATATATGAACCAACTTTATTGGAAGTTTCAAGTCGAGGTGGAAATAAGTTAACTTTGGAGAAAAAGTGGAAGTTGTACGATGTTTTTGGCAATTTCAAAAAAGTAAGTAGTATTAGGTTGGACGATTTGTATAAGTCTATCGAAAATTTTACTTAATTAAAAGATGAGTTTGATTACAAAGATAAAGTCACCGATCTATTCTCGAGAAGTAAAGGAGTATAAATCGAAAAAAAAGTTGAGTTGGAATCCATTCAGATCTAAAATCAAGGACATGGGCTTTTCCATACAGCAGAAGTCTGTGTTGTATAAATTATACTCGAAGGGTTATTTGTTGTTCAAACACTTGGTTGAAAAGGAAAAATTGTTTTTGTTGGTTAAGAGGAAAAGACGCAGAAGAAAATCTCCGTATTGAAAATAGAAGTGAATATTTAGAAGAAAATCTCCGTATTGAAAAGTGAATCTTAATATTTTTTTCTAAATATTAAAAATGAGTTTGATAAGACGGAGAAAATCACCTGGTTGGGGATTGGGTTTTACGTCTAAAGCTAAAGAACGAGCCCCCATAAGAAAAAAGGTTGGGGGCTCGATAGTCAAGAAGATATTAAATCCATTAAGTGAAAGAAAAATAAACTTAGGTGGACCCAAACACAAACAATTGATCGAAGAAGGTATTTTGGACGCCAACGGAGTCGATATTAGATCCAAGAAACCACTTAAAAGAACCCCAAAAAAGGCAGTTAAAAGAATTACGAAACCAAAATCAACTCCCCGAAAATCCACCCCAAAATCCACCACTATAAATACTGAGAATCTTTTGATCAACTATAGTATTAAGGATGGGAGGCTGACGTATGAGCTATTGGATGTGATTGATAGAACTAAGGAAATAGTTGAAAGTCGTGCCAGTGGAAAAGATAAACAACTCGGTGTGGCCAAGGTGTTCGCTGATTTTAGATATAACAACGACTCAGAAATCAAAAAGAAAGTCGATTCGTTGTTTTTGAAGATTCCGTACGGCGATCTCTTAAAAGACTTGACTGATATTTACAATTTTGATCCAAATAAAAAATCGAGATTGTCTGATAAACATCGTAAAAAATTGGAACAAGAATATAGGCTTCGACGAAAGAGCGTTGTGATCGGTATCGAATTAGGCGAATTGTTTGCCGATTTAAGGTACCAAAAAAACGAACAAGCCAAATTCGAAATAATTAACAAGATATTATCTTTAACGGAGTCTCCCACGGAGTCACCCGTTAAACCCTCCGATAAAACCGAACAAAGTGCTTTTGTTTTCATAAGCTCCGCGATCAGATCCGAGGCACAAGACGCAAACCTGCTTTTTAATTACTATTTCAATCAGAAAATACCCCTAGTCGGCGATTATATATTTAAAAATGATTACGAGATAATAAATAAGATGATCGAACGTGAAGAAGATGTTTTTCTGATTTATTTGGTTTTCGCCAACTTAGAAAAATTAAAAGAGAAAGATTTAGGTTTGCTTAATAGATTAACCAGATATTTAACAAATAGCCCCAAAAAAAGCACAGAGCAGGCTGGATATCATCTAAATGATATTAAAAAAGCTACTGATCATTCCGTTATTCGAGAAATCGACGTTATGACGTTTGTACGTAATGAGGCTATAAAAATGGGCAGGAAAGAAAAAGTTGCTATGTATGTAGGAAGTAAAAGCAATACCGATGAATATTTGGAGAAGTTGAAGAAAAATAAACCTAAGGTTTATGAAAAATTACTCAAAGAGTATGTTATAGACTATGACCCTACTAAAGATACTATAGCCACATTTTTAGAAAAAATGAAAAAATCCAACATATTTTTGAGAAACGAAGATTACAATTATTATCCAAAATATACAACTTATCCTTACCTCAAATCAGTGAAAATGAAGAAAACCGAAAATTGGTATGAATGGATACCCGGGATGCTCGTTCCTGACGATCGCAAAAGGAAAATGGTGATTAATCAGATGGTCGATTACTATGAGAAAAAATATGAGATAGACGAAGTGGAAGCCCTAGAATACTTAAAAGAAGATTTTGGGGAACATAAACCTGATGAAACCTTAAGGCACGTTCAAAGCGAAATAAAAAAATACCCAAAACACTACAAAACTTTCATCAGTAAATTAAACAAAGATTTGGCATTTTTAGATTCAAGGATCAAAAATATGGAAATGTTTAAACCCGGAGCTGTAGGTTATTTAAAGACCAAACAAGATTTTGAAAAAAAGCAAGAGCAAGAATAGATCTAACTATATTACGGTTGATTAATATGTACAAAAACATATTAAAATGACAATAGAAGTAACTAAACTAAACTCTAACTATAATCAAAGAGTGCTAAGTTAATGCTTAGTGAAAACTTTGGGTGAAAACGGTATCCTGACCAAGAAAGTGTCTGGCTAAACGGAGGAATGGTCCTTCTCCATCACCTTCCCCGGTTTTAACTGAGATTTTAAGAACATCGACACCGTCAACCCCAACAGAAGTGACCTTCTTCTTCTCTAAGTCATTCTTATTACCCACCACCACTATGGGAATATCTCCACACACTTTGATAACATCCTCTTTCCATCTTGGCACATTCTTAAAAGTAAGTTTGCTATCAAAACTGAACATCACGATAGCTGCCTTACCGTAGATGTAATAACCTTCTCTGAGTCCACCGAACTTCTCTTGGCCAGCAACATCCCAGATGTTAAAGATAATTGGACCTTTATTAGTATGGAACTTAATCGGGTGAACTTCTACACCCATAGTAGCGTTATAACGCTTATCGTACACACCCAATCGGTGTCTCTTAACAAACGTAGTCTTACCGACAGCACCATCGCCAACAAGTAGAACTTTAATAGTTGGAATTTTTGACACAGACATAGTTGGGAGTTAAAGTTAAAGTAGTTATTAGAGGTTATCAGAGTAAGTACTTTTTCTTGCCAAAATCAAATTCAACTTCATTTTTCTGGACATCGATTATATTATATTTAATAGAAAATCTTCAAATCGAAGAAACGATTTTTTGTTTGGATTTTGATAAAAAATTTATCTTGCAAAAACTAGCAAAAACTAAACTTATTATGACAAATATTAAATACAGTGATATGTCTTCGGACGCTATCTACTCCAATTTTAAGGATTTGAATCATAAGTTCGACGCGGCGATCAAAAACGGTGTTACTCACATTACTGTGCCAGCTTGGACCAAAACGTTGGCACAGTATATGTCCGAGGATGTTCTGAATTTTGTGTTCGACAAAGGATCCAAAAAAGAGCAAGCGCTTGAATTCATTGACAAAGTCAGACAACATCTCAGTATCGACTACGCTGAGGTCATTAAGGCTGTTATGAACTCAGGTCAGTGGTGGGATGAAGACAAGAACATTACCGTGATCATAACAATTCAAAAGTTAGCCCAAGAAGACTCGTTTGATATTAACTACCAAGATGTACTGTTTTGCTACGAGGATTGGTGTGTGAACAAAACAAAGATCAGAGATCATCTCCTGGCCTCAGCTGGCGACTACAAGTTTGATTTTGGGGTGCTGGCTGGGTTGTCGGACGATCCCATCATTTACTTTCAGCTCAGTAAAAAGAATATTGTTCTCAAAGATCTTCAAACCAGACTTGAACGGATCAACCCTTACCACTACAATCAAAAACTAGCTAAATTCTATTTTGAGTTGGCCGATAAACAAAAACACACACTGGATTATAACAAACTTCTTGATCTGACCAAAGAAAAGGAAACCAAGGACTTTATCAAGAAGTTTGTACCGAAGGGATTCGTTGTAAAGTCCTATCCAGCTGAGTTTAACCTCAACGTTAAAACGGAGGACATGAGCGATGTTTTGAGATTCGTGCATGAAACCACGCACTTGGACAGCGTCGTTTATAAAAACAAAGAATACTGTGGTGGGGAAGATGGCGAGGAAGATGAGGGTGAGTACGACTCCGTTCAACCAAAAGACCCAGATCAAGTCAAGTACAACCTAAGTCATGATTCTGGGTGCACCGAGTGGAACGAATATGAGAATGGAGATCTAGTTCGGATGCTACAAAATGTTAACTGGGAGAATGTTAATATCGTGGGAGCTAAAACACTGATTCTTCGGAACACACGAGGTTACAACTACGACAAACGCGGCTCTAACAAATGCGGGTTGTATTTGGAATTCTATGAAGAAAAAGAACTCGCTTTGCCAGTGACACTGAAGCAGCTAGCCGATGCGTTTTTCAGAATTAAGAGCCATAAATTTGATAGCTGGTATGAGTTGTATTGCGGTTGTAAGAAGGTGGTATCAAAAAATGGAGTTGTGTTGAAAGTTAATTTCGACCACGGATCGTAGTGTTTTTTGGGGGTGAGACCAGTTCTTGTTTTTTTTTGAGGATAATCGTCCTAACACTTTACTTTTATATTTTCTATACCTATCATTAGATAGGTATCTTACGTTTCAAATGCTAACCCGAGTATTTTTTACTGACTTTTTATCCAAGGTCTATTATCTCATTCTTTTTGAATTTTTCTTTTCTTCTCTCGATAACGATGCGCTTGCTCTCTTCTCTTTTTGCGAATGTGCTCAACACGAACTTTTCGATCAAAGGTTTTAGTCGCAAAGCTAATACCCTCTTCAATCAAAGCTGCTTTGAGCTTACTGATTTTGTCTGAGTCGAACAACCAGCCCGCTCCAACAAGAAGATTATAGTGGAACTTCATCCAATCAAAAAGGCGTGTCCTACCAAAATACTTATCACGAAACTGAGAGTACTTCTCCTTGAAAGGACCGACGATAACGCATCTTCCTTCGCTATGGTTGGTTCTTTCTCCAGGAAGAAGATAGTTTTCCCAAACACACACGGTGGTGGTGGTAGTTATAGTAGTAGTCGCAGTAGTCATAGTAGCAGTAGTCATAGTAGCAGTAGTTATAGTAGTAGTCACGTCGAACGATAAGTTTCTGAATAAAAGTCGAGATTTTGTTTTCAGAAAAAAACAGAAATTCATTTTTGTAAAATATGTACCGATGCTTCATTTTTGCTGAACATCGATTAAAACTAAATAAAACTCAGTAAAAAAACTGCCTCACAAATAAAATGGAATTTGATCTAGAAAAAATATATAGCAAAGTCCAAAGTCTGATTGACTCTGGTGATAGAGAACTTGCTGTTTTTACTGTATATAATCTTCTCAAATTCCCGTTTAGAGAAAAGCTTAAAATACCCCAAATAGACGATTTGTATCACAAATTAGGTATTTGTCTCTTTTACACTAAGCACAAAACCCACGGACTTGATGTGCTTGATCATTTACATTTAAATGGTAAAGGTGCTAGTAATACCTACTTAAATATGTCATATTATATGGTACCATTAGTAACTCGTCGAAAACACCGACTCCAAGCAAAAGCACCAAAAGTTATGGGTACAGACAAATTTTATATGCCAATGAACCCATCTCTAGTTAAATATAAGAATGGATTCTTCGGAGTGTGTAGATTTGTCAATTATGTTCAATCCAACGCATCTGTGTTTAATTTCTTCTCGCTGGATAGATGTTGTCGTACCAGGTTGTGTGCTCTTATTATGGATGAAAACTTTAACATCATCAGCCAGACTATTTTGACAGATGAAAGCAAGAGACCAGTCTTTCGGGGTGCTAGAGTTAAAAATTTTGAAGATGCTATCCCGTTTGTCTTTGACAATAAAATAATGATGCTCTCAAATGCTCTAGATGGCTCATCTCGCAATATATCACAAATGTTTTTATGCGATATAGATATTGAAAAGTCTTGTATATCCCAAGCCAAGTGCTTGTCCAACATCACTACCGGTCATCAAAAAAACTGGCTGCCACTAATAGAAAATAAGAAACTTAAGTATCTATATAGGATGTCTAATCCCTTGATAATATATGATTCTGAAATGAAAGCACAAGAACAAATCAGCCAAGATTACAATTTTAATTTCAGAGGCTCTGGTGGAGTTTTAGATTACAAATACGTGGGAATGAAGGGTCACCTGGTTATGATACATGAAGTCTTTAACGTACCCCGGGGCAGAGTGTATACTCATCGTTGGGTTTGGTTTGATTCAAAATTTAAAATAAAGTATCTAAGTCATCCTCTTTGGCTTAGTCATAAAGGTGTAGAATATTGTAGAAGCTTATGCAGTAGTTATAAAGAAGACGAAGTTATCTTAGGAGTTGGCATTGAAGATCGAGAAGCCTGGTATTATATAGTCGAGAAAAAGGAAATCGAAAAGTTACTAATTCCAATTGAAAGGATTACTAATTTTAGTTTTTAGTGAGACTAAAAGTGGAAAAAGTGAAAAAAATAAAGAAAAAAATAAAGAAAAATGTAAATAAGATGGGGGATTTGGAAGTTAAAAAAAGGGTTGAGGTGTGGCTAAAAGATACTTCGCAGAAGTTAGATATATCCGGTTTAGGGTTGATAAAATGGCCAAGCTCTTTAATAGACGTGAATATGATAACTAAGCTTGATTGTTCTTGGAATAAATTAACTTCTCTTCCCATTTTTCCAAAAATTACTTACCTCAAATGTTCTTATAACCAACTAACTTCCCTTCCACTTCTTCTAAATATTACTGAACTTTGGTGTGATAATAACCAACTAACTTCTCTTCCTCTTTTTCCCAAACTGACTGAACTTTTTTGTTCTTGGAACCGACTAACTTTTCTTCCACCGCGTCTCTCTAAACTTACTTTACTTTGTTGTGATGGCAACGCATTAGTTTCTCTCCCACTGCGTCTCCTCGAACTTACTTATCTACAGTGTCAATATAACAAACTAACGTCTCTTCCTAGTCCTTCGGACCTACCCAAACTTACTAAAGTTTCATGTTATAATAACGCATTAGTTTCTCTTCCGCTGCGCCTCCCAAAGCTTACTTACCTTGATTGTTCTTATAACAATCTAACGTCTCTTCCACTTTTCCCCAATCTTACTGAACTTTGTTGTTCCAATACGCAAAGCGCCCGAAAGGGTAACGCATTGTTTTCACACAAATTAGAAGATTGGAAGAAGGTGTGGCGTTTGAAAACCGTCAGAAGTAATGAAATAAAAGAAAGAGGGTTAAAAAGAGTCATCAAAGTTCTCAAGAATAGACTTTACCTACCTAAGTTAGACTCGCTCAAACAAGAACTTGTCTATTCGCCGAACCATCCGGGCAAGTTTTATAAGAATCTTCGAATAGGCAATTGGGATTTGAAATCAAAGTAACAAATAAACAAGAGTCTTGTAAAACGTAATATTTTCTTAGCCTTTTAAATATGTTAAATGACATATTTTTGTAAACCAAGCTAGACTTAAATATCCGCATATCTTTAGTTCGTGAAAATGAATATCGAAAAAAAAACACAAATGAAATGAGTTTGATCCGCAAAAGAAAATTATCAGGTTTGGGTAAAATTTTCATAAACCTCGCAGTCCCAAGACTAACGAGTAGATTAAAAACTATTAAAATACTGAATCCGATAAGTAGAAGAAGAATAAACTTAAATGGTCCTACCCATAAAAGATTAATTAAAGAAAAAGTATTAGATATTGATGGGGCGGATATCCGAGTTGGACCTCAATCCAAAAAACCTAATACTCAAAAACCTAATACTCAAAAACCTAGTACTCAAAAACCTAATACTCGAAAACCTAATACTCGAAAACCTAGTGGAGATGTTGTGGGTAACATAATGAGATTTTTGCCTGAAAAAGAGATGGTAAAAGTTTCAAAACTTGCTAAAGAATATCCCGAACTCAGCCTTATAACATATCCAGTAACTCACTTTAAAACAA
>SDBT01010265.1_pt1 | contig 15138 bp, 11 predicted proteins | sample 2277101 | NCBI WGS metagenome assembly SDBT01 (sample SAMN10404973, study PRJNA504765) | marine sediment metagenome | isolation source: marine sediment core GS10_PC15, 103 cmbsf | place: Arctic Ocean: Southern Knipovich Ridge | collected 2010 | reverse complement strand
AAATGTATTAATCCTTACGGTGACGGTAAATCTTCAAAAAGAATTGTTGATGTTTTAGAAAGTATACCTATTGACGACAAATTACTTATTAAAAGAATAACTTATTAATTTATGAAGAATAAAAATCTTAAAAACAGTAACCTTATTCTTAACATGAGCTCTCTGGTTAAAGAGGCCATGGGGAAAATAACTGATAATCAAAGAGGAACAGTGATAGTTGTTGATGACAATTTTTATCTTCAAGGAATATTATCAGATGGTGATATTCGTAGAGCAATGTTGCGAGGAGCGACAATGATAACTCCTGTATCTAAGATTTTAAACATGAATCCAGTAGTGATAATTGGGAAAGATTCGGTTCAAGAGAAGGCTGAGGAGATTTTTGGAAAAGAAGACTCGATTAAGATTCTACCAGTTATCGGTAAAAGCAATAAATTAATTGATGTGATTATAAGGGATCCCGTAAGAAGGAAACAACTTTAATTATTTAGTTTTTGGTAGTATATTTTGTTTATGAGGACTATTTTTGTTTCGATATCTAACGGCTATATCGCCAGAAACTTTTTCAGAACAGATGTCTTTCCTATTTTAGCCAAGCAATCTGATTTAAAGCTGGTAATATTCGTACCTTCTGTTAAAGAAAAATTCTATAGAAAAGAGTTTGGAAAGAAAAATGTAATCTTTGAACCGATTGATTTACCAATTAATGTTTCCAGACTAGAAGAGTTAATTGCTAAGTTAAGCTTTTATTTGATTGATACAGATACTGTCTATATGCTTCAGAAAATTAATTTTCTGAAAGATGGAAAGCAGTTAAGTTATTTTTTAAAAAAGAGTTTTACTAAAATATTTTCAAAACCCTTTTTTATTAAAAGAATAGTCAGATACTTGGATTATAAATTATGCCCTGATCAGGTTTTTGATATATTTTTTGAAAAGTATAATCCAGATATGGTTTACTGCCCCTATACCCACAAACCCTTAGATGTTCATTTGGTAAAGCAGGCCAGGAAAAGAAATGTCTTGTCTGTTGGGTTGATAAACTCTTGGGACAGTATTACTTCAAAAGGGATGTTGAGAATTCTGCCCGATAAATTGATAGTTCACAATAATCTTATTAAAGAAGAAGCGGTTCAGCTAGTAGGCATGAATCCTCAGGATATTTTTGTCAGTGGGATGCCTCATTTTGACCATTATTTTAACTATAGACCTTCTTTAAGAGAAGAATTCTGTGCGCGATTGGGTTTGGATCCTAAGAAAAGATACATTCTTTTTTGTCCTCCTGCGTTGGCTCTTAATGCGAAATGGTATCAAGTCGTGGAATTTATTAGTCAAGCTATTAACAAAGGATTGCTTCCTTCTGATCTTCAGATAGTTATTCGCTATACGCCTGTTGATAACGGTGCTGATTTAAGTAGTTTTCCGAAGGATAAAAAAATATTTCATAATCAGACAGGCATTCCGGGCTCACGTTTTGGCGGGAGAATTCTTGATTGGGAGTGGTTACAAAAAGATATGATTCATTTAGCTGATTCTCTTTACCATAGCTCTTTGGCTGTTATTTATTCTTCTACTATGAATATTGATACTGCCGCTTTTGATAAACCCAGTGTCAATATTGCTTTTGACTATGAGGAGAAACCTGGTAGTGACAAGGTGGCTTGTAGGTATGAGTTTTCTCATACCAAAAAGCTGGTGCAAAGGACAAATGGTATAAAAATAGCTTATTCAGAAAAAGAAATACTAGATAATATCAATCTTTACTTGGAAAATCCTAAAAAAGACAGTCAGCGTAGAGCCAAGATAATAGAAGATCAATGCTGGAAATTTGATGGTAAATCTGGCCAAAGAATGGCTCACTTTATACTTGATTGTATAAATGGGAGAAGTAATAAAAAGTGAGGGAGAAAGAGAAAAAAAGTATTATTTCTTTGATTATTTGTTTTAGTTTTGATAATAATAACATATATTGATAAGAAGATTATTAAATAATATGGAAGCGAAGAACTATAAAATATATGCAATCATCCCAGCCAGGGGAGGATCCAAAGGTATTCCTAGAAAGAATATAAAGATTTTAGCTGGTAAACCCATGATAGCTTATAGTATTGAAGAGGCAAAAAAATCAAAATACATAAATAGAATAATTACTACTACCGATGATCAAGAAATAGCCGAGATTGCTAAAGGATATGGCTCTGAGATCCTCTTTATGAGACCAAAAGAATTAGCTGAGGATGCTACTCTTGATCTTCCAGTGTTTCAACATTGTCTAAAATGGTTAAAGGAAAATGAAGGCGAGACACCAGAGATAGTTGTTCATTTGCGGCCTACCGCTCCTTTAAGAAAAGTAGAGCATATTGATTTGGGTATTAAGATTATGCTTAAGAATTGGGATAGAGCTGGTGCAGTTAGATCTGTAACCAAAGTAGATGATCATCCTTTAAAAATGTGGGGACTAGAAGGTGACAGTCTTTTATCCTTTATTCCAGAACAAGTTTATCAAATTAAAGAACCCTATAATATGCCCCGCCAAAAACTGCCCAAAGCTTTTATCCAGAATGGTTCTGTTGATATTATTAAAAGCAAAGTGATCATGGAACAGGATTCAATGACCGGTAAAAATATTTTTGGTTTTGAAATGAAGAGAGAAGATTCAGTAAATATTGACAATATCTTAGATTTTAAACTGGCTGAAACACTAATAGAAGAAAGATTAAAAAGATAGTTTTTCTTGACTATTTTTTTTGGGTATGGTATTTTGATTGAGTTCTTTCTAGAAAAAAAAGGAGTTTTTATAAATATGGGACAAGTAAGGGTAAAAATTTTTGGGGCAGGTTCTATAGGAAACCATCTATCTCAAGCCTGTAGGAGGATGGGCTGGCAAGTAACTGTTGTTGATCCCGACCCAGAAGCTTTAAAGAGAATGAAAAGAGATATCTATCCTGCTCGCTACGGAGTTTGGGATGAAAATATCGAACTCTTTTTATTCAGCGAACAACCAAGGGGTGATTTTGATGTCATCTTCTTGGGAACACCTCCTCATATTAGAATGGCTTTAGCTAGAGAAATTCTGGAAAAGGAAGCACCCAAAGTGCTCCAACTTGAAAAACCTATCGTTGCACCTGATCTGGAAAGCGTAGAAGAATTCTTAACTGAGCTTAGGAAATATCCCGATACCAAGGTTGTGACTGGTTATGATCATGCGGTGAGTAAAATTACTCATACCGTTGAAGAAATTATCAGGTCTGGCAATCTTGGAACTATTAGGAGTCTGGATGTGGAATTTCGGGAACACTGGGGAGGAATTTTTGATGCGCATCCTTGGTTAAAAGGACCCCAAGATACATATTTAGGCTTTTGGAGACAAGGAGGAGGAGCTTCGGGCGAGCACTCTCACGCTACTAACATCTGGCAGCACTTTGTTCATCTATTAGGACAGGGGCGTGTGATTCGAGTTACAGCAAATCTTCAGATGGTTAAGGATGACAAGGTAGAATACGATCAATCTTTCTTTGTTACACTAGAAACAGAGAAGGGTTTTTTAGGGCGAGTAGTTCAAGATGTTATCAGGAAACCAACTCTTAAAGAAGCTAGATTTCAATTTGAGAAAGGGTTCTTGGAATGGATTGTTGGGTATAGTCCAGAAGGAGATCTAGTAAGATATGGAGAAAACAAAGAAGTTAAAGAACACTTTGTGCCTAAGAAACGACCAGACGATTTTTACCAAGAAACCCTTCACATTAAAGGAATCTTAGATGGAAAGATTCAAGCCGAAAATTCTCCAATTTCTCTTGAGCGGGGACTCAATACTATGTTAGTGATAGCTGCAGCCCACAAATCCCACCAAGAAAAACGTACCATTGAGATAGACTACTCTAAAGGATATACTCTAAAAGCACTGAAGTAAGGATTTGTACATATAAACCGTGTTTTAAATACGGTTTTTTTTATTGACCAAAAGCTAAAAATAAGATTAAATATATCTATGATAATGCAAATAGGAGATAGAAAAATCGGAAAGGGAAATCCGGTTTTTATTATCGCTGAGATTGGCTTAAATCATAACGGTAGCGTTAAAATTGCCAAAAAATTAATTGATATTGTTAAAGGAGCTGGAGCAGATGCTGTTAAATTTCAAAAAAGGGATTTGGATTCTATTTATCAACAATCAGTCTTGCGAGATCCAAACAAAAGCGAACAAGCTTTTCAGTATTTAATTCCTCTTTTAAAAAAATTTGAGCTTGGAGAAGAAGAATATAAAGAAATTATTGATTATTGCAAAGAAAAAGATATTATTTTTTTGTGTACACCCTGGGATATTCCCAGCGTTAATTTTTTAGAAAAATTAAATGTTCTGGGCTATAAGATAGGTTCGCCTGATTTAACTAATTTGCCTCTTTTGGCTTATGTTGCCTTAAAGAAAAAACCTATCTTAATCTCTAGCGGAATGTCTACTTTAGAAGAGATAGACAAAAGCATCAATTTTTTAAAGAAAAAGGAAGCAGAATTTTTACTTTTCCATTGCAGCAGTACCTATCCTGCTCCTTTGGAATCTATTCACCTAAACTTTATACGGGCTTTAGAGAAAAGATATCAGGTACCTATTGGTTATTCTGGTCATGAGAGAGGCATTGGGGTGAGTATTGCAGCTGTGGGGATGGGAGCTGTAGCTATTGAAAGACATATTACTTTAGATAGAAAAATGGAAGGGCCTGACCATAGAGCAAGTTTAGAACCAGAGGAATTTAAAGATATGGTTTTAGGTATTCGGGAAGCAGAAAAGGCTTTAGGAGAAGCTAAAAAAATTATGACCCGAGGAGAAGTTTTAACTCGGGAGGTGTTAGGAAAGAGTTTAGTAGCTACCAGAGATATTAAAGCAGGTGAAATTTTTAAAACTTCAATGATAGCCGTAAAGGGTCCGGGCAAAGGCCTTTCTCCTCAAAGAATCTTTGATTTAATAGGAAAGACAGCCGAACGTAATATTAAAAATGATGAACTTTTTTTGGAATCAGATTTGTTAAAAGAAAAACTTTTTTTATCCCAAAAAGACTATCAATTTAAAAGAATTTGGGGATTAAAAACTCGTTTATCTGAATTGGACGAAACTGCTAAATTTGATCCAAGACTTTTAGAGTTACATTTTTCTGACAAAGATTTGGAAGTACCTTTTAATAAAAAACATTATGACCAATATCTATATATTCATGCTCCAGAGTACTGGCATCATCAACTGATAGACCTTTGTTCTTTCAATGAAAAAGAAAGAAAAATGTCCATTTCTGTGATGGAAAAAACTTTGAAAAGAGCTCGGGAATTATCTCCTTATTTTAAAGGAGAACCTAAGGTAATTTTACATATCGGAGGAATGAATTTGAGAAAAGTGTCCAATAGAAAAAAAATATTAGAAAATGGTATTGATTCTTTTAAAAAATTAAACACTAAAGGAGTTGAAATTCTTCCTGAAAATTTACCCCCCAGACCTTGGTATTTTTCTGGCCAGTGGTATCAGAATTTTTTCACTAGAGCTGAAGATATGATTGAATTTTGTAGAGCCCTCGGGCTGGGTATGACTCTTGATGTTTCTCATGCCAAACTTTACTGCAATTTAGAGAAAAGAGATTTTTTAGAATATACTAAAAAAATAGCTCCTTTGGTAAAACACATTCATTTTGCCGATGCTAAAGGAATTGATGGAGAGGGTTTACAGATAGAGGAGGGAGAGATTGACTTTGAGGCCACAATTGAAGTGTTAAAAGATTATGAATGGAGTTGGGTGCCAGAAATATGGCGAGGTCATCAGCAAAATTATAAAGGTTTTATGTTAGCCCTGGATAAATTATCAAAATATAAAGATCTATAATATGAATTTTTTAGAACAAGATTTATACGAGAAAAAAATATGTGTAATAGGAATGGGTTATGTGGGTTTAACTCTAGCTCTCACCTTTTCTGATATTGGATTTCAAGTCATTGGAATTGAAAAGAGAGAAAGGGTAGTTAAGAGGTTAAGACAGGGGAAGTCGCATTTTTATGAAAAGGGTTTAGAAGAAATTTTACAAAGAGAGCTCGGTAAGGGTTTTGACTTTAAAACCAGCATTGAAGAACCCTTAAGTGATGTTTATATTGTGGCTGTGGGAACACCGATTGATAACGATAAAAAACCAAATTATCAAGATTTAAAAAATGTGAGTGAAATGCTGGGTAAAGTTCTTAAGAGAGGGGATTTGGTAGTTTTAAGACCTACCATTCCACCGGGGACTGCTCGTGATTTTGTCTTACCTATTCTAGAAGAAAAATCTTCTCTAAAAGGAGGAAAAGATTTTTTCTTAGCCATGGTTCCTGAGAGAACTGTTGAGGGTAAAGCGATAGAAGAACTAAGGACCTTACCTCAAGTCATTGGGGGTTTGGGTGAGAAGTGTGGACTTTTGGCGGCTAAACTTTTTGAAAAGATTACTCCAAAAATTATAATGGTAGATTCTTTGGAAGCAGCTGAAATAGTTAAATTTATTAATAATACCTTTCGGGATTTAAAATTTGCTTTTTCAAACGAAATAGCTTTAATTTGTAGTAAATTTAATTTAGATACTAAAAAAGTTATTGAGGCGGCAAATTTTGGTTATCCGCGAGGCGGAGTGCCCCTTCCTAGTCCAGGAGTAGGAGGATATTGCTTAACAAAGGACGCTTATTTGTTAATGGACGCTCTGGAAAAAAAAGATTTCAAACCAAAGCTTATTCCTATTTCTAGATTGGTTAACGAAGCTATGCCCTCTTTTGTGGCAAAGCAAGTAGAGAGGTTTTTTAGAAAATTTAAACCTGAAAACTTAGAGAATAGTAAAATTTATATTTTGGGTTTTGCCTTTAAAGGAAAACCTGAGACTTCTGATATTCGTTTTTCTCCTACCCTTGATGTGGTTAATTTACTGTTACCAAAATTTAAAAATATTTGGGGATACGATTCAGTAGTTAAAAAATCAGTAATTGAAAATTTTGGAGTTCGTTATGCTCATTTCAAAGAAGGGTTTGAAGATGCAGATTGTATAATAGTTATGAACAATCATCCAGATTTTGCTTCTTTAGATGTTGTTAGGTATCTTCAAATTACCAAGAAGCCTGTTTTATTTTTTGATACTTGGAGATTACATGATCCTCAAAAAGTTTTTAAATTAAAAGGAGTTAAATATACTAATTTGGGATTTGATAATTTTTCTACTGATTAAAATATGCCCGACATAACAAGAGAACAAAAACCTATTTTGATTACAGGAGGTTGTGGTTATCTTGGCAGTCGCCTGGCGCTTTTATTGGATAAAAAAGGCTATAGAGTGATAGTAGCGGACAAAGCCACTCCTCAAGAAAGGGGAATAGATTTTCCTGATTCAGTTGAAGTGAGGACGGGCGACTTAAGAGAAAAATCAGTCTCTAAAGAAGCTACCAGTGGAGTGGGAACTGTAGTTCATTTAGCCGCTAATATTGGCGCTTTAACTTATATGCATAAATACCAGGCTGAAATACTCCAGGAAAACTGTGCGATTGACGCTAGCTTTTATCCCATGGCTGTTGAGGCGGGAGTAGAAAGAATTATTTATTCTTCAAGTTCAATGGTGTTTCAGCATGCTTCTCAATTTCCCTACCAAGAAGAAGATTTGCCAAATATAAAACCACCCACTAATATATACGGGATGTCAAAATTAATGGGAGAATATTTTTGTAGAGCTTTCTATGAACAATTTGGTTTGTTTTATGTAATTTTGCGCTATCACAATATTTATGGACCAGGTGAGAGTTCAAAAGGAGAGGAACCGGGAGATATTCACGTGATACCAGCTTTAATTGAAAAAGTTTTAAATAACCAATATCCAATAGAAATTTTGGGAGATCCAGAAGCTACCCGAAACTTCACCTATGTTGATGATGCAGTAAAGGCTACTTTCATGATTACAGAAAGGGCCTTGAAGAACGATAAAGAAATTTTAAATAATGATTTTAATATCGGATCTGACAGAGCTTTGAAAATAACGGAGCTAGCCAAAACAATTTGGGAACTTTTGGGAGACGAGAGACCGTTTAAATACAAGATAGTGAAAACTAAAGCGATAACAGCCAAGCGCAGAGAAATGAATTCTCAAAAAATAAGAGAGATTATTGGTTGGGAGCCAGGAATTAAACTTAAAGAAGGTATTTTAAGAACAGCTCAATGGATAAAAGCTCGCAAAGGAGATGATAAATTTAAAAAAATAATTTTTTAATGAAAATATTTGGTATTTCCAGAAAAGTTTAAATTCTTTTAAACAAAAATAAAGCTAAACCAAAAGTAAAAATTGCAATTCCCACTTCTTCAAATACCAACCCCCATATTCCAAAGAGGGGAATTAAAATTAAAAGGAGAATTATTTTGACAAGAGGAATTATTATTTTGAACTGATAAAGTTCTTTTTTTATTTTTTTTGCCCGAAAAGAGGTGATTAGTAGACCGGCAGGAAAGCTAAAAAGAGAGAATATATATATCTGAGAGTAAGGCAGAGAATCTAAGTATTTAGGAAAAAATATTTTATAAATAAAAGGTGAAATCAAGATATAGCTAAAAACTACTATTGTTGCTAAAAAAAGTAGTTTCTTTAACTTTCCTATTAGATTTATTTTAATTTCTTCTTTGGATTTAACAGAAAGCTTAGGTAGTGCCAAGACATTAATTGTTGCCAAAAATGCTCTAATTTCTTGTGGCATGGTAATGGCAAAATAATAGACAGCTAGGTTGGCAGCGCCAAGGTAGTGGAAGATTAAAAAGCGATCAAGATAAGAAGAGATATTATTTATAACATCCATTAGACTCAAGTGCTTTCCATAAGAGATAGTTTTTGGGTCTTCTTTTTTATTAGGCAGAAATCTTTTTTTAGTTCTTAAATAAAAGAAAAAGGTGGGAAGGGTAGTTGAAACAAAATAAGCTGCAATTAACCAAAAGAGATTTTTAGTTAGAAAAAGAGCAGTTATACTTGCTCCAACATAAATAAATCTTCCCCAGATATTGTATTGAGCATTAACATGGAAAGCTTTTTTACCGTTTAAAAAATTTCTATAAATATGAGAAGCAGCTGAGAGAGGTAAAAATAGAGCACAAATTAAAAGTGGAATGGGGAGGGTGTAGTTTCCTTGAAGAGAATAATACCCTGCCAAAATCATAGAAGATAAACTCCCTAAGATTCCCCATTTTAATTTAGTTTTAAACCCCCCATAAAAAGAACCTTCCAGACCCCGAGAGACAGCTTGAGTGATGGCAGCGCCCATACCCCTTAAAGAAAAAATTCCTAAAATTCCCATCAAAGATAAAATATAGCGGTAATTACCGTAAGTAACCGGATCTAAAAAATTAGCAAAAGCGATGGATAATAAAAAAGAAGCCAAACTAGAGATAATTTGGCTTAAACTTAACCAAAATCCTCCTTTGGCTAAATAGATCATATCAGTCCCAGTATATTTTTCAGTTTTTTTTAAAAACCGGAAAAAAATATTTTTAATGTTACTGATTATCCCCATTTATATATTGATGCTTTTCTAAATATTGAATTACTTTCTTTGTGCATTCTTGAATTGACCATGCGTCTGTTTTTAATTCTATTTCTGGATTTTCAGGCGCCTCATAAGGATCAGAGATTCCGGTAAAGTTTGGAATTTCACCTTTTCTGGCTTTTTTATATAATCCTTTAATATCTCTTTTTTCACAAACTTCGAGGGAGGCATTGGTAAAAACTTCTATGAAAGAAGGTATTTTTTCTCTTAATTCTTGCCTTATCTTTTGATAAGGAGAGATGAAAGAAGCAATAACCGCCACTCCTTTTTGGTTAAATAATTTAGCTAAAGATCCTACTCGCTTTATATTTTCTTCTCTGTCATCTTTTGAAAAACCCAAATCTTTACTTAAGCTTTGACGAACAATATCCCCATCCAATCTTTCAATTATGACACCTCTTTCTTTTAAGATTTGGTAAACTCGATTACCAATAGTAGTTTTCCCAGCCTGGGAAAGCCCGGTAAACCAAAGAGTAAAACCTTTTTGGTTTTTTTGTCTTTTATACATATGATCAACTAGGGGATTGGCACTATTTGAAAGTAAATAATAGGTTTCAGGACGAATAATGTTGAATGGTGGCTTTTGTCCATTTTTAATTTTTTCTCTTAATTTTGTTCCGCTAAAATATATTTTGTCGTTTTCAGAATGAGAACAAGTATTTAAAAAAACATGCTTTTTACAACTTTTACAAAAAATTACTTCTGGATATTTTAAAATTTCAATTCCCACTTCAGTCTTTTTGAATTGGTTAAATATTGTTTGGGCGGCAAAAGGTGGATAATATTTTCCAACGCCTGCATGATCTCTCCCAACAATAAAGTGAGTGCAACCAAAATTTTTTCTAATTAGAGCATGAAAAACAGCTTCTCTCGGTCCTGCATATCTCATCTTAAGAGGTAGAATTCCCAAAACTACCTTTTCTTTTGGATAGTGTCTATCAATTAGAACTTCATAAACTGTTAGAATAAATTCATCTTTGAAATCCTCTATTTTCTTTTCTCCGATAACAGGTTGAATAAAAAGTCCATCTCTGCCCTTTAAAGCATATTTCTGTAAAAATTCATGACCCAAATGGGGGACATTTCTGGTTTGAAAAGCAACTACTGTTTTCCATCCTTTTTTTTGAAAAATTTCTCTGGTTTCTCTAGGGCTAAAATTATATTTTGGGAAAGTTTGTTTTTTATCATTTAATAACTTTATTTCTCCCCCAACTAAAAAATCTCCCATTTTATAAATTTCTCTTACTCCGGGATGATTGTTATCTAGAGTGCCATAAACATTTTTGGCAAAAAAATCTTTATCATTAGAGTAAAATTCAATATTTTCCAAAAGAGCAACAATCTCTTTATTTTTATCATATAGAGCGAGAGCATTTTCATTTTTTAAATTTTGATAATCTTGATCAGATATATCTAAGACAATGGGAATAGGCCAAAGAACACCATTTTTGAGTCGCATGTTAGAAACTACGCTTTCAAAATCTTTCTTTCTTAAAAAACCAGAAAGGGGAGAATAAACTCCTCTGCCTATATTTTTTATTTCTTCTACTTTTTCTTTATCTACCGTTAAAAATTTGAATTTTCTAATTCTATCTAAAATTTCTCCCTTTTCTTGGGGAGATATTATTTTGTTGATTAATTTGCCACCGTGGGGTAGTACCATAAGAGAGTAATGATTATTTTTTTTCAATTATTTATTCATGCCTGAAAAATAATTGTAAGGTTTTTAAAAAAATTCCTATGTCAAGTAAAGGAGCTCTGTTTTTTAAGTAATATAAATCATACTGAAATTTTTCATGACTATCCATAACCGACCTTCCATATCTAAATTTTATCTGGGCCCAACCAGTAAAGCCGGGTTTTATCAGGTATCTTAAATGGTAATGAGGAATCTCTTTTTCTAATTTTTCAACAAATTCTGGTCTTTCTGGTCTAGGTCCAATCAGGGAAATATCTCCTTTTATTACATTAACTATTTGAGGAATTTCATCAAAATGAATTTTCCTTAAAAATCTTCCCACCCTAGTTATTCTTTTATCTTCTTTTTTAGCCCAAATAGCTTCTTTTGTTTCTGCTCCGACTTTCATTGATCTAAATTTATAAAGTACGAATGTTTCCCTGTCTTTTCCAACCCTTTCTTGAGAATAAAAAACAGGTCCTCCATCTTCCGCCTTAATGGCTAGAGCAATTAAGAACCAAAGAGGAAAGGTTAGAATTAGCAAGAAAAAGGACATGATTATATCAAAAATCCTTTTTATCTTGTCATAAAGACCTTTTTCTCCTTCTCTTAAATTTTCTAAAAACCAAGCCTGAGAGACGGTTGAGACGGGAATTTTTTCAGTTACTAATTCATAGGCTCTCGCTAATTCTAAAAAATTTACTCGAGCGGGCAAACAAAAATAGAGAGCCTTAAGAACCTTAGGGTCAGATTCAAGCTCTTCGGGAAAGATTACCGTGTCAATATTCTTTTTTTTGATTTGGGGAAAAAGTTCTTTTTTAAAATCAACATTTATTAATTTGTATCCTAAATAGGGTCGTTTTTGGATTTCTTTTTTTAAATTTTTTACTTGGGGACCTTCTCCCACTATGGTTACTTTTGTTAAGAAATGGAGGGAGAACAAAGAATGGGAAAGATTGCGCCATCCTAAAAATAGTAGTCCAAAGATTAAACCATTTAAAATTAGATTAGTTTTGGGAGTAATACCAAAAAAGGGGATGGTATAGAAAAAGAGCATTCCTAGAATTAAACCAAATGAAATAGCGCCTAAAGCCCGGGTATAAAAAGAGGTTTTAGTTTTTATTGAATGGAGGTCATAGAGGCCAGCAATATAAAAAATTATTAGCCAAAAAAAATAAACAATGGAAAAGGGTAACAAGTGTAAAAGTAAAATTTCAGCATTGAATTCTTTCAAAAATCCAAAAAATACTGTAATGACTAAGGAGAGATAGAGCAAAATAATATCTCCGAGAACTAAAAGGAGTCTTTTAAGGGTGAGAGTGTTTGACATAATTTAGATTATATGATGCGATAATTATATTCCTATTCTAAAGATAAAAAGGATAAAAATCAAGAAATTTTACAAACATAAATCTATTAGCTAAAATGGTTTAATGGGTAAAAAATTTAAAAACTATGAAAATCGGGCTTTAGAAAATACCTGCCTTTCAATAATTAGATGGGGGGTTTATTTGACTCTCTTTACTCCTCTTATTATTAGTCGGAGCTCTTTTTTTCCTTTCGTTACACCTAAAACTCTTTATTTTAGGATTTTAGTTGAAATCATTTTTGCAGCTTTTTTGGTTTTGGCAATATTCTCTCCGCGTTATCGGCCCAAGGTGAACTTGGTTTTTATTGCAATTTTTAGTTTTGTTTTAGTATCAGTTTTGGCATCTATTTTTGGTATTAATTTTGAGAGGAGTTTTTGGAGCACCTATGAAAGAATGACAGGACTTTTTACTCTTTTTCATCTTTTGATTTTTTTTGTTGTCCTGTCTAGTTGCTTTAAAAAGAAAGAAGACTGGGAAAAGATTTTTTCTGTTTCAATCATAGTTGGAGTTTTGCTCAGTCTCTATATTTTGATGGCAACTGAGATTTCTACTAGGGGAGGAGGAACGATTGGAAATACTTCCTTTATGGCGGCCTACTTACTTTTTGACGTATTTTTTGCCTTGATTTTATTTTTGGAGAAAAAAACCTCTGGATGGCGCATTTTTTCTGGAATATCTCTGATACTTCTTATTGCGGTTCTGTTAACCTCTACCGCTCGAGGTGCTATTATTTCGTTTTTTGGAGGTTTATTTTTATTGGGTTTTAGTTATTTAATATTTTCAGGGAAAAAGAATTTAAAGAGAGCGGGCGTATTTTTAATTTTAATTTTAATCGGCTTAGGAACAGTTTTAGCAGTTTTTCAGCCTTCTTTTGTCAAGAATGGAGTTAATGAGCTTTTAGCAGAGATGAAACCAAGATTTGTGGTTTGGGAAAAGGGCTGGAAAGGATTTTTAGAAAAACCTGTCTTAGGATGGGGTCCAGAAAATTTTAATGCAGTTTTTACTAAATTTTTTAATCCCTGTATGTTTTTGCCAGAATGTGGAAGCGAGATTTGGTTTGATAGGGTTCATAATATTGTTTTAGATATTTTAGTGACTACGGGAGTGTTAGGACTTTTGAGTTATTTATTTATTTTTGCTGCCTCAATTTTTGGCCTTTTAAGAACTTATTTGAGAGAAAAAGAAGATATTTTTTCTTTTTTTGGGATAATGGCTTTGCTAGCTATTTATTTTTTTCAAAACCTATTAGTATTTGATATGATTTCAAGCTACACTGTATTTTTTTTGAGTTTGGGATTTGTTAGTTTTCTAACCGAAAAGAAAAGCGATTGGTCTTCCCAGGCAATAGAAATAGAACCTGGTCAGGGTTTAACCAGGCTGGTTGTAAAAGGTTTTGGCAGAAATATTCTTCTTTTTGTTATTATAATTTTTACTGGTTTATTTCTTTATTTTGGCAATATTCAGCCCTCAAGGAGTGCTTCCCATACGGTCAAAATGATTACCTCTTCAGAGAGTTTAGAAGAAGCGATAGATCATTATCATAAAGCTCTCAATACTTTTATGGAAAAATATGAAATGAGAGAGCAGTTTGCCCAGAAAGTTTATCGAACAGGTTTTGATCCCCAAAGCGATAGAGAGGCCCTAGAATCTGCTTTTGCTTTGGCGGAAGAGCAAATGGAAGAGAGTATTAGGAAAAATTCTTTAGATTTTCGCCCTCATCTTTTTTTAGGTAGACTTTATTTTAGCGATTTCCGCTTTAGTCAAGATAGGGAAAAATTAGATTTGGCAGAGAGAACTTTTGAAAAAGCAATAGAATTAGGCCCCAATAACCAACAAACCTATTGGCACTTAGCTGAAGTGAAATTTTCCAAGCCCGATATCCAATCGGCCCAGGAACTTTTTCAAAAAGCAATTGACCTGGAGCCTCGTTTGGGTACTTCTCACTGGTATTTAGCTATGTTTTATAGAATGACCGCTCAATATGAAAGCGCTTTAGAAAAAATAAAAGAAGCTGGAATAAAAGGTTATGAATGGAAGCAAAACTTGGGTGATTTTAGTAGGGTAGTTGAGATTTACCAGATTTTGGGAGACGATTTGGCTCTAGTTTCTCTTTATCAAGAGGTAATAGAAATTCATCCAGAAAATGCTGAACTTTGGATGGGTCTAGCGGCCAGTTTTGCCAATTTGGGAGAAATTGAAAAAGCCAAAGAGGCAGCTTTCAAGGTGAGAGAAATTGATCCCACTCTGGCCTCAAAAGTTGAAGAATTTTTAAAGAACTTAGAGGAATAAGTTATGAAAAAAGTTTTTTTAGTTATAATTTTTTTAATCTTTATTTTTTTGCCCGGCTTCATTAGAGCGGGAGATATTTTAGGAGATTCAGTTAATTTTTATATTCAATCATCCTATGATGCTTCAGGCAGAGACCAAGTTCAGGCCACTTTAAGAAAGATTTCTTCAAGAGCATATTGGTATTTAGATAATGAATGGTGGGGTGGTCTTTCAGGAGATGAAAGAAACGAAATA
>SDBT01010264.1_pt1 | contig 15139 bp, 19 predicted proteins | sample 2277101 | NCBI WGS metagenome assembly SDBT01 (sample SAMN10404973, study PRJNA504765) | marine sediment metagenome | isolation source: marine sediment core GS10_PC15, 103 cmbsf | place: Arctic Ocean: Southern Knipovich Ridge | collected 2010 | reverse complement strand
ATAGAGGTTCTATAAAATTGAGTATATCCGACCTGCCCTCCCGGTATCCGTTATAATATTCATTCCAATTTATTATTCGTTTACCGGGAGTTACTTTCCATGGACGAGAATAGCGACCAATTGAACAATGCTGAAACAAGAACCCGGACACTTAAAGATGGCCGCATCCTGGCTTATTGTGAGTACGGGGATTCAAACGGAGTTCCCGTCTTTTATGCCCACGGCGGACCAGGGTCCCGCCTGGAAGCTGCCATTTTCGACGATTGCGCATCCCGACATGGATTCCGCCTGATCGCTACCGATCGTCCCGGCATGGGGAGATCAACTTTTAAGCCTGATCGAACCCTGCTGGATTACCCCCGGGATCTGGCTGAACTGGCCGATATCCTGACCATTGATCGATATGGAGTGATGGGTATGTCAGGAGGAGGCGCTCACACTGTGGTTTGTGCTTATGCCCAGGCAGATAGATTGCTCTTCAACATAGCTCTCTGCGGCTATACCAATTTCGCAGAACTGCCCGGAGCTGAAAAAATGCTTCCCTCCAGAGCAGATCAGATCGTTTTTGGACTCTCAAAGAGAAGTCCCCGTCTTTTCAACGCTTTATTTGAGATTACGGCCTTTGGTATTAAGTACTTTCCAAACCTATTTTATAAAGAGCTGATCAATCTTGGAAACAATCCGGATCAGCAGATCTGTGCTGATCCGGATTTTAAAACCCAATTTATCGCCGATCAACTTGAAGCCATGGTCCAGGGAGGAAAAGGAGTCGCCCTTGATTCTGCCATACATTACCTGGATTGGGGTTTCCGGCTGAGAGAAATTCCGGGACGGGTGATTATCCTGCATGGAACCGAAGACAATTTAGTTCCTGTCGGCTTTGCAGAACACCTGGGGGTGAATATTCCCAACGCCGAACTGCATCTCCTTGAAGGCGAGGGACATTTATTCCCGGTCACTCATCAGGACATGATATTTGAGATAGCAAAAACAGAATTGGAAGGCAACCAATAGTACCCCCCGCGGTTTGAATATCTTAAAAATCAAAGGGCGGAGCAAATGCTCCGCCCTTTTTGATCTAATAGATTCACCAGTTTATTCCCATCCGGGCGGGATCGCAAATACATCAAACCAGGGATAACGAAAAGAAAAGATCACCAGCAGGGACAAAAACACCAATCCCAGGATAACTATCGTCACTTTGTATTCCACACTCAACTCGATCTTCTCAAATTCTGTCTCGAAGATAACCACGATAATGCTGGTAAGGAAGAGGACGATATTGGCGGAAATAATTTCTACAAGGTCTGACCCATAATGCCCATAATATGCTGCTGGAGCAAAGAACAAAATGAACATCGGCCAGGAATAAAAAACTGTCGTTGTCAGCCGCGCAAATCCATAGGACGGTTGGTTTGTTTTCACCCGATTCAACAAATACTCGATCAGGCTGACCAATCCGTAGGAATAGAAACCCATTTTCATGGCTTGAAAAACTGCCTCACTGGTACCGGTAAAGATCCTGGTCAAAGTATTGGGGAACCAGTCGTAAGAAAAACGAAGTACTAAAAAAACGATTTGAACGTATAACGATTTGAGTAAGATCCTTTTCCACTTATCATTCATACTTCCCATCCTCTTATTAATCTTATCCTTAATATACGAATCAGCAAGCCAACTTTAATTCGCTCGAGGGAGAGGGCCAGCTCTCCCGGACGCCTTATCCGCAGGAGCTGGCCTTTCGTCTGAGCTCAAGACAGGCGCTCCTGCTAGTGAGTGAGGATTCGTCTCTGGACGCTGACCGCTCCTGACCCAGGGCACAACAATTCTAATGTTGTTTATTTGGTAAGAAATGTCAATTTTTGTATATCTAGAGATTACTATATCCCAAGGATGAACAAGATGGCCAGATTCTATCGGGCAGGATTTCTCATAACGAGCTTACTTATCATCCTGTCTGCTTGTAAACCTGTTGGACAGAACGACACGTCGCTTAAACCAGCCCCTGCAGCTGATCGTTTTGATAACGCCTACTCCATTCCTGGCTGGAATCAACTTTTACCATTTGATGCCATCCGGCCGGTATACGATCCTGTTTTCATATCACCTGAGGGTGCCAAATTTCAGGGCAGTGAATTAATCATGGGTGTCGCCTGGGAGGGGGAAGCCAAGGCCTATCCCGTGACTGTGCTGCGGGGGCGGGAGATGGTCAACGATGATCTGGCAGGTATCCCCTACCTTGTGAGTTGGTGACCGCTTTGTTACACCGGTCTCGTGCATGACCGGCGCATAAATGGAGAGGTCTACGTATTTGGAAATGCGGGAGGCCTCTATAAGAACGCCATGACCTGGTGGGATCATGAAACCAACTCGATTTGGTCGCAGCCTACTGGAGAGGTCCTGGTAGGATCGCTGCTGGGAACCAAACTCAAGGCACTTCCCTTTCAACTGACCACCTGGTCTAACTGGTTTAACACCCACCCGGAAACCATGGTAATGGAGAATGGATTGGAACGACTTGGTGTCTCCCGGGAACGCTTTAGTACGGATTTTTTGATTGGCGTGGAGTTGGCGGATCTTGCCAAAGCTTATGCTTTTGAGGACGCTCTAACGGCGGGGATCATTGAAGATCAATTGGGAGAATTTCCGCTGCTGATCTGGGCTGATGGTGAGGACTACCGGGTTTTCTTGCGCCAAATCGGCGATGTACAGCTTCAATTTGCCTGGGAAGATGGTTTCCTGGTCGATGTTCAGACCGGATCCCGCTGGGACCCACGCCTGGGATTGGCCAGGGATGGCAATTTCGCAGGAGAGGTTCTGCAGCAAATACCCAGTTTCAGTATCTGGGAGCGATCCTGGTGGGATTTCTTTCCTGATGGTGAAATTTACCGGGAATAATGATGGGGTTTGCCCTCCATTTATCATACAATAACGAAACCCCTGGAATTCGATCCAGGGGTTTTATTTTCATCAATATCTGGCAACAGTTTTTAATACAAAATGTAAGATGCTTCTGATCTATCACATCCAAAATACACCTGATTTCACTTTGCCCTGGTTTTTATCAGGGCAATCACTGACACACTGGAGGTGTCAAATGCAAAAAATGATCGGTAAGATGTCCCGCATGTATCCCATGTTGATCGCCGTAGGTTTTATGATCGTGCTGGCCGCATTTATTGTTGGTTATCTTAATTCTCAAACTGCTGATGTTTACTTCGCTGCAACCAAAGCCGTTCGCGAAACCAGCTTATTGGTCGAGCGTGCTTCCATCGAAAGTACGGGATTATGGATGCCACCTTTCAAATTCCTGGGCATTGGTTTGATCCTGGGAGGAATCGTAATGGCTCTCCGGGTCATTATCGACAATTTGATTGGCGCTGGACAAGAGGTACTGACTAATTTGCCTGAAGGCAAACGGCCAGCTCTGCCAGCACCCCCCTGGTACGGCAAACTCATGCCCATGGTTATGATGGTTGGCGAGATGATTTTCTTCGGGGCTTTTGGGATTGGTTTATGACTCTCAGGCATCGCCAGGGATCTGTTTACGAATCCAATCTCTGTTCTTGATGGCGCCGGATCCGGATCATCCATTTTGGCCGGTATTCAGACCATTCATGGGGTGGAAGGTTGGCTGGTACCATTCAAGTTCTTTGGGATCGCCACGGAATTTTTAGCAATCACTATGGGACTTGCAACCATCATATTCATTCTCAAAGCCCAAACCAAGATGTTGGATAACATCCTCGGCAGCGGCTCCGCTCAGAAGTAAATAGAGGAGTATATACAATGAATCTAAAACAGACCAATGCCTGGCAGCTTAAAGTTTTCCCGATCTTTACGGCTCTAGGCTGGATCTTAATCGTAGTGTCATTTTTAGTTGGACTATTCCTGATAACCCCGACTGCAACCGCATACTGGGGAGGAAACCCCAAAGTTGTTCGTGATGCTGCCGAAGTCGGATCTCAGCTGCTTGGCCAACTTGGCACCTTAACAAGGACCCCCCGCTGGCTGGAACCATTAACATTTGTTGGCGTGGCTTCTTTTATGGTTGGAATTGCCCTGGCTTTCTCAAGCATTCCTGCCCTTCTAACTAACCGCGGTCAAATTATGAGTGTATGTTTCCCGTATATTGTGGGAAATAAGAATAAATAGGAGTCCAATAATGGATAATAAAACTTCTTTTCCTTTCAGTATGATAGAAAAAATGATGCCTATGTTCCCGCAGATAGCGGTAATGGGCTGGATGTTCGTGATGATTGCTCTACTGGTGGGATTATTTGTACTGAGTCCCGCTCAAACAGCGTTCTTCTCTGACGGCAAGGCTGTTCGTGAAGCCGCTCTGGCTGGCAGTTCCTTTGTGGGGGCGAATGTCATTTCCCATGTCTCTGAAGCCTGGGTTCCCCAGTTCAAGTTCGTCGGTCTGGGCCTGGGTTTAATGGCCATCACCATGACTTTGGGCACAATTGCCCTCAATTTGCGCAAGATGGGCCTGGTAATCACGGGGCATATGCCGGAGAAACTTCGTCCGGATATGCCTGCCAAGCCCGGCACGATAAAAATATTCCAGATGAGCGCCATGATGGGTATCATGATCCTGCTGGCCGCATTGGTCCTCGGAATAGTTTTAGCCGTTAGCACAGTTCCTGAATATTGGGCACATTCTATCCTGGGAGATTTAAATCCAGCAGGGGCTGGATCAGCCCTTCTTGCCCAGCTCGGATTGCTCAGTAGTTTTAGCGCCTGGCTAAACCCGCTCCGGATGGTCGGAATGGCTTTTCTATTCACTTCTGTCACACTGGCATTGAAAGTCATCATTGACACATTAAAACTCCAATCTGGTATGCTTTCAAAGTTCTACCAGCAAGCCAGCAACCAGTGATCTGGAAATTGTCAACGAAAATAGAAACCGCCCTTTCAGGGCGGTTTTTGTTTTGATGTCGTTAAACCTGAAATATTGAACCTATTTGACCTCCTTTTCAAGAAGATATAAATTCCTCCTTCAGGGCTGGCCCTTCGTCTGCGCCCAGGACAAGCGCCGAGTGTCCCTCTTAAGAGGCACTTAATTGATTTGTTATTCGCATATTATTGGAGAGATATAACACGTCCCTAGAGAGGGACGTTTGGCTTTGCCAGCAGGGCAACTTATAATTCGCTCGAGGGAGAGCGCCAGCTCTCCCAGATTTGATATTCGCAGCAGCTGAAGCGGGTCCTGAGTGCAATCGAAGGACTCCTGCTAGAGCGTAAGGAGTCCACTCGGTTTACCCTGGATGCTTAAAGCGCCCGTCCTCTGGCGCATTTAGCAATCTGGCCTCACCCGAAGACGGGCGAGAGAGTATCTTGCACAAAACTAATCAAGTTTTATTAAGAATGCCGGATGACATGGTCAACAATTATTAACAGCTCGGATGGCGAGTCTACAATATGACCTTCTGGCAGCAGTCCGCTCGCATGAAGTCCTTTTTTAGTAAAGGGTGTGCTGACTGCTACGACATGCATTCCAGCATTCAGCGCTGCTTGAATACCAGTGGGAGAATCTTCTATCACCAAACAATGCCCGGGATCAACTCCCAGTTCAGCGGCGACCAGTAAATAAATTTCCGGATCCGGCTTGCCGTTTTCAACATCATCCCGGGTTGCCACATAATCAAATGTGTCTCCTAAATCCAGGATATCCAGCACGCGGGTGGCCTGCTGGTAATAGGACATGGTAGCCAGGCCTACTTTACAGCCATTCTCACGGGCGCTGGCCAATAAATCCATGGTATGGGACCATTGGTTCTGTTTAATTACAGACGGATCTGCCAGCATTTTCTTGTAAATGTTCAGCCTTACCTGGACAAAAGCCTGCCAGGGAGTAGATACACCAAAATCATCCATCAATTTTGCGGCTGTATCAGAGAGGTCAAATCGCTCAACCAGGAAAGTAGCAACATCCCGGCGAGACAAACCCACCACATCCTTAAACGCCTCAATCACTTCCGATTCCTCAATCTCGTGCGGACACAGTTGAACAGCTGCCCGGGCGTATGACAAGGCTTTGAGTTTTTCCGTCTGCACAAGAGTGCCATCAAGATCAAAGATCATGGCTTTAACCACGTAGACTCTCCTTTGAATGGGGTACTTGACATCTAATTTTGTTCATGGTGTAGGAGTAAGTGTGGGTTCTGATGAGCCAACAATAATTTCTACGTAAAAGGGATTATTAAGCAGACCCAATCCAAAATGAACGCCTGCTTCATTCTTCAGCGCCCAGAATCCTTTGTAGGTGCCCGACTCTTGAGGAGCCCGCAGCACAACTGAGACATCAATGGCTTTCCCCGGAGGAACAGGAATGCTCGCCAACGGCTGGCTTTCCGGCCCAGACATTATTTCACCGGAATAAAAATAGAGTTTATATTTAGTGGTCCAGGTACAGGTGCCATCGTTTTGTAAACGCCAGGTTTTGGTGAATTTCGTATCAGGATTAAATTTGGTTTTATCAGGTATTGTCACATCCATGAGAAAGACTGCTGTGTCACAACCTTCTTCGGAGGTCGGCTGGATCTCCTCTGTCGGGGTCGTCAAAGGGGTATTTGTGGAGATTAGGACAGTGACTGTTGGCTCTGGTGTGGCAGTCTCACTGGGAAGGGGAGGGTTTGTGGTTCGGGTATTCTCAGTCTGCTGAATATCTTGGGTGACCACAACAGAATTTGCGGGTTGGATCAAATCGGCAAAGGGGATGCGGATATCCATTACACGCAGTGTGATCATCAATATTAATACCAAGAGTGAGGCACTAAGCAGAAATATTAGAGGTAGTCCAATCCGTTTCATGAGTATCTATTTTATCAGAACCACGAGGTTATCAATTATCAATCTTTCCAAAAAAAACTGGTGTAATCAGGAATCAATCTGAATGATTTCCACTTAGAATTCCTTGATATCAACTTTTTTGATTGATCAATGGCCGGTCGTTGCGCCTTTCAAAGGCATCGTTTTCAATCAGAATGTTATCAAAGTACCTGTGTGACATTTTTGATTTCAGGAAGAGCCTAAACAGAGGTCCCAGAATCCTGGGATACTTTTCCGGGCTCGCGATCTTCCTCATAATCCCAGTATCCAGCTCACCCTTTTCAGCCAAGTTTTTTCCCAGGGCATTTAATCCTTCAAATAACTTCCGATTCATTTTATCTGGCTTCAGGCGTGTGCCTTCCCCATTGCCTTTGACAATTGTGCCAAGGTAGGGTGAGCCCATCCTGGAGGCCAAGGCTTCCAGGTAGCGCTCGATATACCGGGAATGGACACCTTCCGGAAAACCGGATTGAACCAGGAAACCTATGGGTGGATTATTATCCCGACTTTTATACGGTTCCAGCGCTTCAATGAATGATTTCACCAAGGCGGGCATGCCGTCAGTATAAAGAGGGAATCCCAGCCAGACACATTCAGCCTGCCTGAATGCATCCACCTGCTGATCGATATCTTTCCTGAAAATCAAGTGGTGCAGATCTGATTCTCTTTCGAAACCCTTCCTAAACTCACCCAACATGATCGGGGTGTTGCCTTTTTTACCCCTGGGAGATCCATTAAAAATAGTCAGTTTATCGGGTGGTTTGATTTTTTCTCCAGGTATGAGTTGGGGATTCTTCTGATACAGATGAGGTCCCATGTTTGGGTGAACGATCTTTTGGGACAAATCCTCAACGGGATGTTCTGTAGTAACCATGAAGTCCAATTTTGATTTGAAATTCAAGGCGGTTCGAGAAAAGATATTAGTTATGATCTCCAAATCCTTCTCCGTTGTGTCGGCTTCTTTTTCCACTAGCAATCCCACCCGAGGATATTTTTCATAACGGGGGAGATGGTGGGCTTCGTTCTGGTCGACTACCATATAGGGGTGGATCAGGGGTAAATGTTTGTCAAAAGCCATTTTCATCAATGCGCTGGGAAATCCCATCTTAAGGGGTGCGGCCCAAAGAGTAAAGTCAGAATTGATCACCGCCCGGCCCAGTTCCTGGGAAGCTTGATCCTTGTCGCATAAGCCCGGGTTTTTGGTCCAGCAGTCAAAACACCCGGTGCAATATTTCAAGGACATATCTCGCAGATCCAACTGAGTGACCTGGTGATTATCCTGTTCCAGTATTTGTTTTAACCCGGATAAATAATCGTCAAATCCGGAATAAGCAGGATTTCCATTTAATACGGTTATATTCATAAAGATATCCTCGTGATTTGTGCCACTACAGCCTAAGTTTGCACTGATGTTTTGATATCTCAAGGAAAGCCGACAGCGATGTGCGTTATGCAATAACTGTTAGCAGGATTGAGATCGAGAATATTAATATCATAGCCAGGATCATCCAGCCTAATAACTTTGAATAATTCTTGGGGTCTATTTGATCGTTCTGATCCATTTCTTTGATTTGCGGATACAGGCGCCAGAAAAATGTAGCGATGGATAAAACCAAAGCTGTCCCAGCGAAGGTTAGAGATTGACCATCAGAACGAATAAGCAGAATAATCAACAGAAGAATAAAAATTAATTTTGTTCCTGCAACCCAATTAACCAGATATTTTATAAGACTATGAATTTCCGGATCCGCCTTGGATTTTTCCCAGGCTTTAAATATCCCGACACTATTAGCCATTTTCGATTCAGGAAAAAAATACAAGGCAACCACATTGGTGGTTTCCAAAATCACAAAAATCGCAATCGCCACCTTAAGCAAAATCAAAATAATCCTTTAGCCTACTAAGCTGAAAACCATGGGACTGAAATAGGGGATCAGCCAGATCACCCACACCAGCACGCTGAACTTGTGGAAATTCTCAATGGCGTTTTCATTCTTGCGGACCAACACCACCGCAGCCCAGACGGCGTGAATAAACATCAGGATGATAGCTAATAATCCGGAGACACCATGGATGTCAAATGTCAATCCCCCTGCAAAATCAAGCATCAATCCAGTTCCCCAGGTATCACATATCAAACCAAGAATAAAGAAGACCAGGTGCCAGGGTTTTAATCGCCCCTGGATGCGTTCACTCCAAACGCCTACTGAATAAAATACCAGCGCAACAGTGATGATGATGGAAGCCAGTGGGTTCATTTGTCATTCCTTAATATTTGAGTAATGTTATTTGATAACTGCGTTCTGAATATACCACAAGTCAACTATCGAGAAATCATTATTATTACGATCAAGCGCTCAATAAAAAAACCGCCCGAATGATGGGATGCACCCAGTAAACCGGACAAATAAATAAAGACCCTGCTTTGGGTAATATCACAAACTGCCGCTATCAATTCAGAGGCGCCAGTACCTTGATCCCAGAGATAATAAGTGGATTTTCCTTTCCAGGCAGATTTAATTCAACCCAGACATTGATTGAAATCCGAAGAGGGGACATCCAGCCCGAGGGGCCGGATGTCCGAGCGTCAATCCTCCGCCTTCTCTCAGGACAGGTCTTCCTTGACGTTGTTGTTGTAGTCGATCAATAAGATCAGGGTAAAATTTCCGTCCCTGAACAGGGGCGTTTGGTCTGAGCGAGAGCGAAGACCCCTCTGAGGACTTTAGTCCCTGAGGAAAGACCAGCAAACACCTCTCAGGCGATCTTTAATTTGAGGGGTGTTTCTATTTCATGTCCTGTTCTTGGGGTTCAGTTCAATGAAGCGGTTTCTTTATCTCTGTGCAGACTCGAACAAGTTCAGGCTGCTACTTGTTCCCGAAAAATTATTTGACGGCGGTAAATACCAGTCAAAATAATAAGCAGACTGACGACAGTAATCATACTAATTACACTGGCCAGGAGAATATTCTGATTTTGCAGGAAAAACATTTTCAAATCCTGCCAGAACAACAGTGTTTCTATTCGCATCCAGGCAGACCAATAAGGAGATCTGTAAAAATCTTGAATCAGCTCCAGGAAGATTCCAACGAATCCAGCCAGCAGGGCCGAGAGTGAAAAATCAACCCAGGAGAATTTTAATCCCGGCCTGAGTAGCTGCCTTTCGACCCGGACCATGACTCTCTCATATAATCCTGGGGGAACTGGATCGAGGGGATATTCCCTGACTGCCTGATCTACCAGACCATCAAGGAATTCTTCTTTCTTAATCATAATCTCACTTTCTCCTCTTGAACCTGGGTGACCGCATCCTTTAGGCGCTTCCGGGCTCGGAAGAGGCCGGTTTTGACTGTCCCCAGCGGCAAATCCATGATTTCGGAGATCTCGGCATAACTGCAGTTTTCCTGGAACCGCAGTAAGAGCATAATCTGGTATTGACCTGGAAGGGTCTGGATCTGGCGCTGTACTAAATCCAGAACCTCTTTACTCTCCAGGCTGCCTGCAGGATCTCCCATTTGCCCATTGTCATTATTCCACTGACTTTCCCGATCTTCATCCAGCATTTCCGGTTCCCTACTTAACAGGGGCAACTGGTTATAACAGAGGTTCATGACAATCCGATACAACCAGGTTCTAAATCGGGCTTCCAGTCTGAAACGCGAGATCGATTTCCAGGCTCTTATAAACGCTTCCTGGACAATGTCCTCCGCATCCTGGTTGTTATTCACTGCCCGCAGAGCCACATTGTAGGCAAATTGTTGGTGTGACAGGACCAATTCTGAAAAGGCTTCGCTATCACCTTCCTGTGCTCTCTGCACAAGATCTCGTTCTGCCGCTAAATTCAATATTTATTCTCCTACCCTTAAGACCGAAATCAAGAAAAAAAGTTTCAAGATGGGAAAATCAATAGATTTGTGCCAATTTGATGAAACTTTTTACATCCAGTCTGGTCTAAATGGGTGAAATCTACCTTGGAGGTATGCATGAAAAACAAATGGTTCTTTTTCAGCATCTTGATTGTAGCCGAAATTATTGTCCTGGCTGCAATTGTCATGGTTGTCTGGCAGGGAGTCACGGAGACAAATCTGGGAGCTTTTGGATTCCGCTTGAGCAATCCTGACTTATTCTCTGCCGAGTCAGAAGAAGAATGGCAGTTTGAAGCCGGGGAAATATTCGAACTTGTGCTAGATTCCAGCGGGGGCGACATTATTATCGAAACAACCCAAACCGATAAAATCCTGGTAACCGCACATAAAACCGCCTGGCACTCGAGCAAATCAAAGGCTCAAACAGAACTCGAGGATCTTTCGGTAACAGTTTCCCAGGCTGGAAGTAAGATCGTAATTAAATATCGTCGGGATCCAATTATATTTTTTGTCGGTCCCCAGCAAACTGATACCGTTGATTTTTTCATTTCGGTTCCAGAGGGTTTTATGATTAATGCCGAGATCGATTTTGGCGATATAAGCCTGATAGGAAAATTGAGCGACACAATAGTCTCAACTAATTTTGGGAACCTGGATCTTTCCGGTATTCAGGGCAACCTGGAAGCCAAGAGCAACAGCGGGGAGATCACGGCCACAGGCATCAACGGAGAAGACATCAACATAGACTTGTCTTCAGACTTTGGTGAGATTTCTCTTTCAAAGTCTCGGGCGGAAACCGTTGTTATCCACTCCAACAGCGGATCAGTCGTTCTGAATGATGTTAATGCAGACAAGAATATTATACTATCCAGCGATTTCGGAAAACTGGAATTTGCGAAAGGTTCTACGGATGTCCTGAGCATGATTGCTAACAGCGGTAAGATCCTGATATCCAACGTTGTGGTTGAAAGCAATCTGATAGTTCAAACTGATTTCGGCGATATTGAGCTAGAAAAGACAACTGCAGATATCTATGACATGGATACCAGCAGCGGAAAAATCACTATCGTCGTTGTGGGAGGAATCATAAAAGCATCCAGTAATTTTGGAGATATCAATGTAACTTCCTCCCAACCAGCGACAATAGATCTTTATACCTCAAGCGGCTCAGTAGATTACACAGGTCCATTAGGTATGGGACCGCACAGCCTGGTGACAGACTTTGGCGACATCAGCCTGAATTTACCCAAAGACACTGCCATTACCTTTGACCTGGAAACTGATTTCGGTAAATTAAAGACCGAGTTTCCCATCACCCTGGAAGGGGGTGTCAAACATGATCATTGGCGGGGGACATTAAACGACGGGGGAGCTGAGTTAACTGCCACAACTAACAGCGGTGATATTTCCTTCGAAATGCTGAACAGGTAAGGTTATCAGGTATATTGTGGAGGATTATATATGAATATCGTTTTTACAATCATTGGGTCTGTAGTGGTTTTCGCGGTGGTTTTTGGGTTTGCGGCCTATACTCGCTATCTGCAGCATAAAGAAACAATGGTCCTGGCAGAAAAAGGGCTGCTGGCGGAAGATAGCCCGGATAATAAGGGTTTTTCTGTCCAGCGCTGGGGTTTGATCTTCAGCATCACGGGGTTAATTTTGCTCCTGGTTATGGTCCCTTTTGCCTGGAACAATATCTGGATCCTGTTCCTGCTGGGATTGCTGCCCTTGTCATTTGGCTTGGGACTAATGATTATTCATGTCCTGACCCAGGGTGAGATCAAAGCTGAAAAATCAGTCAAGAAAACAAAATCTGAAAAGAAAGAAAAACCAGCTGCTCCAAAAAAGAAAACAGAATAGGCTAAACTGGCAGTCAAAAAAATAGGTACCGGATCCAAAAAGGATCCGGTACCTATACATTTAAATAAAAAACCGGAGCAGCTTTGTGTCTGGCTCCGGTTTAGCAAAGAGGATGAATTTGTTTTATTTGGGCTGGTTTCATTAGATCACGCGTTTTGAGCTGGTCAGGGACAATTCAGCGCAACGGCACTGCAATTGGCTTCCCCATTGAACCAGTTTGGAACCCACGATATCCAACATCCTGATGCTTAGCTTGGTCAATCCTGTTTCGCAGTCAACTGTGACGGAACGTACCAGGCGGTAATGTGCGGCCTGATCCATTTCGTCTTGCCGTCTTTGAGTCTCTACGTAATAAGTGTTCCAGGTAAACATGTTATTTCTCCTATTAGCTTTCTGTTTTTACAAAATTTCAAGTACTGCTTGTTTGGTTGGTTTTTGTTTAGTGTGATCTCTCCATGCTCCACCTCCAAATCATATCTATTCACATAATAAAAATGCTGATACTGCCCGCATTGTGTCCTGGATCCGTTCTGTGTTCAGGGTATAACATTTTGCTCCCGAGCAGCGCCTTCCAACGAGGTATCCTGTGGCACTCAATTGTTTCAGGTGCCGGGATGCAGCTGATTGGCTCAGATCCAATCTATCCATTATCTCCTGTGATCGCAATTCTCCTTCTTCAGCAATTAGCTTCAAAATATGCAGTCGGACATCATCTGCCAATGCGCTGAGCCTGACGGTGATTTCATTCCGGCTCAAATCCGGCGCATCTACATCAGTATCTTTAGGAAGCCGGGCTCCAAAAATCAATCCCTGAGCGTTTTTGTATTGAAACTGTCCCAGGTATGGTCCGTTATGCGCGCTGGGCACAAATATCAGGTGATTTGCATTCTGGTTGGTTCTTTCCCAGAAGTCCGAACTGACTTCTTGTCCTGTAATATACTTTGCTGCTTCATCCCTGCTCATAACACTAAAGTCAATTTCCTCAAATGCCATCACCGCGTCTGACAGCATGGGGCTAATTTTGGCCCACTCAGCTTGATAATATTCTTCCCACATAAATTCCAGATGGGAAACAATGATCTTCTGCATCTCAGACGGGGCGTTTAATAGTTCAAACGCCTTGCTTTCTACTTCTGGATCTACATACTCGCTCCCAAATTTACTGATCAAATATTCCAGGAAAAAATCCACGTCTTCCAGCAAGGTTTCCCCGGTAGCCTCAATTTTCTTTTCTGCACCTTCACAATAATCAAATTCCAGATAAAAATCCAACACTTTGTCTCGCAGGGAAATCGGATCGCAGTTTCCCATATAGTTCAAAAGTGTTGGGAAATCTTTCCAGAACCGTTTCGGAACAACTGCGTAATGAAAACCAATTACCACCAGGTTGTGTTTCGCTTTCTGTTCCGGCGTCATAGCAGCAGCTGTCTCATAAATCCAGGGATTTAATCCGGAGAGATCTTCACTCCTGACTAACAGCACCATGCTGTTGATAATGGTCTGAACCGGATCAAGCCGAACTTCCACTGTGGTCACTTCGGGCAGGACTATGGCATCTGGGCTGGGCATAATTACTCCTATTTATTACTTATTCGGGTTACCCGTTACATCGGGTAATGCTCATATCGTAGCATATAATAAACCCTTGTCAAGACCCAATTGGGGGAATTTATGCCCTACGGCCACTATATAACAGCAGATCAGACATGAAGTTACGAGAACAAAAAAATCTCCAGCAATAAAATTCACGCAGCTGGAGATCAGGCTAAATAAATAGCTTTAATTTTTTCGGGGGGGGTTATCCCGGGCTCAAACAGAAAGGGAGAGACTGGCTTTTCGATATGGCTTCGGATTGGAGAGCATCCCAAACCTGTTCTTTTTAGTGATAGTACCCTTCAGCCAAATTCAAAGAATCAATATCCAAATCAGAGAAGCTTAACTGCTCAGTAAGCTAAATCCATTTGATTTATTCCATAATAGAGTTAACAATATACCTGGATTACTTTCAAACGGGGAATGTGGTATAAAAATATTGCAGGATTAAAGTGATTTCCCAAGGAGTATTCATGAGAAACCCCCTCAAGCAAAACCCGTTTTTAGTTTGCCTCTTTATATTTATCCTGATCCTGGTCGGATGCAAAGGAGCCGACGATCCAACTCCAACACCATTTCAAGAAGGTGACCAAGATGCTTTTATCGGCATTCCCAACCCGGCATCCTTTTATTGCCAGGAAATGGGATATGAACTGGAACTGAGGGATACAGAGGATGGCACCGAGGGAATCTGTATTTTTCCGGATGGAAAAGAATGTGAAGAATGGGAATTCCTGGCGGGTGGCTGCTCCATTGAATGGACCTTCTGCCAACGGCAGGGTTCCAATATCAGAGCCGGTGAGGCCATGGGGACTTGTACATTTTCCAATGGATCCACTTGTCCAGAATATGATTACTTTATTGACGAGTGTCAAGCACAAGAATAACATTTTACTATTTGGTCAGAACAACATCCCGGCCCAACTGAACACCTGATGGTTGTGCCGGGGTTATTTGAAATGACTCCCATAAATGAGATTCATTAAAGG
>SDBT01010263.1_pt1 | contig 15139 bp, 14 predicted proteins | sample 2277101 | NCBI WGS metagenome assembly SDBT01 (sample SAMN10404973, study PRJNA504765) | marine sediment metagenome | isolation source: marine sediment core GS10_PC15, 103 cmbsf | place: Arctic Ocean: Southern Knipovich Ridge | collected 2010 | reverse complement strand
AGGGGGCGCTTTTCAAAGGTCTCGGGTTTTCGTCGCGGGCGCAGCAGGGCTGCGTCGAGGAGGCAAACCCGCGGAGAACGCCGCATCGGGCCAAAATATGCCATTTCTGGATGGACACTAGCTAGCCGTGGCTTACGACGGCGGCGTTGCGGGAAGCGGTTTCCGGGGGGCCTTGACGCTCCGGAAAGGCACTGTTGTGCTGGAAACCTCTGAGATATTCTTGGCGTCGGCCTTGAACTTGGTCACGATGGTGGAAGGCTGCATTTCATCGCCGAAAAAACGGCATCTTAGCCTCCAGCGTAGGGCCATGGCTGTGATAATGAGACGCCGGAGCCTTTCTTTCATGGATTGTCGGCCAAAAACCTTGACTATCTCACGGTCCAAGGCCATGGCACGTGACCGCTCAAGTTCGTTAACGGCGTACTTTGTGACAAGGGGCAAGATACCGGCATATTCCAATGTTCTGCGCTTAAACTGCTGCATCCGCAGCTCCAGGCAGGCATCTCGTTGCGGCAGGGCGGCAAGGTGGCGATAGCCGCGAAACACGGTTTCGATAACCCGATACATAGAACTCGAATTTACGTCATAATCCTTATGAAAGGCGGCCATTATCCATCTTTCAGCAGAATCTCCGGGAAATTCTGGATGGCGGAAGCTAAGATATTTTTGGCCGTGCCACTCCTCAAAGGGCAGATTCTCTCGAAGAAGTCCACGTCTTCGATGCTCCTCGTAGAGCGCAGTCACAGGCAGCGGAAGCAATTGCATGAACTGAACTAGGTCTGCCTCCAACCCGACCAGAAAATCGATGTCTGTTTGAATATTCTCCTGGGTATGATGTTCTTGACACAAGATTCCAGAAGCCAGAACGATGATACCCCGGTCGCGCAGCTCCTTTGTTAGATGCTTGGCATCAATGTCTTTGATCTTTTCAAGGTTTCCCTCGCTGCCGGAGGCCTCGAAGACAATCCAGACAAAATTCACGCCGAGGCGGACCAAATTGTCGATACCAAACGCGGTGATGGCCTCAGCTGAAGAAAAGAGGTGAAAAGTGAAGTAACGTTGATGTCGTTCCATTTCAGTCAGCAGGTCCCGTGCCCGTTGGTGCTCCTTGAGAAAATTTTCGTCCATGATGAAAAACTCGTCAATTCCCCGTTCATCAGCGATTCTTTGTGCAGTCTCAAAGAGTTGTTTGCCCGTCGAGATGTAGGCTGTGTATTTTAGGCCGAAAAAGTGCGAAGTGGAGCAGAACTTGCAGCCATTGACACATCCTACCCCGGGTACCAGCAGGTTGGCGCCAACCCCGGGAAATGGCACCCCGAATATTGCCTGTCGCTCGACGATGGAAAGAGTGGGGTGCACAAAGGGGGCGTGGGGATCCTGTCCCAAGAAGGATCTCAGCCAGCGAATTCCTTCTCCTTTGACCACGTGATCGCAGTCAATCATATGCTCCACTCCCTCAATGGCCGCGCCATGGCCGCCGAGCACAATGGTTGCTTCCGGGGATATCTGTCTCGTGAGTCGTGTCATTTCCTTTGCCTTGACAAAATTTGGCGTTATGAACGAAATGCCTACGACGTCGTAGCCCTTTTTTAGCTCCCGCATAAACCGTTTTCTGGTCGGGAAATCCAGCACTGTCACATCGGCGTTGATGTTGGCGGCCAAAAAATACAGACCGAACGATCGATGATGGAAGCGCCAGGAGGCGTTGCCCTGGCCTTTCGTAATCTGGTTGTGAAACAGTTCCATTATGTTTTCTTTTCGTCCATACGCATCGTCAACACCGAAGGGGCCAAAGACACTTGACAGCAGGACACGTTGGGGACGATTTTCTTGAGAGGCTGTTTTGGACATGAATTCTCCTTTATGAATTGACGATTGTCGATTGAATATTGCCGATTGCCCTTCCAACAACAGAAAGCCGAACAATTACCACGAAAACACGAAAGAGACTTCTGAGCGCAAATTCTGCGAACTTATTTTTACGCGAGCCTAACGAGCTATCTCTAAAGACTTGAAGAGTAGTCCGTGAAGTGGCAGTAACTTGGTGTTTATACTGTATTGGTGGTGATAGGATTGTGCATCCTCTGTATGATAATCAGCTATCCAATTATGCCCGTTACCACCAAACTCTTGGGCATCTGTATCGATTACTTTGCAATATTTCCCCCTAAAAGGGACCCCTAACCTAAAATCATCAAAGCATTCCTTGGAAAGATTCAACAAATATACCATCAATTGAGAATATTCTTTGTTGTATCTAACAAAAGCCAAGATGTTTTGCCTGTAATCTTGACACTCAATCCATTCAAATCCATTTTTTATATTGTCCCCTTCATGCATCGCCGGGATATGTTTATATACTTCATTTAGGCGTTTGACGTACCACTGCATAGTTTTATGTTTATGATCCCATAATGAATCCCAAGGCAAAGGCTGCTCTTCATTCCATTCATTCATCTGACCAAATTCCTGCCCCATAAAAAGGAGCTTCTTGTGGGGCATCCCATATTGAAACAGATACATCACACGCAGATTTGCAAATTTCTCAAAATCACTCAAATCTTCAGTTTTATTCACCATCGTTCGTTTCATGTGCACAACTTCGTCATGGCACAAAGGAAGCAGAAAATTCTCTGTGTGGTGATAAAGCATTGGATAGGTCAGATCACCATATTTATTGCTTCGGTCACTGTATAACGCCCTGAAATACTTCATCATATGACTTGTACAACCCAGATCCCATTTATAGTCAAATCCATGCCCATCATGCTCAACTGGTTTGGTCACCCCACTGGCAATAGTGGAATCCTCGGCTATCAGAAGCACTTCCGGGTGTTCTTGTTTGATAGCATAGTTCATGGTCTGCACAAAACGAAAGCCCTCCGGATTGTAACAATTTCCATATCGTCGAAGAAATTCTCTGTGCTCTTCGTCTGTCTTGAACTCATAATGATGGAACTGGCCAACTGCATCAAATCTGAAGCCATCTATGTAGTACTGCTCAGTCCAGTAAAAAATATTGGAAATCAGAAAACTTCCCACCTCGCTGCGGCCAAAATCAAAGTAATAAGTACCCCAGCGCGTTTCTCTTCTTTCAGGTATTGCACACTCAAACAAGTGATCACTGTCGTAGTGGGCCAGCCCAGTGTCATCCTTGGGGAAATGAACAAATACCGTGTCTATGATGACTCCTATGCCTTCTTTGTGAAAAGCATCCACTAATTGCTTGAATTCCCTGGGCGTACCCAGTTTGGAAGTAGGAGCATAAAAGCCAATTACTTGATATCCCCATGAAGGCACATAGGGATGTTCCATAATGCCCATTAGTTCAACATGGGTATATTCCATATACTTGACATAGGGGACTAATTCATCAATAAGCTCAATATAGCTCAAAGGCCGTCCGTCCTTGAAACGCCACGAGAGAGGGTGCACCTCGAAGATACTCAGAGGGCGGGAAAATTTGTCCTGCTCCGCTGGTCTTGGATGCTTGAATTCGTAATAATCCTCAACCAATATGGGCGTACGATCTTTCTCATTTTGAATAAACCTGGCAAAAGGGTCTGTCTTGAAAGACCACTTTCCATCAGCTTTGCGAACGGCAAATTTGTAAAAAATGCCGTAATCCAGACCAGGTATAAACCGCTCCCAAACACCGGTACCACCTCTTTTGTCCATAGCATGCGCATGGATATTCCAATTATTAAAGCTTCCGACAACCGCTACTTCCAGCGCATTGGGCGCCCAAACAGCAAACCGAACACCGTTTCCCAGATGATGCGCACCCAGGTATAAATGAATGCGCTTATGCTCTCCAATATTAAAGTAGTAGAGATCCTCTTCCGGTATAGATTCAAATTTTGTCGAATCAAGCATGACTTCTATCTCTCGCAGGGACATCCCTTCTTATTGATCGATGCCCAGATCCTTGTACAAAGAGACTATATCTTTTTCAACCAATTTGTCAGTATTTAACAACGTGAGACAACGCTTGGCAAAATTGGGATCATCTCTTATTTGCTGCACAAGAAAATCTTCCACCACGCCCGTTGTAATATGCTTTTTGGCATAAAGGGCATCCACTTCTTTTTTGGTGCGATGCAGCCATGGATCTTCATGATGTTCATCCTCGTAAATAGTCTCACGACTCACCCACTCCCAATCCACTCTCTGCAGCCATAATTTCTCGCCCTGAAAAACAGAGTTAACGTTGATACAGCAGTCATCTGAAACCCAATGATAGGTCTGCTTATCAACACACATGCCTCCAGTCGCCGCATTAGGGAGATCAACATGCCAGCCGGAGAATGTCCTGATATTCGCATTCGCATTCTCTGTTGTCCTGTAAGCTATAGAAAGGAGAAGGTATAATCCCTCTCTTTCATATTTGTCTTTCTTGGGCAAAAGATGACCAAAGGATAACGCCGGCCCCGCATCGTAAATCTCTATGAGATCTTGTTCCTTGTCAAGATACCAATTAGGTCCGTAAATCACCGCATCGGTTGCTTTTGCCGAACCCGTTTGCGAGAGTACGTCTGGTTCTGGCTTAACAATAGGCCGTGGAACAACAGTCTTTCTTACCTTTGGGAAAAATTCTCGTTTAAGTTTCATCCTTGCACCTCCCATCGCATTGAGACCACCCTACCCTCCACAACGTTATGCCAAGAGTCAAGCAAAGGCCCCAAGTCTCTTAACTGTCAATGGGGGTTTGTTTCTTGGTGACGAGGCCAGACCTAGTCAAAAATTTTCGTTTTGTCAAGGAATTAAAAGCGTTAGGTCCGATGGAGGTGTGTCAAGCTTGGGCAAGCTTCGGGACATCCCTTTACATTTCCTCAAATGCACTCAGAATTGACAACTCTTCCTGATCGTTGTAAACACAAAAACTTGAGACCTTTGAAAAATGGTCAATTTTGGTCCAGTTCAAGAAAGGTGTCCCCATGCTATCGGGATTAACCGCAGGAATACCTTGAGTATTTTGAGCCCCGATAAACCGGGATGAGCCTGACGCAGACACGGAGTGAAGCATATCGCTCAATGGGACAAAAGAGGGGGTTTTTCAAAGGTCTCAACACGCGCACTGCTTGCCGGTGGGATTAGCTGAAACGTGGCCTTTTTACAGGAAAAAACTGTATCGTCGAGCCCCATGAATAATACGACGTGCTTGAACCGTTCCGGTTTTTACAACATAGAACACCAGGTACTTGTCAACAACTAGCATTCGGTATCCCAGCTTCTTGAGCCGTTCATCCTTAGGAATCAGCCCAAGGAACGGGTTTGACGCTAATTGAGAAATTGACTTATCAAATTTCTTGAGTTGGGAGATAGCGGCAGCAGGATTGTCCTTTTTGATGTATTCAAAACCATCAACTATGTCCTTTTCTGCTGTGCTTAAGTAACGAATCTCGCAGGGTTCGCCCATGTGATCTTTGCCTTCAAACGCCTGATCATCTCATGGTGCGTTATCCCTTGTTCACCAGCTGCATCCAATGCCCTCAGCTTCTCCAAGTTTTTGATACAGGTCAAGTGAGGCATGGAGACGTTCATAATGGACTTGGCTCATTACAACCAAATCACCTTTTCCGTTTTTGGTTATGAATATAGGTTCGTCTTCGCTGTGGCAAAGCTCTGATATTTCGTTGGCTCGATTCCTTAAATCGGATATTGGTCTGATTAAAGGCATAATATCCTCCTTTTTTTGAGAATAAATTATCATAAAAATGATATTTGTCAATATGTTTGGCTACACTCCAGAAAACAGGTGCATATGCGGGTTGCTTTACTCACGCGAATTGCCGGTGGCAATATCCCATATTCCCAACACCGACAAGACTGGAAAGGGCATCGGGAGAAACAAGTGAAAACCGTGACTATTGCCGGATTCGGCGATCTTGAGCTGGAAAACTTGGTGCTGGACCTGAACGGCACACTGACGGAATCGGGGGATTTTGTTTCCGGCGTTTTGGATGATCTGGACACCTTACAGGCTGAAGGATTCACTATCTATATCCTTTCCGGGGACACTCGGGGTAGCCTGAAACAGGCCTTTGAACTCCCTGAAGGCATCGACACTGTCGTCGCCGAGACAGCTGAGGACAAAAAGAGATTTGTTGAGTCCATCGGGGCAAAACGCACGGTTTGCGTGGGCAATGGCAACATAGACGTTGAAATGTTCAAAGTGGCCGGGCTTTCAATGTGCACTATTCAGGCAGAAGGTGCCACGACCCGCGCGATGCTTAGCGCGGATATCGTTGTAATCCACATAAAACACGCCTTTGAAATCCTTCTCGACCCAAACAAGTTAATCGCCACTCTGAGGGCGTAATCAAAAACGGTTTTTCCTTGACACTGGACGTCTCATCCCTTATTCTGCCGCATAACCAGAGTTGAGGCGCGGTGCTCATAAGTAGCTGCAGGACAGGGGAACAGGCCCCTTATTTTGACCTTGCGGCGAAAGGGTGCACCGCCGAAGCCCGCTTATTCCCTGTTAGTAGAGCGGACTGGGTCTGCGGATAAGATCCGCAGGGCTGTCACGGCTTCTCCGTGGAGCGCTCTCTTGGTCGACTTGCAGTCGGAGCGTGCTTCGGCTGTTTTTTTTTGGAGGAGGGCAAGGTGATACTCAAACTCGTTCGCAAAATATTTTCTGGAAAACCATTGGCCTTGTGTCCATCCGGAAACTTCTTTTCCCCTCCCGAGGCGGAGCGGATCAAGGGGATGTGGAGGAAATAGTGGTATTTTTGGATGGAAGCTGGCCAAAGACAAGGAGGTGCCAAAATGTTTAGCGGATGTTACACAGCCCTGATGACACCGTTTACGGCCAAGGACCATGAGGTAGATTTCGCGGGTCTGGAAAAATTGGCAGAATTTCAGATTGCAGGCGGCGTGAGCGGAATACTCGCCGTGGGCACAACGGGCGAAAGCCCCACATTGACATGGCATGAACACAACGAGGTGATTGATGCTGTGGTGGAAAAGTGCAAGGGCAAGTGTCAGTCGATTGCAGGGACAGGCAGCAACAACACCCGGGAAACCTTGGAAAGCACAGAGCACGCAGTGCAAGTGGGAGCTGATGCAGTCCTGCTGGTAGATCCCTATTACAACGGACCCAGCTCGCTTGAGATCCGCAGGGAATACGTAACCCCTGTGGCAGAAAAGTTTCCCCAGATTAAAATCATCCCCTATGTTATCCCGGGGCGCACAGGAGCGCAGCTTTTGCCCGAAGACCTTGCCATACTGGACAGGCAATTTGAAAATGTAAGCACGGTCAAGGAGGCAACAGGAAGTCTGGACAATATGAAGCGCACGCGTGAGTGCTGCGGCGAGGCCTTTACGATCTTGTCCGGCGACGACGACAAGACCTTTACCATGATGACTGATCCGTCCATAAAGGCAAGCGGGGTGATCTCGGTGGCATCCAACATTGCCCCCAAGGCTGTGCATGACATGGTTACGCTTGTCAGCCAAGGAAAACAGGCCGAGGCAGAAAAACTCGTAGCCGCCCTAAAGCCCCTGTTTGGGATTGTGACGGTAAAGACCGAAGAAGAGACCCCTCACGGTACTGTGCCCTGCAGAGCAAGAAATCCCCTTGGCACAAAGACTCTTATGGCTATCTTGGGTATGCCTGTTGGTCCGTCTCGCCGGCCGCTTGGCAAGATGACCAGAAAAGGCCTTGAGGTGGTACTGGAGGCCGGCCGCACAGTGTGGAAAAACAACCCGGAGATCCTGAAGCCGGTGGGAGACTTCTTTGGCACAGATGTGGAGGCCCGGCTGAACGATGAATCCCTGTGGGCCGACCTGATCTATGCAGAGTACTAGGTGCAGGGCATTGTCATTGAATAGTGAAGATTGAATATTGTTCATTGGTGGGTGGTGATTAGAAACTGGAAACTTGAGACTTGAAACTCGTGCGAAGGCTGCAAAGCACTATACCACAGTCTTTTTCGTGTTTTCGTGGTAATTTTCTTACTTTAGGCACTTTAGCTTACTTTAGGCACTTTCGTTTACTACCGACGAAGGATGCGGCGCAACACAGAAACTGAACTTTTTGCGAAGCCGTGAAGTATGGCATAGGCCACTATATTGAGAGCCACCCATGCAATGGCTCCCAGCCTCAAGTACGCCGCCTGCAGGTCAAGATAGATGATGCCTTCCAGGCGATTGATGATGAAAGACCCTTTGTATGTAAGTTGCGGATCACAAAGGCTCTTCAAGTAGTTTTCAAGATGGGTCAGCGGGCAATACCACCCCGCCACATTCAGAACCAGGGCAAAGACGAGGCCCGCTACATGTACCAGTGAAAGCCTTGGCCACTTCAACGCCACAAGAAACCCAAACAGGATAAAGAGAATCCACAAAAAATGAATCATTATCACTATGTCGCCGAGCAGCTTGTAGATCATGACTGATGGTCTCGTAAAAAGTCCGTGATATCGTAACACGACCATCAGACAACCATTAGCAATTTTTCTCGCTTGCAACTTTTTCCCATCTGAACTAGGAACAACAGGGGTCATGACCGACAGATGCATGCTGTGGGTACCAATATGGGCAGGAACTCAAAAAGAAAAAGCGCAATGTTTTTCGTCCTGTTTGCCCCGCTCTTGTTGGTCGGGCTTTTCTTGGGCGATGCCCCGGTATGCGGAAAATCGTCAGTTGGTTCCAAGGCCAGGATCAAGGTCTTTGTAAGCATCCCGCCCCAGGCATACTTCGTGGAGCGTGTCGGCGGTGACAGAGTTGATGTTTCTGTTATGGTGGGGCCGGGACACAGCCCCGCTACCTACGAACCCAGGCCGAAGCAGATGGCTGCGATCGGTGACGCCATGCTCTATTTTCGCATTGGCGTGCCTTTTGAAAATGCGTGGATGTCGCGACTGGCCGGGCTTAACCCACAGATGAGGGTCGTTGATGCGCGCCGTGGCATCGAACTCATTTCCCTGAAGGGCCATGGGCACGGCCAAGTCGGAAAAGACCCCCATCGTGGAAGCGGTGCAGTGGACCCGCATATCTGGGCCAGCCTGAGGTTGGCCAAGATCCAGGCTAACAGTATTTGCAGTGCCCTCATCTCTGAAGAGCCTGCCAACAGAGTCTATTTTGAAGGCAATCTGGCTGGCTTTCACCGCGATCTCGACAAACTGGATGCCCAAATCGCAGAAATGTTCAGGGACCTAAAGACTCGCACGCTTATGGTGTTTCACCCTGCCTGGGGATACTTTGCCCGCGACTATGGGTTGGAAGAAATACCTGTCGAGGTGGAGTCAAAGGAACCCAGTGCAAGGGCCCTGGTTGATTTTATCCGAAGGGCCAAACAGCAAAGGATCAAGGTGGTGTTTGTGCAGAAGCAGTTCAGCAAAGCAAGTGCCAAGGCCGTGGCCAGCGCCATTGGAGCAGGAGTCGTTGAAGTGGATCCTTTGGCCAGGGATTATCTGAACAACATGAGAAACGTTGCTGAGACTTTTGCGAGGTTTTTGCAATGAGCCAAGACAGAGCGATTGTGCAAATCGATCGTGTGGACTTTGCATATGATGAGACTTTGGTCCTTGAAAACGTAACAATCACGGTCCAAGAAGCCGATTTCCTGGGTGTGGTCGGTCCCAACGGCAGCGGCAAAAGCACTCTGTTGAAAATCATTCTGGGACTGATTCACCCGTTGAGAGGCAAAGTCCGAGTATTTGGCAAGACGCCTGAGCGTGTCCGCCATCTGATCGGCTACGTGCCCCAGCACGCCGACCTTGACGCCAGCTTTCCCATTAGCGTCACGGATGTGGTTCTCATAGGACGACTTAGAAAGGCGCCCGTCTTTGGACGGTACGGCAAAAGTGACCGCCGCGCAGCCGAAGAGGCTATGCACGACGTAGAAATTTATGATCTTCGCAATCGTCGCTTTGGCAAGCTCTCCGGCGGTCAGAAGCAGCGGGTCCTGATGGCAAGGGCCTTGGCAGCAGACCCTGAATTGCTCCTCCTTGATGAGCCCACAGCGAGCATAGACGGAAGGGTTGAACAGGATATCTATAAACTGCTGAAAAAGCTTAATGAAAAAGTGACAATCATCCTTGTTTCCCACGATTTGGGTTTCATTTCTACTTACGTGAATCGGGTTGCTTGTATAAACCGACGCCTTGCATGCAGCCCAACACAGGATGTCACGGGCGATGTGATCGAGGCCTGCTACCGTGGGCCGGTGCATATGCTGAAGCACGAATGTGAACTGTAAGACCTTTGAAAAAGGTCCCCTTTTGTCCTATTTCTGTGTCAGGCTCAGATTTCGATCCTCAAAATACTCGAAGTATTCCTGCGGTCAAAATCTTTGCCTTCCTGGAACTGGAACAAAATTGAACTTTTTTCAAAGGTCTAACTCTTGCCAGGAAAAGCCATCTCATGATTGACTTCATAAACGTCATACAGAACCAGGCGTTCATGCAGAATGCCCTCATCATCGGTCTGCTTGCCAGTGTGGCGTGTGGTGTCATGGGAAGCTACGTAGTAGTCAGACGTATTGTCTTCATTAGTGGGGGGATTTCCCATGCTGTGTTAGGCGGCATGGGAATGGCCTACTACTATGGCTACAATCCCATACAGGGTGCGGTTGTGTCTGCCCTTGTCGCAGCCCTTGTCATAGGATTCATCAGCCTGCGCTATCACCAGCACGAAGACACCCTAATAGGGGCTCTTTGGGCCATCGGTATGGCTGTGGGCATATTGTTTATCTACAAGACTCCAGGCTACAATGTTGATCTCATGAGCTATCTCTTTGGCAACATCTTGATGGTGGAAAGACAAAGCGTGGGGATGCTTGCCTATCTTGATGCCGTCATTATCCTTTTTGTCTTTGTCTTTTACAAACGCTTCTTGGCCGTGTGCTTTGACGAAGAGTACAGTAAACTTCAGGGAATAGGCGTTGTGGGGACTTACTTGTTACTGCTTTGCCTCATCGCCCTGACAGTAGTTATTCTGATTCAGGTAGTGGGCATCATTCTGGTAATTGCCCTGCTGACCCTGCCTGCAGCGACTTCCCGTTATTATGTCCGCAGCCTGAGTCAAATGATGATACTAGCTTCGCTCGTCGGAGCAGTTTTTACCACATCAGGGCTAATCGTATCCTACGAGGCAAACCTTCCTGCCGGGGCCACTATCATCGTCATTGCCGGCGCAGCCTATCTTCTTTCAACAATTCTTAAGGCCTTGGCAGTTCGGTTTCGGGGTGTTAGAAACAAAAGGCTCTATGACACGATTGAACTTGACAGCAAAAGCTAGGGGCATGAGGTAAACCTATGAAAGAAAAAATAGAGATCTTCAAGCAGTTTGTTCGAGACAAGGGTCTTCGCAACACCCCTGAGCGTGAAAACATCATCAAGGAAGTCTTTTCTACCCCCGAACACTTTGATGTAGACGAGCTTTACTTGCGGTTAAGGGAAAAGAAAAAAAAGATCTCCAAGCCTGCTATTTACCGCCTCATACCTTTGTTGCTCGAGGCCAGACTGATACAGGAAGCCTACTTTGAAGAGGGTCACGTGCACTACGAACACATGTACGGGCGGCAGCACCACTGCCATCTTCGCTGTCTGAATTGTGGAGACACAATAGAGTTCACAGAAGTGTTCATGGGCACGCTGGAAGGCAAGCTGGCCAAAAAGTATGATTTTGCAGTTGAGGGTCACAAACTGGAGGTGTTTGGCTACTGCCCCAATTGCAAGACTAGCCCCCCCTGATAGATGACAAAAGCGACAAGCCAGGCCAGACAGGTGCTGTAGGCCATGGAGAAAAAGGCCCACTTCCAGGAGTTGGTCTCTCGTCTTATGACCGCCACTGTAGCAAGACACGGCACATAGATGAGCACAAAAGCCATCATGGCATAGGCCGAAAGGGGTGTCATGTCAGATCTTTTCAGGGCCAGTTTCAAGGCCTCGCTCTTTTCGGTCTCGTCAGCGCCGACAGCATAGAGAACACCCATGGTGCTGACCACGATCTCCTTTGCCACAAAACCGGAAATGACTGCCACGCTGGCGCGCCAATCCATACCAATGGGAGCAAATATTGGCGCAAGCACCTTTCCCAACTGACCCATGTAAGATTTTTCCACCTTTTCTTGTGCCCTCTGAGCTTGAAGAGCAGAAATGGCCTCGTCTGTGTTCCCCACCGGATTTGGCTTAAGATCAGATTGCTCCGAAGATGTGTCGGCCGTGTGCTGGGAGGCCACGATTGCCATCTCCCGTTCGTAGTCTCTTGAAAATTGCACGTGCCGCGGAAATGAACTCAGAAACCATACGACCACCGCCCCGATCAGGATCACGCCACCCATTTTCCTTAGGAAAATCTTGCTGCGATCCCACATATGAATCAAGAGGCCCTTGAGCATGGGGGCTCTGTACGGTGGAAGTTCCATGACAAAGGGGGCCACCTTGCCCCTCAGCAGCGTAAACCGAAACACACGGCCCACCAGAAGGGCCAGCACAATCCCCAGGGCGTAAATGGAAAAGATGGCGTTACCAGCCTTGGCCCCAAAAAACGTTCCGGCCAGCAGAATATACACCGGCAGCCGCGCGGAACACGACATCATGGGATTGATCAAAATCGTCAGTATGCGGTCCCTTTCACTTTCCAGGGTCCGCGTAGCCATGATGGCCGGGACATTGCAGCCAAAGCCCATGAGCAAAGGGATAAAAGATTTTCCGTGAAGTCCGATCAGGTGCATTACCTTATCCATCAGAAAGGCCGCTCGGGCCATGTAACCGGTATCTTCAAACAGGGCGATGAAGAAAAAGAGAATGAGAATATTCGGCATGAATATGATGACGCTGCCCACGCCGGCAATCAAGCCGTCCACGATCAAATCCCGAAATATGCCAGCCGGGAGTTGTCCGCCCAGCACCCGGCCCAACCAACTCACGCCGACATCCAGCCAGCCCATAGGATAGACCCCCAGCGAAAACGTAAGCTGAAACATGGCCCATATGAAAAAGACAAAAATAGGAAGTCCAAGGAGGCGGTTGGTCAGGACCTGGTCTATTTGACGAGAAACATCCACTCGTTTTTCCGAAACGGTCTTCATCACTTCCTGCACAATGCCGGCGACAAAGCCGTAACGCTGGTCAGTCATGACAATTTCGGGTTCTTCGTCAAAAAACTCACGGAGCATCTCACGCTTGAGTTCAGCTTCGGCCAGTATCGCCTCCCCTTGCCGGCCGGCCGCTCGGCCTATTCGGCCCTTGACAATTTTGTCGTTCTCAAGAAGTTTTATGGCAATCCAGCGAGTGTTGTAAGGAAGCGCTTCAGTCGTCTTGCCCTCTATCAATTCAGACAGTTCATTGACCGCTTTCTCGATGTCTTTGCCATAGTAGACGCGCCGTGTGCGGGGAAGAACTATGTCAGATTCTGCCACTGTGATGATCGCCTCTAAGAGTTCGGCGGTTCCTTCGTCCTTGTTGCCAACCGTGAGTACCACGGGCACGTCGAGAAGTTCGGAAAGCTTGCCTGCATCGATCTTAACCCCGCGCTGTTTTGCCATATCTGCCATGTTCAGGACAAAGATGACCTTGGTGTCGAGTTCACGAAGTTGTGTGGCCAGATATAGATTGCGCTCCAGATTGGAGGCATCAAGGATGTCCACTACTACATCAGGCTTGTCATCAAGGATGAAGTCTCGAGCCACTATTTCTTCAATGGTGTAGGCGGTGAGGCTATAGGTGCCGGGCAGGTCTACAATAGTGAGGTGGTACCCGTTGGTGGCTAGATGGCCTTCCTTTTTTTCTACGGTAACTCCGGGCCAGTTTCCTACCTTTTGCCGAGTGCCGGTCAGGTTGTTAAAGATAGTGCTTTTGCCGGAGTTGGGATTTCCGGCCACGGCAATGGTTATGGATTTTGGGGGCATCTGTTACGTGCCCTCGCCCCTGACATTTTCAACTTCAACACGAGCGGCTTCCTCGACTCGCAAAGATACGTGGTAGCCCATTAGTATGAGCTCAATGGGATCTTTCAAGGGGGCATATTTTTCAACGTACACATCTGTTCCCCGCAAGAAACCCATCTCGAGCAGACGCCTGCGAAAAGAACCCTCCCCCCGGACGTGTACGACAGTACCGGCTTGGCCTTCCCTCAATGCACTCAGGTTTACTGCCGGCCTCCTTGCACGCCCGTCAGATTTGACCATGATCTTTTTGGCAATGCCCCTGCCCAGCGCCAGACGCGTTGCGTTGACGGCAATAACAAGCTGACCAGCACCTGTGTTAGTAATGACCTCCACTTCGTCACCCTTGCGCAGCCCCATTGTGGCCAATCGCTGTTGGGCCCCTGCCCCTCCGGTGAAATCTTCTATGACCGTTCGTTCGTTTTCCCGAGTGTAGGTAAGCGGCATGAGACCGACGCGCTCCTTGAGACAGTCCGGGCACAGGCCATACATCTCCATCCTGTGTTGAAGCACGTGAAAGCCGTGGTCAGCCGCTATGTCCATCTGCAGACCCTCCATCTGCCCGCTTTCAAACTCAACGATCTTGTGGCACTTTGTGCAAATGAGGTGATCATGGTGCGTGCCAAGATGACGGTGTTCATAAAGGTCGGGCTGACCAGCAAACCTTTTCCTTGAGGCAAAGCCGTATCTGCAAAGCAGATTCAAGGTGTTCTTTACAAAGTCGGGTTCAAAATCGTGGCCTCTCTTCTGCAGCAATTCCACCAGTTCTTGAAAGCTTACGTGCTGCTCAACACTGAGAAACACCTTCAAGATGCGCATTCGACCCTCAATTTGGTCGATTCCCTGTTTTTCAAACAGGCGTTTGAATTGTCTTTTCTCCTGTTGATGAACCGCTTCCATTAATTAAGCTCCTTATTGTAACTAATTTTCGATAAGAATAACGCAGGACGACCAAATTGTCAAATTTTCTTTGTGGTTGTCCTACTTCTAGGCTAGCTCGTACCCATCCACGAATACCGATTTGCCAAAGCATGACTCTTGTAGGGGCCCCGTCAGGTGTTCGTTCAGAAATGGTAGATTTTGGTCCGAGGCAAGGCCGCACAAGGGTTGAGTCCTTTAAAAAATGCTCAATTTCGTTCAAGTTCAAGGAAGGCGATAACCTTAACCACAGGAACACATTAAGTATTTCGAGGATTAAGATTTGAGCCTGACGCAGGCACGTAGTGAAGCATAGCGCTCAAT
>SDBT01010262.1_pt1 | contig 15140 bp, 11 predicted proteins | sample 2277101 | NCBI WGS metagenome assembly SDBT01 (sample SAMN10404973, study PRJNA504765) | marine sediment metagenome | isolation source: marine sediment core GS10_PC15, 103 cmbsf | place: Arctic Ocean: Southern Knipovich Ridge | collected 2010 | reverse complement strand
GTCCGCAGCCGACGTCAGCCGCAGAAAACCATGCCCGCGAGAAACACATTGCCATAAGGCGTACGAATCCCGAAGGCTGCCATTACACTCTCGGGCGAGGCCAAACCTCAGCCGAGCCGATATTTCCAAAGCTTACTTCCTCAGCGCAAAAGCACACTATGCGCCGAGAATTAGGCCCGATTATAGGCCAGCCCCTAGCGCAGTCAAACAAAATCCGGCTGCTTGCCTTTCAGCCAGCGGCCGCACCGTTTCCTACGCATGCCCCTTAAATTGGTTCTGCGCTAGCTCAATTCCGCCGGAGTGGCGGCTCCGCGGCGCCCCATTGTATGCGGCCCGCATGCAAATTTAGAGCGGTGGGGCCGTAAGTACCACCGTGTTTGTATTCGGTCACCAGGTGGCGGTTCTGGCAGCCCCACAACCCTGAATTAAAAGTATTTATTACCTTAGGTCGTTGCATAGTATACAATTGCCGGCCGAAGTGATATTGCTCGCCTCCTCCGGCCGAAAGGGCAGCCCGTGGAAAAGAAAACCTACGTATATAAAGAGGTTGGGGGCGTATCGATCTTGGCCGACGTCTACCGGCCAGGCAAGTGCGTCAACCGCCCGGTCGTCGCGTCGCTGCATGGCGGCTGCCTGATCAACGGCGACCGGACCGGATACCGCGAAGATATTCTCGAACTTTGTCGCCAGCAGGAATATGTTTTAGTCTCGCTGGATTATCGCCTCGGGCCGGAAGCGAAGGTGCCCGCCATTATCGACGACCTTCGCGATGCGATCGGCTGGATTCGCCGCGAGGGGCCGGCCCTGTTCGGCGCCGACCCGGCACGCCTGGCCGTGGTGGGCTACTCGGCCGGCGGATACCTGACGCTGATGACAGGCATTTGCGTGGAACCTGCCCCGCAGGTGCTGGTCAGCTACTTCGGCTACGGCGACATCGACGGGGCGTGGTACACCCAGCCGGACACCTACTACTGCACGCAGGTCGAGCAGATCGCAGAGGCCGACGCACGCGCCGCCGTCGGGGCGGGGGTGCTGACAGGCACGACCTGGTCTACCCCAATGGCCGAGGCGCGAGGAAAATACTACCGCTATCTGCGACAGCAAGGCCGGTGGACGCGGGAGATGACAGGCTTCGATGCGTCCGACACCAAAAGCCTCACACCGTACTGCCCCGTGCGGAACGTTACGGCCGATTATCCGCCGACCGCGCTGCTCCACGGTACGGAAGATACCGACGTGCCTTGCCAGCAGTCAGCCGCGATGGCCGAGCGATTAACCGCTGCCGGAGTGGAGCATGAATTTCACGCGATCGAAGGCGCCGGCCACGGCCTGTCCGATGGCGACCCCGCCGAAACCGCCATCGCCACCAACAGCGCCCTCGCCTTCATCAAAAAACATCTGGGGTGATCGCAGCAACACGGCTTGCGAGCAAGCCGTGCCACCCGTCATCCAAGATGTTTGACGAAGGGAAAAAGTTGTAGGCCGGGTCTTGACCCGGCGGGTTAATGGGTAAAACGGATTTGCCGGGTCAAGACCCGGCCTACTGCAACAAACCTGCTCCACATTGGATCAGGTTTTAGTAAGGCTCGATCTTAAAGTAGTTCGGCGATCTGGACGGCGTTGAGTGCGGCGCCTTTGCGGATCTGGTCGCCCGAGACGAACAGTTCGATCCCGCAGCCGTCCGGCTGTGACAGGTCCTGGCGAATGTGGCCGACGAGAATGTCGTCCTTGCCGGACGCGTCGAGTGGCATTGGGAAGTAATTCTTCACGGTGTCGTCGACGATCTTCACGCCAGGCGCGCCGGCCAGGATTTCCCGCACTTCGTCCGGGGTGATCGGGTTGGCGAACTGGAGATTGATCGACTCGCTGTGGGCGCGGAGAACCGGCACGCGAACGCAGGTGGCTGTGATGAGAATGTCATCGCAGTGGAAGATTTTCTGCGTCTCGAGGATCATCTTGCGCTCTTCGGTGTTGTAGCCGTCTTCGCCGATGTCGCTGTTGTGGCAGAAGACGTTGAACGCGGCCGGGTGCGGCAGGACGGTGGGGGTGAAGTCTTCACCTGCGAGGAACGCGCGTGCGCCATCTTCCAGTTCGGCCATGGCGGCTGCTCCGGCGCCGCTTGCGGCCTGGTATGTGCTGACCACGACGCGGCGGATGGGGTTGGCCTTGTGCAGCGGCCAGACCGGCACGTTCATGATGATCGTCGAGCAGTTCGGGTTGGCGATGATGCCCTTGTGCTTCTGGATGTCCTCGGGGTTCACTTCCGGGATGACCAGCGGGATCTCGGGGTCCATGCGGAACGCGGAGGTGTTATCCACGACGACGGCGCCTGCTGCGACCGCGGCCGGGCAGAATTGCTTGGACAGGCCGCCGCCCGCCGACGAAAGCACCAGATCCACGTCGCCAAAACTGTCGGCCGAGAGCACTTCGACCGTCAGTTCCTCGCCGGCGAACGTAAGTTTCTTGCCAGCTGAGCGTATGGACGCCAGAAGCTTCAGGCTGTCCATCTTGAAGTTTCGCTCTTCAAGGAGTCGTAAAAATTCGCTGCCGACCGCGCCAGTGGCGCCCATTATTGCTACGCGTCTTGCCATGATAACCACCTTCGCCCCGGCGACCTCGTAAGTATTAGGAAAACCCATGCAGGGGAACCGCAAATCATATCACGAAAAGCGAAAAAAGAAAAGCCGCCGCGCAAAAAACGAAGCTCGCAGCCTGGTGGGGCGACGAGCCTGTAGGTTTGCTGATAATTGCTATAAGTTTACTCGCGGGGCAGGTCTTCGAACGCCTCGGCCACAGCTGGGTGTACGATTTTTCCGCCTCGCAGGTTGACCGCCGCAGCCCGCCCGGCATCGATCGCCGCAAAGCCTTCCGGCCCGAGCTTCGCCAGCTCGCGAGTGTAGGGCAGTGTGGCGTTGCACAGTGCGATCGTACTGGTTCGGCTGACCGCGCCGGGGATATTCGCCACGCAATAATGCGTGATCTTTTCCTCGACGTAGATCGGGTCCTGGTGCGTGGTGGGGCGCGACGTTTCGAAGCAGCCACCCTGGTCGATGGCGATATCCACCATGACCGCGCCCGGCTTCATCGTCCGCAGTATTTCGCGAGTGATCAGCTTCGGCGCCCGCGCTCCGGGCAGCAGCACGGCCCCGATAATAAGGTCGGCCCGCTGGGCATACTCGCGGATCGCGTGCGGATCGCTGTAGACGGTCGAGACGTTGGCGGGCAGGACTTCGTCGAGATATCGCAGCCGCTGGAGGTTGATGTCCATCAGCACGACGTTGGCGCCCATGCCCGCGGCGATCTGGGCTGCGTGCGTGCCGGACACGCCGCCGCCGATAATCAGAACCTCGGCCGGTGGCACGCCGGGCACGCCGCCCAGCAGAATGCCTCGCCCGCCCATCGGCGCTTCGAGATATTTCGCGCCTTCCTGGACGGCCATTCGCCCTGCAACTTCGCTCATCGGCGTCAGCAGCGGCAGATGGCCGTGGGCGTCCTGCAGCGTTTCGTATGCGACGGCGTAGATGCCAGCGTCCAGGCAGCCGGCCGTCAGATCCCGGCTGGCGGCGAAGTGAAAATATGTGAACACGAGCATATCCTTGCGCATCATCGCGATTTCCGGCGGTTGGGGCTCTTTGACTTTGACGATCATTTCCGCCCGGTCGAAAACGTCTTTCGCGGTGTCGACCAGTTCAGCGCCGGCCTGGACGTACGCGTCATCCTCGAAGCCGCTTGCGATGCCCGCACCGCGCTCGATCAGCACGCTGTGCCCGTCCTTGGTAAGCAGCTCCGCGCCGACCGGCAGCATGGCGACGCGAGACTCGTTGGTTTTGATTTCACGGGGAATTCCGATGATCATGGGGTGCTCCTTACTCAAGATTCTCTGTCAAGGCGTGCTATACTAACTCAGGTTGTAATAGGCGACAATAGCATTTTGCCTCAGGAATACGTATTTTTCCAAAGCTATACCCTGCCGGGTTTCGTCTTGCAATTTGGCCCCACTTTTACTAGTATTACCAACGATTAGAAACGCATTACCAGCCCTTTTCGGGGTGGGTGTCGAAAGGATTGCTCCGTGTCGCCTGAACTGGTCAAACTGACCGCCGCCGCCGCAACCATCGGGCTGTTTCATACGCTGATGGGCCCGGACCACTACCTGCCGTTTGTGGTGCTTGCGCGGGCACGCAAGTGGTCACTCGCGCGAACGAGCGTAATTACATTATTATGCGGGCTTGGCCACGTTGCGAGCTCGATTTTGCTTGGATTTGTCGGCATCGCCGCCGGAGTCGCTGCGAAGAAGCTCGGCTGGATCGAATCGTTCCGCGGTGACGTGGCGGCCTGGCTGCTTACGGCGTTCGGGCTGGTCTACTTTGCATGGGGCGTGCGACGGGCCATTCGCAACCGCCCGCACAGCCACGTCCACCTGCACTCCGACCTTGACGAGCACAGACACGAGCACACGCACCACGCCGGCCACGCCCACCCACACGCCAAGCCCGGCAAGGTGAACCTCACGCCGTGGGTGCTGTTCACGATCTTCATCTTCGGGCCGTGCGAGCCGCTGATCCCGCTCATGATGTACCCGGCCGCCGCCGAAAGCCTCTGGTCCACCGCGATGGTTGCGGGCGTGTTCGCGATTGTGACAATCTCCACGATGCTGACAGTCGTGCTGGTTGCGAGTTTTGCTGCCGGCCGCCTGCCGTTCGGACGGTTCGAGCGCTACAGTCACGCCCTGGCCGGTGCGACCGTGACGCTCTGCGGCGTCGCCATCCACCTCGGGCTATAGTCCGAACAGCCGCGCGCACCGGCTTCTGATTGCTCCTATCATGTCAAGGTTGTGAGTACGCGCATTCGAAGGGGAGCGAACCGTCATGGGAAAACTATTCGGGATGGTCATCGTCGGTTGTGTTCTGTTGGGCGGGTGTGCAGCCCAGACGTATCCGGTTTCGTATTCCATAGCGGTTGAGAAACTCGTCGAACTCTATCCCATTGCGAGCCTGGGCGAACTGGAGGATCGCCAACGGCTGGCCGGGCGAATCCCCGCCTATTCCAAGGAGATGTTGCCCAACTGGAATGCCCACATTCCATGGACCCTCGTCGTTAAGCACGAAGAGCTGTCGGCCGGGGCCGAATACGAGATCAGGATCAACAAGGCGTGGAATTACGTCTGGCCGCGGCACACTACGATCGTGGTCCAACAAATCGCGCCCGACCGCGTGTCGGTATCGGTTCGCAGCGAGCGGCAGGCGGCCGAGTTCATCTGGCTGCGCGATGCGGCCTACGAATCGCAACGACTGGGCGAAATCCACGACGCACTCGTTGCCCTTGCACGTTGAGAATCGCCCGGTGGGCTGCTAGCGACTCGGCGGGTCTTTGCTTTTCGGCGGGGCCAGTCCGAGCTGGGCCATCACGGCCAGCAGGTCGGACCACACCTTGCCGCGATTGTCTGGCGTGTATTGTCTCAACAGGTAAGCCGGGTGGAAGGTCGGCATGACGTCGATCTCTTCCAGCCCTTCTCCGATTGCGGGCAGTTGCTGCCACTGGCCGCGCAGGCGCGTGATGCCGACCTTGGTGTTCAGCAGGCCGTGCGTGGCCGGGTTGCCGAGCGTGACGATAACCTTCGGCTGAATGATTTGCAGTTGTCGCACCAAAAAACTCCAGCAGCATTCGAGTTCCTGCGGGTTGGGTGCGCGATTGTCGGGTGGGCGGCACTTCAGCATGTTGCAGATGAATACGTCATCCCGCGTCAGGCCCATCGCGATGATCATTTTCGTCAGCAGCTCGCCCGCTCGTCCGATAAAGGGTCGGCCGGTGCGATCTTCTTCGGCGCCGGGCGCCTCGCCTACGAATACAAGGTCCGCGTCCGGACTGCCCTCGCCGAATACCACCTGCGTCCGCGAGCCGGCCAGTGCGCAGGCTGTGCAGTTGCGCACCTCGTCGGTGAGTTGGGCCAGTGCGGCGATTTTCTCTTCTTTGCTCATCTGGTTAGCCGGTGCGGGGATGGAAATTTCCGGCAGCGCCTCGCGGTCGGCCGGCAGATAGTCGCCGCCAAGAAGCCGGTCGGTGTCGACCAGTTGTCTCGCCGCTCGCAGAAGCTTTTCGCCATGGTCCTCGTCATTCATGCCCGCGATTGTACCGCCAGGCGCCTCGGCCGACAACAACTGGGGTCAGGTTTCATGGATCGGCGGCGGGGTGATGTCCTGGCCGAGGCGTTTCATCTCATCGAGGAAGGCGTTGGCGTCGTCGGCCCATTTCTCGGCCTCGAGCGGGGCTACCGTGCCCTCGGCGACCAGCGTCGCCAGCGATCGCTCCATGGTAACCATTCGCTCTTCGGGGATGTCCTTGGTGCGCGTTTGTATTTGCGTGTAGATCTGCTCGAGCTTCTGCATGCGGATGAGATTGCTGACGGCGTAGGTGTTGTTGAGGATCTCCATGGCTACGACGCGGCCTTTGCCGTCGGCACGAGGGATCAGCTTCTGGCAGAGCACGCACCGCAGGCTCAGTGAGAGTTGGCTGGCGATTTCGTCCTGGCGGTTGGACGGGTACATATCCAGCAGCCGCGTGACCGTGCCACGCGCGTCGCGGGTGTGCAGCGTGCTGAAAACCAGGTGCCCGGTCTCGGCGGCGGTGAGAGTCCAACTGGTCGACTCCCGGTCGCGCATCTCGCCGACGAAGATAACGTCGGGGTCTTCGCGCAGGCAATCGCGCAGCCCGCGGGCAAAGGTCGGCACGTCGCGCCCAACCTCCCGCTGCGAAATGATCGCCTTCTTGCTTGTCAGGCGATATTCGACGGGGTCTTCGAGCGTGATGATTCTACACGGGCGCGTTTCGGCGATCCGGTCGATCATTGAGGCGATGGTGGTCGACTTGCCCGCCCCGGTGATGCCGGTTACCAGCACCAAACCCTGCTGCCTGGTTACGATGTCCTGCCAAATGAGGTTTGGGAAGCCGATTTCTTCCACTTTGGGAATGTCCATTTCCAACGCGCGGATGGCGATGCAAAGCCCGGCGCTGTCGTGGAAGACGTTCAGGCGGAACTGCATTTCGTCGAGGAAGCAGGAACTGTCCACCGAGCAGTTGGTCTTCAGGTCTGCCATTTCCTGCTCAGCCAGTAGCGATCGGGCCAGCGCTTCGACAGTCGGTGCGTCTATGGGCGGGCCGGTAATCTTCTGGAGCACGCCGTCGATCCTGTAAGTTGGCGGGCAGCCTACCTTCAGATGCAGGTCCGAAATACGCAGCCGCCCGTGCTTGGTGAAGTAGAGCAGCAGTTCCCTCATGCTGAGCTTCTTGTCCGCAGACATTCGATACAGGGGCGTGTCCAGATCAATCTGGTCGGGCGGGGTTTCGGGCTGGTCGGTCATGACGGCTCCTGTTCGCTTGTGATGGGCACGCCAGAGTCGGCCCCCATCTCTATTGAAGCATAGCATTTTTCGCATAGCCGCCGGCCGTCGGCAAGGTAATAGACTTTGTCGAAGGCGCTGGCGCACGCCTCGCACATGCCTCGCCCAACTGGCGGCCAGGGCTTCCCGTCCGGGCGGAGTTTGGCGAGCCGGACTCGCTCGGACTCGGCGGCAACGGTCTTTTCCCACCGGCGGCCACGGACGATGGAGACGATTAATAACGTCGCGCCCCCGCCCACGATCACCACGAACAGAAAGCCGATCAGGAGGTAGACCGCGGCTACAAAATCGATCTGCCTTTCGGTGGCCGCTAACAAAGAAGGCATGGCCGCTTGGGCGCGTGCGACAAGGCCGCAAATCAGGAGTGCCGACATCGAAGACACCATGGCTTTCCACCTAAGTAATTCGAAGCTATCGGCAGTATACCTTGTTAGGCGGCGAAGCGTAAGGGCGAGTTCGCCGTGAACAGCCCTGGAATTGCTCCTGTCATTTGTCGCGGGTAGCGTGTCGTTTGCTTGCGGCTGGAAAGAGGATTCGGTGGATTGGATCAATTCATCTCGCCCACGCGCCCCCAATAGCCATCGCCAACTGGGAGATAATCGTCCGATTCTCCGTCCGCGTCGACGGCCTGCTCCGCATGCTCGATGTCTGAAAGCCAATAAAGGTTTTGCCCCTCCACTATCAAGGGAGAAAATTTTCTCTTTTCCCTTGCACTACCGCCCGGGAAAGGATAAGATTTTCTCCGATGGGTGAACTTGTCAGGGCAGGCAGCGTCAAAGATAATTTGGGTGAGGACTATCCATGGACGATCAAAGTCAGCTAAGTCGGCGAGAACGGCAGATCATGGACATCGTATACGCACGCGGCGACGCGTCGGCGACGAATGTCCTGGGCGAGTTGCCCAACCCGCCTTCACGGGCAGCCGTGCGAACCATGCTTCGGATACTCGAGGAACGTGGTCAGCTCAAGCACTTCAAGAAAGGCCGGGAGTTTATCTACCAGCCCACTCGCCAGCGCAGGCGGGCGGGTCAGTCGGCCTTGCGTCGTGTGTTGAGCACGTTTTTTGAAGGCTCGCTCGAGCAGGCGGTGGCGGCCCACATGGGCGACTCGGCGGCCGAGCTTTCCGATGAAGAATTGAAGCGTCTGGCCAAGCTGATTCGCCAGGCCGGCAAGAAAGGGGGCCGATCATGACCTCATCACTGGCTATGGTAGCATGGGCGTGGGGTGGCGAGTCTGCGGGGTATTGGCTGACTTTGCTGGCGGACGTTTCGCTCAAGGGTCTGGTCATCCTGGCGTTCGCCGGGGCGGTTACGCTGGCGATGCGCCGCGGCGTGTCGGCCTCTGCGCGGCACATGGTCTGGCTGCTTGCGATGGGTAGCCTGCTGGCGCTGCCGGTGCTGTCGGTGGCTTTGTCCGGCTGGGCGATCCTGCCGCAATGGATCGATCTGGAACCCAAGGTCGCGCCGGCCGAGGCGAACGTCGCAGCCGCTCACGTGTCATACGAAAAACCGGCCGGGGATGTAATCACGCCGCAAGCGGCGCCTGCTGTTGCGCAAGAACCGTTGGCAATTGCGCCGGCCGCGCCTAGCGGCGAGCCTTCTGAAGAAGTTTCCGGTGAAATCGCATCGTCGGCAGTTGCACCAGCCGCCGCGCCGACTCCGGCAGTCTTGTCGGCCGGCGAAACCGCACGGGCCGATTCGCAGAAAGGCTCTTCGCGTGATACGACCTTTACTGCGGCGAGTGTTCTGCCGTGGCTGCTGCCGGTCTGGGTGATCGGTGCGGCGATTTGCCTGGCTCCGCTGCTGCTGGGTCGTCTGAGTTTGTGGCGGCTGAGCCGCACCGCCCGGCCGATTACGGAAGGCCCGCTGGCCGAATTGCTCGCGGAAATCTCTGAGCAGACGGGTATTAGGCGGCCGGTAATCCTGCTGACCAGCGACCGTCGGCCGATGCCGATGATCTGGGGCATTTTCCGGTCGAAACTATTGCTGCCCGCCGAGGCGGCCGAGTGGTCGCCGCAGCGCCAGCGAGTGGTGCTGCTGCACGAATTGGCCCACGCCGCACGCTGGGACTGCCTGGCCAAGCTGATCGCTCACATCGCCTGCGCGGTGTATTGGTTTAATCCGCTGCTGTGGGTTGCCTTTCAGCGGATGCAGATCGAGGCCGAGGCTGCGTGTGACGATCTTGTTTTGGGCGCTGGCTCCAAGCCGGCCGAGTACGCCGAGCACTTGCTGGAGATCGCGTCTGGCCTGCGGTCGCACCTGTTCGCAGCGCACAGTTCGATCGCCCTGGCCCGCAAGAGCAAACTCGAGGGCCGACTGCTGGCCATTCTCGATGGCCGACGCAATCGCCGCCGCCTGACGATGGTCGGTGCGATGCTTGCCGTCCTGCTAATCGCCGGCCTGGCCGTGCCGATTTCGATCCTCCAGGCCAAACCAAAGACGGCTGCGAGCGAACGCATCACGACGACCAATACCAAGGCCGCTGATGTAGAACTCATCGCGACGGCCGTCAGCCAGACTCAGCAGGCCGGGCCGTGGGTGGTTACGTTGCCCAGCGGGGTCACGGTCGAGTTGATCGGCGTTTCGGAAAATCCGTCGGGCGGCAAGGCATGGTGGCGGCCGAATGGCTCGCCGCTGGCGAAGCGGCCGTATTACAGAACAGGGGCGCGAGTCTCCTCTCCACTAGAAGATCGGGTCAGCCGAGAGGTTGCAGTTCGCCTTGGCAATATACCGGCCCAAAAGTTCACCATCCGATGGGTCTTCGAACCACCGGGGAGCTATGTAGGCGGCCGGGCGCTGGACGCAGACGGCAAAGCGATTTCGAGCATGCGAGTAGTTGCCGTTGCAACCGACATACAGGCCGGGCAGGACCGGACCACCGTTAAGTTCGGCGTCGCTATCGGCCCATGGCGCACCACGGTCACTAGCGGTGCTCGCGGGGGCGGGTCCGTTTCCAGCGAGAATGTGAAAGCGTTATTTTCCATCGCTATTGAAAATAAGGGCGACGTCATCGTGGTGGTAGCCCACAACGTGGCCGATCGGGATTACCGAGTGGTGGCTGTGAACACGGCAGGAAAGGTGATTCCCGGCAGTATATTTAGCGCGGGAGTCGATGGCGATGTTCGCCAGACCACGGCCAGGTTCATCGATACGAGGCTTGACCAGATCAAGGAGTTCAGCCTGCAGGTTCGCCCCTTTGAGTGGGCCGAGTTCAAGAACGTCTCGCTCCAGCCCGGCCACAAGACGAAAGTCGAGCTTCAAGGCGAACAGAAAAAAGCAATCGCTCCCGCAGCTCAGTTGGTAAAAGCTTTTGATCCTGCCGTCGAGAAGAGTTTGCGATTTGCGCCAGGCGATTACCGCGATTCGGCGATTGACTTTGATGCCGGCCGGGTGATCTCTCCCGGCGTGGATCTGAATCGTGAACGCGATAGAAAAGGCACCGACGCCTGGCTAATACATACCGGAGGGCATGTCCGTATTTCGCACGTGAACGTACCCATTTGGCAGGCTGACGGTGACGTATTCGATACCATGACTGTTAAGCAGCTTCGCGGGCTTGCCGATACTTCCAAGCGTATGGTTGCAGCGTTCCGCCCGAAGGCGGGTGCAACCTACGCGTTTTTGACCACCGACTACCGCCTGGGGCTGATGCAAATTCTGCGAGTGACTCGACCGGACGGCGAGGACGTTGTCAGCCTGCGTTACAAGCTACTCAAGCGGGGGGTAGGCAGTGAAGGGCTGACCGCTTCGGTCAGACGCATTGACACTACAAAATGGCGCATTCAGTGGGATCAGCCTGCGGGTGTTCTGGTTGGATTCATCTTCGATGAAGGCAAAGGTTGCCAGTACGGAGATGACCGTGGATGCAGTACCGGCAACATGGACGTGGAGGTTGAAGTTAAGCAGAAGGACGGCAAGATGACGTTGACGGAGTCCGTAATCCAGCCTGCCGGGAGCGACAACAGGGTCAGTTCAACGCCGAAACTTGACCTGCCGGACGGCGCTGAGTTGGTCCAGACCCCGCTGAATAAGCCCGCTCAGTTGACCAGAGACAATCTCTTGATCTTATGGCGAGGCGAAATCGTCAAGGATGGCAAGATCATAAAAACGCTGGAATTGGCGGCGAGAATGGTGACTGCGGATGATGGGAACCGGGGGCTCTTTCCTCGCCAGTTTGGTCAATACAAGACAAGCCTGCAAGCTCCTCCGCCTCCGCCCTTGCAGGGCGCTACAACTCCGCTGCACGAAGCCGCCGCCAACGGTCACGGCCAGGTGGCCGAGATGTTGATCTCTCGCGGGGCCAATCCAAACGCCAGGGATGATCGCGGACAAAGCCCGCTGCAACGGGCGGCCGGCAACGGCCACGATGACATGGTCCAGCTGCTGCTCAAACATGGGGCCGACATCAATGCGCGCGACGCCATGGGTAAGACGGCCTTGCACGCAGCCGCGGCTGGCGGCCACCCGCAGCTGGCGCAGTTCCTGCTGGATCATGGCGCCGAGTCCGTTTCGCCCACCACGCAGCCAGCGGGGCCAGTTGTGGCAGACATTCGGCTGGTTTCGGCTGACGAAAGAACGGACCACTATGCATGGCGAGTCTCGCGTGATATGCCGGCCCGTTTGATTCATGGTTATTACACTCTGATCGACGGCGAGATTTCCGAGCACGTCGGTGGGGGATCTAGCAAAATTGCCGAGAGCGGTGATCTCGATCTGGCATTAGTCGTCTCTCGCAAGGGAACATCACTGGAATTAGAGATGACGAGAACTTGGCCGGGCAGAGCGAAGCGGGCCTCAGTAAGAAGCACGACATCTTGCCCGGAAGGAGCAACCCTTCAATCTACGCACCTTCGTAAGTCCGGCGACCTCAATGATGGTCGATATTTAGCGCTGTGGCGGGGTGACTTCATCCTGGACGGCAAGGTTGTAAAGAGCGTTGTTTATGCTGCAAGAATTTCCACCGGAGAGGATCATCACAGTGGCTTCATGGGGCAGGCCGATCCAGTTAAGAAAGTTGAGCTATTGCCCGAGACTCAAACGCATCCGGCACATATAAATCACCGGCGGCGAGTTGCTCCTGCCGAGGCTGGCTGGAGAGAGCCCGCGCGGGAAGCATCTTACGAGCTGCTGGTGATGCTCAATAAAAAGCGCATGGAGCTTCGCCTGGACAGGGCGCGAGCGCAGCGACAGTACGAACTTTTCAAGCAAGTCATTTCAGCCAATACGGCCAGGAACTATCCGGAAGTTTCGACTGCGTTGGAACGCGATAGCGAACTGAAGACGCTGAAGCAGTCCATGGCGAGTCTCCAGGCTCAACACCGGAAAACCAATAGACAGTTCGGCTCGGACCATAAAAAGGCTAAGGAGCTTCAGGCGAATATCAGAGACAAGCATATCGCAATAGCTATGCGCGATTTTCTGATTGTTCAGCAGGCGACAAAAATGCTGGGGGCCAGGTACAGGCAGAAGGTCCAGCTTCTCGATGCTGAGATTATCGAAGTCGATAAAATGATCGGCGAAGGCGATAAAAAGACTCGCGGGGCGCCGCCGGCTTCGCAGTCACGTCGCCGGACACCAGCCACCCAGCCGCGACCGCAGCCGGCGAGGACTGGGCGCACAGAGCTGAATAACGGCTTTTAGAGCATTGTTCTTATTACAAAAACCTTAAACGCTCTAATACCTGTCACAGGGTACTAGAGTATCTGAGCCCAGGTTTCTGAATAGCTACCGGTGGTCGCCAGTTCCACGAGATGCCTTGCCAGCTTTGTCGAATTGAAATCGCGGTGCATGCGTTCCATCCCGGCGGCGGCAATTTTCAGGCGTCGCTTATTGTCGGCCAGGAGGCGGTCAATCAATTCGAGGCATTCTTCATTCGTTCGGAAATAGCAGAGATGCTTATCGTGCTCGAACAGCAGTTCGCTGCCCGGGACATACTTTGCCAGCACGAACGCGCCGTTGCTTAGATAATGCGTAAAGCGATCTGAATGATAGCGATCGACGTCATTAAAGGCGTTGATACTTAGTCCGATCTTTGCACCGCAAATGGCATTGAGGTAATCCCGGCTGCGAACGGAGGGTTTGCCGAGGCAGCCCCAGACCGTCAGTTTGCCCTTCTCGGCGAGCGACTGGACCAGCTCCCGTCGAGTCGAATCCTGACCGGCCAACTTGTGCTGTAGCTTGCCAGTGAACAGAACGTTGGATCGCCATTGGGGGGACACGTCGCGCGGCCCTTCGATATCGGGGTCGCTGGGATTGGGCAGGAAGGCGCAGTTCGCAATGCCGCCTTCTTTTGCTTCCCGCAGGAACTGTCCGCAATTGGTAGCCACTAGCCAGTCGCAGTGTTGGGCGACGGTCATCATGTGCGGGTCGGCATGGGCTCTCATGTCAGAAAAACGACATACGTAGATGGCATTGGGGGCAGCCAGCCGGACGTGTTGGACCGTTTCTGCGGTCAGGCAACCGATGGCGCTGAAGTAGACCAAATCGGGGTTGAATTCACTCGCGACAGCCTCCAGAGCCCGATCGGCCTTCCGTCGGGCGAAGCGCGAAGCCCAGCTCTTTTTTCGGATCAGGCTTGCCCTCTGCAGGGCCGCCGGGTAGTCGAACGGCATGACGTCATGCCCATTGCGTAAAAAACCCTTGAGGAACCTCCGTGCGTTGCAGAGGATCGCTCTTGTCGTTTCCGAGCGAAAGTTGCTGACGAACAGAATCTTCATATTTCACATTCCATTCGGATCAACAATCATCCATGTGGCGACTGATCGATATTTGTCTATTATGTTCCATGGACTTAGAGATACCCCAAGGCCCGCAATTGTTCCTGTAGTTTCGATCGCGTTTCTTCCGGCAGGGGGTTAGCCTCCTCGCTCTCGGCCAGAATGCCGCTTTGCAGAATCTCCTCCATCTGACGGCGCATTCGATCGGCCACGTCGCGATTGGAGTCAATCACGTTTCGCCGTTCGCCGGGGTCATCGGCCAGGCGGTATAGCGCGGGGGACACGTTGCTCGACTGGCCGGTTTCCAGTGGTTCTGCATATTTCCATTCGGACGTTCTCAGGCCTTGCCAGTGTCGTCCCGACCTGGTTGAGCCCGATTCCACCAGGGCTGGCAGTTCTTCCGCCTGCAGCCCGTGAATCAGCGGTACGAGCGAGCGGCCTTGTGTCTGGGTGGGACTCACCAGCCCCTGCAATTCCAGCAGGGTTGGCATCAGGTCGATTTGCCTCACCTGCTGGTCGATGACCTTGCCTTGGGGCACACCTTCGCTGACGATACAGCAGGGGATGCGAACCAATTCGTCGAAGACATGGAAGCCATGCCCCCGCAGGTCGTCCGTTCGGCGCGGAAGTTTCAGATTTCGCCGCAGCTTGCGGTGCAGCGAGCCCAACAGCGTATGGTCCGCGCGCCGCATGTACGCTTCACCATGGTCAGCCGTGAAAAGTACCGTCGTGTTCTCTGGAACGGCTGTCAGCAGTTCGGCCAGTCGCTTGTCCAACTGCCGCCAAGCCAGATCATAGGCCTTCGTCCTGCTGCGTGGCATGTCCAGGCCGTTCAATTGTCGTGGCGTATGCACTTCGAACAGGTGCAGCAGCATGAACCATGGCTGGCTGAATGCCGAGGAAGCGAATTCCCGGATCAGCGTATCGCCCCATTCAGTGTAGATGGTATCGGGCACGCCGGGACAGGCCTTGTTGTCGGTGGCGATGCGGTGTTGGTAGTCGTCAAAGTCATTGTCCAGGCCGATTCC
>SDBT01010261.1_pt1 | contig 15140 bp, 9 predicted proteins | sample 2277101 | NCBI WGS metagenome assembly SDBT01 (sample SAMN10404973, study PRJNA504765) | marine sediment metagenome | isolation source: marine sediment core GS10_PC15, 103 cmbsf | place: Arctic Ocean: Southern Knipovich Ridge | collected 2010 | reverse complement strand
GTTCTTCCAGGCAGGCCATAATTTTCTCCATCGTGGGGGGAATCGTGGGTGCCATTATTGGACTCCCCTTACCGCTGGGGCTCGGATCGGGTTTGGGAGCCTTTGTCGGCGCCTTTCTGGGAGCCTTTATCAGCGAATTCTTGAGCTATCGGGATCTCCGGAGGGCCTCCCGGGTGGGATTCGGTACCTTCCTGGGAAGAGTGCTGGGAATGGTCAGCAAAGGTGCCCTGGCCCTCATAATGATCATCATCATCCTCTTTGCCATTTTCTAATCCGCCAATCGCCCGCACTCTCCCCTCAAGTTCCAATAAGCATTTTATTACTCTATTTTGAGCAGATCAGGCAGATTGCACTTTGCTTTTCGCAATTTAAAATCCCCTCCCCTGGTGGGAGGGGATTTAGGGTAGGGGGATTTTGTCACTTTTTCTGTTTATCCTGAGGAGCGAAGCGTCACGAAGGGTGTCTCGAAGCCATGTCCTGAGCTTGTCGAAGGGGATCGACCCAAGTGAATTACCCCGCAGCAGAGCTGCGGGGCATCCAAAACAATCTCCTCCCCCTTGATGGGGGAGGATCAAGGTGGGGGTGAAAATTCTATCTGTTTTCCCCCTCACCCTAGTCTACTTCGGCGAAGTAGGCCATCGGGGTGTTTTTGCGGTCACATCTTCATATATCATTTATTATCTTTTGAACCGCTTTTTTTAACTGCTTATCTTCCTCAAGATGTAAATGGCTATATCGCTACTCGGCCGCTGAACCCTTCTTTTTGACCTCATCACAGAATCAGGATATTTCTCTCCTAACGCCTTAAGGATCTGAAAAACAAGAGCTCGAATCTCCCGACCCCTCCTTCCTGCGTAGACCCGGGCTTTTGTCAAGATATAAATGACAAATGAAGATGTGACCCTATTTTCCTCCAGCGAATCGTCCCCGGTGGTTGCCGGTAACTGGTCGGTAACCTTAATGGACGTTCTTGGGCCCTCCATAACTATTACCGCCCAGGGGACAGATGACTGTGGTAATATTGGGAGCGATTCGGTAATGGTCCCCATATATGTCCCGTTTATCTGGTTTGTGAAGGAAGGTGCGTCCGGTTCAGGAACAGGGGAATCGTGGACGGACGCCTTTACCGTCATCCAGGATGCAGTTGATGCTGCATCATATGGGGATATGATCTGGGTGGCGGAGGGAACATATACTAATTCTCCTACTTCAACTGCATCCGTCCTGACCATGAAGGACGGCGTTAGGATCTACGGCGGCTTCACAGGAACCGAGAGGTATCTCTCCGAGCGGGAGGCACCGGCTGGTCACCAAACCATCCTCGACGGCGAGGACACGAGGTACCATGTAGTCGTCGGTGCATCAAACGCCCGATTGGATGGTTTCATTGTGACGGGCGGTAACGTCGCTAGGGGCGGCGGGATGTACAACGATAGTGTGGTCAATCTCATGGTAACCAACTGTACCTTCAAGGGCAACTCGGCCTCCTGGTTGGCTGGTTACGGCGGCGGGATGTACAACGATAGTGTGGTCAATCTCATGGTAACCAACTGTACCTTCAGCGGTAATTCGGCCTTCGGGTTGATTGGTTACGGCGGCGGGATGTACAACATTGAGTCCTCGCCCAAGATAACCAATTGCATTTTCATCGGCAACTCTGCCTCCGGGGAGGCTGGCTACGGTGGCGGGATGTACAACAATGAGTCCTCGCCCGAGATAACCAACTGTACCTTCAGCGAAAACTTGGCCGGTGACTATGGTGGTGCAATTTTCAACTTCGGATATTCTTCTCCCACAGTAATAAGCAACTGTATCTTTTGGGGAGACAATGCGGGTGTATCTGGACGTGAATTTGCCTTGTTCTTGTCTGACAACAACGATCCATCAGTCTTGAACATCAGCTACAGCGATGTTAAGAGAGTTTGGAGGTCTGTATATATAGAACACGGTTGTACTTTGAACTGGGGTGATGGCATGATCTATGATAATCCGCTGTTTGTTGGCTATCCCGACGTACACCTACAGGCTGGCTCGCCGTGCATAGATACAGGGAACGAGGTAGTTGCCCCGTATGAAGACCTTGACGGCAATTCGCGTCCTTCGGGCTACGGTTATGACATGGGGGCTTATGAGTTCCAGTTCGTTGCTGATTGGTATGTTAACGACAATGCCCTCCCTGGCGGTGACGGCAGATCGTGGGATACCGCCTTTAATATCATTCAGCTTGCAGTGGATTCTGCATCATACGGTGACATTATCTGGGTGGCGGAAGGGACATACACAAATTCTCCTACCTCAACTGTGTCCGTCCTGACCATGGCGACTGGTGTTGAAGTTTACGGCGGCTTCACCGGAACCGAGAGCGACCTTTCCCAGCGCGGCGACCCGGCCAAACACCCAACAATCCTCGATGGTGAGGGTGAGAGCTACCATGTTGTCAAAGGTGCCTCCTTTGCCCGGCTGGACGGCTTCATCGTTAAGGGTGGAAATGCAAGAGGATTCGGCAGCGGTAGAGACGGGGGAGGGATGTACAACTATAGTATAATCGACCTCCTGGTAGCCAACTGCACTTTCAGTGGTAACTCGGCAGGCGATGACGGGGGAGGGATGCACAATATAGACTCCTTGCTCGAAGTAACCAATTGCACTTTCAAGGACAATTTTGCCGACGACAATGGAGGTGGGATGTTCAATAACAATTCCTCACCTGAGATAACCGACTGCACCTTCAGCAATAACTCAGCCAGTAATGATGGCGGTGGGATGCACAACTATAGTTATTCTTCGCCTGAGATAATCAACTGTGCTTTCAAGGGCAATTTTGCCGACGACAATGGGGGTGGGGTGTTCAATAACAATTCCTCACCCGAGGTAACCGACTGCACCTTCAGCGATAATTCGGCCAGCGATTCGGGCGGTGGGATATACAACTATAATGAATCCTTGCCCAAAATAACTAACTGCATCATCATCGACAACTCGGCCAGCAACGATGGCGGTGGGATGTGCAACTACGGTGATTCTTCGCCCGAGATAATCAACTGCACCTTCAGCAAAAACTCAGCCAACGACCATGGCGATGGGATGTATAACTTCGACTCTTCGCCCTCGATAACCAACTGTATCATGTGGGGCGACGGTACCTTAGGGGGTGGTGATGAAATAAATAACAGCATGAATTCTAACCCAAGTGTAACTTTTAGCGATATTGATCAATTTGGCTATGCTGGCAGCAATAACAACATTAGGAGAGATCCACTATTTGTGACCGGCCCCAATGGCGATTACTACTTGAGTCAGGCTGCTGCCGGCCAAGGCTCCGACAGCCCCTGCGTCGATACCGGCAGCGATACTGCGGAAAACCTTGGCCTGGACGACAGAACCACCAGGACTGATTGTATAACCGATACCGGGCAGGTGGATATGGGTTACCACTACGAATTGGATACAACACCACCAGATAATCTGATGGCGTTGCCTGCGGGAGGGTCATACTGTCCGACATCGGTTGCTTTGGGCTGTAACGATCCGGAGGCAGTGATATACTACACCCTTGATGGGAGTGAGCCTACTACTGGAAGCCCGGCTTATACGGGCCCAATTTACATCAGTGGGGATACAATACTGAAGTTTATAGCAGTAGATGCCTGCGGCAACCAGTCAGCAATAATGACCGATGCTTATGAAATTGACGATGAGTCGCCAACCGGTTTAACGGCTTCTCCAGCCGGTGGTAGTTACTGCATGACCTCGTTTACGGTTATTCTTAGTGCGAACGACGGGAGTATTTACTACACCACTGATGACACTGAACCTAATACCGGGAGCCCGATTTATGTGGGGCCGATTGAAATTAACGCAAATACAACTCTGAAGTTTATATCAGTAGATGCCTGTGGCAATATTTCAGATATCGTAACCGAGATTTATACGATTCGTACCGTTCCACCAACAATATCAATCATTTCTCCTTCTGATGGCACTATTTTAGGGCTGACTGACGATAACGATCCACTTACTCCCGATATCCTTGAAACCACTGTCCATATTTCTACCGATGCCGAGGAAGGTCAGGTAGTTACGATAAAAAGGGGGGGAATAGCCTATGAAGGTAGTGTTACGGCAGCGAGAACAGCAGATATCCTTGTGGATCTGTTTGACTGCCATAATATCATTACTGCGGATGTTATCGATATGTGTGGTAATCCGGCATTCCCGGCGGTCACAAATGTTACTGCTGATCTAAATATTCCATCATTAAATATAGTATCACCAATATGGGGAGAGTACTTCAATCTACCAGTTGTAGTAAACGGAGAATATAGCGATACCTGCTCAGGAGTATCTAAAATCACAGTTGAAGGAGTTACTGCTGCTTTAAAAGAGTCTCCTTTCTCCGATAGTTTTTCTGCTACTCTGACCGCCTTGCCAGAGGGTGCCTTGACTATAATCGCTACAGCAACGGACAATGGAGGTAACCGTGCTGATTCTCTGCCGGTGAAGACAACTGTAGATCTTACATCTCCGACTATAACTATTACCTACCCAAACCAAGGCAATTTTGTTAGCGCTTATCCTGTAGTCACCGGTACGGTGAACGATACTCTTTCGGGAGTCAGTTCAGTAACGGTTGGAGGAAAGCAGGCCACACTTAATTTAGCTGAGAATACCTTTATGGTAACCCTTCATGATATGGAGGAGGGACCCTTGACCATAGTTGCCCGGGCTACCGATAATGCAGGTAATAGTGCTGATTCAGCCCCGGTTAGAGTATTCGTAGAAACTGAGCCACCAGTAATAATCATTACTTCTCCGATTGAGGGTGAATATGTAGGCAAGACGGTAGTAGTTACAGGCACCGTCATTGATTTAGGAGCAGGCGATATCTCTCTTATGGTAAATAATGAGACTGCTGAAGTTAAACCAGACGGAAGCTTTAGGGCGATCTTAACCGAACTGCCCGAGGGGCCACTGACCCTGAGAGCTATTGGTTCTGACCGGGTGGGCAATACTGCTTCTTCGTCAGTGGCGGTGATAGTGGAGATTTCCCCACCGAGCCTAACAATAAGCGCTCCTCTGGATGGCCAGTTTATAGCGAGCGTTAGGGTAACAGTAAGCGGTAGCGTGGCCGACCTCGAATCCGGGGTAGCCCAGGTGACGGTTAACGGGGTAGCAGCCATGATATCCGGCAATGGCTTTATTGCGGAGCAGGTTCCGCTTGTTAGTGAGGGCCCCACAACTGTTACTGCAATTGCCTCTGATTTTGTAGGAAATCAAAGCTCCTTGATTATTGCGGTATACCGGGATACAATCCCTCCCGAAATGACCATTACTAAGCCTGCACATGGCTCAATGATCTTTACCAGCACACCGCTGGTTAGCATAACCTACAGCGATGAACTCTCAGGGGTGGATACCGGCGGCTTCGGCATTTTCATTAATGATGTTGATCATACCTCTCTTTTTACTATCACCCCTTCAGAGGCAAGCTACCAGATTGACCCAGGGAATCCTTTGCCCGAAGGACCGAATACTATCTTAACTTCGATAATGGATCTAAGCGGGAATGTCGTTCAGAAAACTGCCGTTTTTCATATAGACCTTATACCTCCCTTAGAAAAAATTGTTATAGCTCCCGGAGGGGTTGAGCCCTACCCGGGCGATATGGGAGTTCATATTTTTGGTGACTTTGGTATTGGCAGCGCTTATAATTACCACCCCGGAGATGAGGTGACCCTTCCCATAAATGTCAATCTCGGCCCACAAACCCTCATCTGCTGGGTAGCTGGGATCAGCTTTGACGATACGGTCTTTCTAGACCCCTATGATTCCCTTATTACCGCTAACTTTGTTGCCGGGAGGGCATTATTAGGGAGTGGCGCTCCTTATTATCCGGCGACTGGCATTGTTAATCTAAGTCAGATTACCTTTACGATTTCTGAAACGGCACCGCCCGGGACTTATTCTATTGAATTTAAGCCTTTTAGATTAGCTCCCTTTGTAAAACCACCCTTTGAGGAAGATCTTCATGTAAATATTCCGAACAATCCTATTAGCGGTGAGGTGCTGATAGTTCCTCAATAAATTTATGGAAGTAACCATTTTGGGGGATTGCCAATGAAAATCAGATATAATAAAATTCTTATTGCAGTACTACTTATAGCTACTATTTCATTTTTATCTTTCAGATTATCTCATGCTAATCTGCAGGCATTCGGCGATGTTACTGACGATGGCATTACTAATTCTCTGGATTCTTATTATATAGACGCCTATATTGCAGAATTGATTGACTATACCCCTTTAGGAATCACCTACCAATATCTGAACGGCGATATCACTGGCGACGATAAAGTTGATGTGACTGATGCAGCGATCATCCGATTCTTCGATTTCTGTTTTTTAGGTATAAGTACATTTACCAATATGCCTGACAGCATAAATATTGTTAGTGGAGATGGAGAGTCAGGGGTAAATGGTTCTGCGATTCCTTTAACGGTGGAAGTTCTCAACGCCAATGAAGGTCTGGTCGGTAATGCCTATATTACTTTTAAAATAAAAAGCGGCAGTGCTTCTTTTTCGAGTAATTCGCGAATAACGAAAAAAGAACGTATTACCACATCCGGCTTGAATTCTCTTGGGGGTTCCCGAGTATCCGGTTTTGGGATGGCTACACAGACTCTTTACCTCCGCAGTACTCCGGGGGAGCAAGTGCAGGTGGAAGTAAGTTGTCCGGGGATTCATTGTTCTTCTCGTGGTTATGGTTGGAGCTGCTCTTATTGCGATTCCGTTCCGGGTCTTACTCCGGTAGACTTCACCGTTACCAACTATGGCGTCGAGATCACCGACCCGCCCGGCGGCTCGTTTTTCCGCAGAACTTATGATACAGTTACCTTTGTGGCTGAGACTATTCCCGGCGGCGAGGAAAGCTCAATAACCTGGAGTGGGGATTTAGGAAACAACCCCAGTACCACTTCCGGCCAGACATTTACCACCCAATATTACGATACGGGGACAAAGACAGTGACAGCCACCCTGACCATTGGAGATAATTCAGTCTCTGCCTCAAGAAGCGTTAAGATTATTGATGTCATTTTCAGTCCATCCACTCTCTATCTACGTAGAAACCAGGCTAAGCGAGTGGATGTTACCGTTGACCCGTCAGAATACCAGTCCTCGGTGTACTTTGAAAGCAGTGATACCAACATTGCCACAATAATAGATGGTTCAGCTCCTAGTATTAGAATCAGTGGGGTTGGGTTAGGAAGTACCACTATTAAAGCATATATTGATGATGTTTATCTTGCTGAGCTACCGGTGGTTGTGGTGGATTTGGATATGTCGGCAAGAGACCTTGATGGCGTTGTAAGTGAGGGTAATGAATTGGTTCCTGGAGCTTATGTGTATTTCAATGTGGATAATGATGATGGCAGTGACAATACTCAAGGTGCTCCCCCCAAGTATCCAGGTGGAGACCATCTTGAGATAGGGCCTATTATTGGAGAAGATGACCTTAAACAGGCAGAGATTGTCATGGATTATGTTCCTAATACTGGCAAAATCATTCTAAAGAGAAGCAATACTAATCTTAGGGTTTGGAGCAGCCAGGCAAAAGGAGCGGATAAACAGATATTAGTTGCAACCAACGAAAAAATCTGGGATCTGTCAGTCACTGGTCAACCGGCAGAATTTAATAATGTTAAGAACAATCTCTGGGTTGAAGGGTATGAGAGTGGTAGCGCTAATCTTACCGTAGAATATCAAAACCCTTCTAATAATATAATCGATTACGATACGGTCAAATATACTTTTATCGCAGCTATTTGCGGTGACCAGCCGAAGACGGAGGGCCCCCCGGAAGCCCCCCCCCACCATATTGATCCTAATACTGGTAAGGTGTATACTCAGAGGGAGGCATTTGAAGGAGTTGGAGGAGCGTTCCCCCTTCTTGTGCGAAGTGAATGGAGTATTACGGATAATAGAGTAATATCTTATGAAGACCCCGGTGCATATAATTGTATAGCGTGGTCGGTAGGTATAACAAATAATTTTTATTTCCCTGAACATATTGACATGCAGTTTGGTGATAAAAATGGCATTTATAATGAATATGACGAGCCTTTTGAAGACGCTAATGGGAACGGGGTATATGATAAGGGGGAAACATTTACAGATATAGATGAAAGTAAAAAGTATAGTTGGTCCGATATTGATGATTTTTATGAGGTAGCAGGCTTATATCCCATAGCGACAGGAGTGGTAGATGCCGAAGTTATATATTATCCCTGGGGTGAATACTGGGATTATCGCCATAAACAACCTAAACCTATTGTTCCGGGGTTTCATGCTGCCAGAAGGAAACAAGTGTGTAGCTGTGGGGCCGGAAGGTGGATTATGTATGAGAGTAAGTGCGGAGACTGGGAAAGGATAGAACATGTTTGGAATCAATTAAATGACTCAGATTATGGTACACCGGGGAAGTTCTACAAGTAATAGAAGCTAAAGGAGGTAATTACTATGAATGGAAGACTTTTAAGAATATCAGCATTTGCGATTATTCTACTAACTACAGACCTACCCGTTGTATGGCCTGGAGAAAGACAGGATGAAAAAGATATAAAGATGATATTTGAGCAGAAGTATCGCAAATGTCAAGAATGGTCGGCAAGTCATGGATATTCAAGTTTTTATGGTGCGGATAAGCCATATATGGAGCTCATTGAGCTTGGCCCTCCTGTATTGCCGTATGTCATGGAAAAAATGAAGGAAGGGGACTTCACTCTTGATTATGTAGTAATGATGTTAACAAAAAAGTATTTTGATGAATCCGATTGGCCTCCAGGACCATTTCCACCAGGTGGTCGCGGAGCTGTAAAAATGTATGTTAAATGGTGGTATGAAGGCCGCAAGCAGACTCCTCAGCAGTTTGAGAAGCTGTATCAGGAATGGAAGGGTTTGAAGAAGAAAGGAAAAGTAGAGGAGGTAGATGAGAAGTATCAAAGGACCAAAGCCCTCGGCATTGCAGCCCTACCTCATATGATAAAGAAAATAGAACAAGGTGATAAAGAATTAGTGCCCGCTTTCTCATATTTAATTGATGCTGCTGTCAAGAAAGATGCCAGTACCTTAGAGTGTGTTGACTGGTGGAAGAAGAACAAAGATAAATGGACATTGCCGCCCGTTGAATCTAATGAGCAACCCGCCCATCCCGGCACAGAAAACGGTAAATTGAAATAGTAAAGCTTTCCTGATAAATTAAATCTCTCTCTAATATACTTTCATTGCAGCTATTTGCGGTGACCAGCCGAAGACGGAGGGCATCCACCATATTGTAATTATTGATCGTAAGCTCGGTTTGATTGAGAAATATAATCAGAGAGAGGCTTTTGAAGGAAAGTTCCCCTTGGTGCATTTCCCATTGGTGCGAAGTGAATGGAGTATTATAGATAATAGGATAACACCTTTTCCTGATGATCCACTAGCATATAATTGCATAGCCTGGTCGGCAGGTATTCCAACCCAATGGATAGGATTTGTAGGACCTCCTTATGATAAAGGAGACGAGTATGTCGATGAGGCTGGAGACCGTAAACGCCCAGGTCATAATAACAGGATATTAGATGTAGATGATTTCGACGCCTTCTATGATGAAAATGGGTATAAAGACTGTAGCGAAGATGTGGCGGAAATAATGTTATATAAGTCAGATTCTGCAGTTAAATCTTGGAATCCAAAAGGTATTACTCATGCGGCAAGAAAGAGTAGTTGCATTTGTGGTGCAGGGAAGTGGATAATGTATGAAAGCAAAATTGGCCCATGGGAGAGAATTGAACATGTAAATGATCAGTTAAATGGTTTAACTTATGGTGCTCCATTTAGGTATTATAATCATAAATAGTTATGATAATTGAAAGGAGGCAAATGAAGTGAGAAGTAGATTAGCAGCGAGAATAATATGCTGTGCACTGCCAGCACTATTTGTTTGTTTTACACTGAGAATCGTATGGGCTCAGGGTATTCAACAAGGGAAAAATGAAAGTATGAAACTTGCTTTCGAAGAAGAATATAAAGCCTGGAATAACTATATATATGCGCGCGCACCTCTCAGTTCTGTAATGTTGATAAGTACTCTTACTGATAATGAGCCTTATCGAGAGCTTATCAACTTAGGTCTTCCCATTTTGCCCTATGTCATGGAAAAATTGAGCAAAGACTTTAAATTAGAAATTATTGTTGAAAATCTGACAAAAAAGAATTTTCACTTTACCAGGACAGGAGAAGAAGACTATTATACAGTTGAAGAATTTCCAGATATAAAACAAAAGACCCGTCTGAATCGACGTATGTTATGGCTTCGCTGGTGGAATGAAGGCCGCAAACAGACTCCTCAGCAGTTTGAGAAACTGTATCAGGAGTGGAAGAGTTTGAAGAAGAAAGGAAAGACAGAGGAGGCAGAAGAAAAGTATCAAAGGGTCAAAGACCTCGGTATTACGGCCCTACCGTATATGATAGAGAAAATTGAGCAGGGCGATTCTGAATTGATACCTGCCTTGTCTGAACTAACTGACGGCCAGGTAGATAAAAATGTCAAAAAAGAAGAATGCCTCTCCTGGTGGAAAAAGAACAAGGATAAATGGACACTACCTCCTGTTGAATCAAAAGAGCAACCCGCCCCTCCAGGCACAGAAAACGGTAAAAAGAAATAGTAAAGCTTTCCTGATAAATTAAATTGCTATCTTTAACAATCTAATCGATTCCGATACGGTCAAATATACTTTCATCGCAGCTACTTGCGGTGACCAGCCGAAGACGGAGGGCATCCACTATATTGATCCTTACACAGGTAAAGTGTCAAATTCAAGGTGAGTTTGACATTTTCGGGTAAAGTGTCAAACTCAGGGTAAAATAGCCCGATTTCCACTTCTGGTATCCTTCCAGACTATCTTGTCTTCATAACCTGTATCTACTCTCCAGTACCTAAATCATTCATATAAACTCATACAATCAGCTAAGGACCTGTCTGATCTGCCCTCAGAAAGGAAAGTCTACCAGTTTATCAAAGCCTGTTCCGAAAGGAGGTAAATTAAGTGGATATTAATGACATTAAGGAGAAAGCAGAAAAATTGAATGGGAAGGCAGTTTCCGGGGTAATTGATGCTGAGGATAGATTCGAAGCGAAGAGAGCCAAATTAAATCCTTTGAAGAAGTTCTTCAAGCGCAGCCAACTAAGTGAAGATCTGACCCCGCCCCCGATCGTCATTCACTCATGATCTGGCGGTAGGCCATCTGGTCTTCATACAGCTTGTGAAATACTTTGTGCTTGGCCTCGTGGTAGCGGGCCACTTCGCTTCCCGCCGGCTCGATAACATTGCCGGCCTTGTCCATTGCCGCCATAGCCGGCAGCACCGAGCCAAAGTCTCCGGAAGCGACTGCGCCGAGTATTGCTGAGCCCAAGAGAACTGCCTCCGACTCGGCCGGCAGAACGATCCGGCAGCCGGTGACATCAGCGTGTTCGCGCAAAAAGACCGGGTTTTTGCTCCCACCGCCGCCGGCAAAGACCGTGTTTATCTTAAACCCGCGCTCGTTCATCGTGGAGATAATGTGCCGGGTGCCGTGAGCGATCGCCTGAATAGTGGCGAGGTAAAGAAGCGCCAGCTCATCCACCGTGTCGGAGAGGCTTTGTCCTGATACCATTCCCCGCAGGGTGGGGTTGGCCCGCGGGGAGCGATTGCCGTGGTAGTAGGGCAAAACATGCAGCGCGCGCGTAAGGGCGGCAGGAAATTCCACCTTTTCGGCCATTGCCTCAAGCCGCGCATTGAGTATCTCGTATACCGTCTGGCCGGAAGACCTGGCCTCTTCCTTGAGTTCAGCAGCTCGTGTGTGCGAGAAGATTATGTGGTCAATTAGGGCCCCCGTGGCCGACTGGCCGCCTTCCGTAAGCCACATCCCGGGAATCATAGCTGAAAAATATGGTCCCCACACACCGGGAACGAAGATCGGCTTACGCGCGACGGCCATATGGCAACTGGAAGTCCCCCCGATAAGCGCAAGGCGTCTTTCCAGGTCCTCTTCGGTGGGACTCACGCCATTAAGCCTGGCTCCCAGGAGGCCGATGCCGCCGGCGTGCGCATCGATTATCGACACACCCACCGCCGTCCCGGGACGCAGCCCCAGTTCCCCGGCGGCCTTCTCCGATATGCCCTTGCCGACCGCCTCACCCATCGGGCGAACCTTCTTCCCGATGCGGGCATAGCCTTCTTCGACAAGATCACCAAGACCTACCTGTTGTAAATATGAGTCATCCCAGCGGCCGATGCTCCCGGGCCCATTGGACTCGAGATGCCCCAGGTATGTCCATTTGCAGACCGTCGAACACAGCGAGCGGGTATCCTCGCCGGTGGTCCGGTGGACGAGGAAATCCGGCAAGTCGAAGAACCGCGCCGCCCGCTTCCAGGTCTCGGGCATATTCTCCTTCAGCCACAAGAGCTTTGGTGTCTCCATTTCCGGCGAGATCTTGCCACCGACATAATCGAGAACCTGGTGGCCGGTGGAATTTATCCGTTCGGCTTGCCCGATGGCGCGGTGGTCCATCCAGACGATGATGTTCTGCTCGTCCTTGCCGCTCGGGCTGACGGATACCGGCTGGTCATTCTTGCCAAGGACTGCAAGAGAACAGGTTGCGTCAAAGCCCAACCCCCGCACATCTTTAGGCTTCACGCCCGCCTGAGCCCGGGCTTCCTTTACGGCCTGGCAGCCGGCAGCCCAGATGTCATCCGAGGATTGCTCGGCAAACTCTGCCCGGGGCCGCCAGATCCGGATGGGGTGGCTGGCAACCCCGAGCATCTTTCCGGAAGAATCGAATATGCCGGCGCGGGCACTGCCGGTACCGATGTCAACCCCGATGTAGCAGTCGGGCATGGCTTATTTCCCTCCCAAAACGCGAACCTTAAAGCCCAGCTCCTGGCTCAGGGCAACCATCTCACCGAAGATGTCACCGTAGGCGACGGCGATGTGGTTGCTGAGGTAGTGGGCCATGATGGTCTCCCGGCGGATACCCAGGTAGGCCGTCATGAGCGGCCATTCGCGCGTGGTAGCGTGCCACCATTCGTCGCGCTTAGCCTCCGGCAGCTTTACCACCTCACCGCGGCCAACATCCATCCGGAGTTCGCCGTCCTTGAGGTAAGCCCGGGACCAGGTGATTTCACCCGGCAGGCTTTCACCCGCGAAGGTGCCGCCCGGAACGGGGAAGTAACCGGAGGGCTGGCGGTAGGAGTGGACACCCTTGAGCGTATCGGGATCGTGGTTGAATGCATAGGCGCTGCACGAGCCGGAATTGAGCAGCACCCAGAGGAAGCGTCCCTCGTGCTCGCCTCCCCAGCGAACATCGTGGAAGATCACCCCCTGGGGCAGCCCCCGGGCCTTCAGGAGCCGCTTCATAAGCTCCATGGGGATAAGGTTTCCTTGATCGGCTTCGGTCGAGTCTACAATGGTATCTCCGTTCGACTCGGGCCGGCATACGGAATTAAGCAGCCCCTCGGCAAAGTCCGAAGGCGGCCGGAGATTCAGTAACCCCAACTGGTACTGCCAGCCCAGACAATCGGCCTTGAACTCGTTGACAAGATCCAGCACCACGAAGTAGTCACGGAGCTGTTCCCTGGTGGCGTTCTCATCGAAGTCCTTCGCACCCTCTTCTCCGTAGTGGAAGGTAACCCCCTTTTCCTTTACGAAGGCGAAGGCCTCGTCGATCCGCTTCTGCTTGATGCTCCGCCCGCGCTCAACTATCCAGGCCTGGTCGACCTTGTGTTCCGTAAATCCCACCCGGTTGAGGAGCCGGGGGCCAAGATAACCGTTGATCATACCCATTGAGGTATCGCCAAGCATGAGCGCCAGTATCCTGCGCTTTGCGATTTCGCCGGCTACGGAGCGGGCAGTACGCGCAGCTTCAGAGGATACCGGGGCGTGATAGGAAATTTCGTCTTCAGGGTATTTGATCCGTCCGGTGGAGCACCACTCGTCGAGGCGGGCCATGAATGCCTCGTCGGTGCTCCAGTCCTCCGCATCCGTCCATATCCGGCTAAAGCTGCGGCCGACGCTCTCCAGGCAAGCGCCGGTGTTGAGAAGACCCACCAGCCCCGGCCAGGTCCCGGAGAAATTGCTGGCCAGGAGCAGCGGATTATCCTTGCCGACGACACCATCAGTGGTATGGGGGCCATACACCCAGTGAACGAAAACACCGATGATCGGGTCGTCAATCGGTCCAAGCTTCTCGATGGCTTCGTGCGGCCTGGTGAGGAACCCCTCTATCCGGTAAGATTGACGGCCCAGTTTGTTGAGGGCCCTTTCGAGTTGGGCAGTAGCTTCGGTAATCTGGGGAAGTGCATCCTCATTGGGCCTGGCCCGGTAGTCTCCCGGCCAGAATATTGCAATCCTGCTACTCATGATTTAATTAACCTCCTATGTGACCCTTTTATTCCCGTCCGGACTATATTACCACTCTCATCGGTAATCTTCAAGGACTGATCCAGGTGGAGTTTCCCCGAAAATTCTACAAGTTCCCTACCCAGGATAGCCGGGGCTTTCGAGCCCCGCAATGAACCACGAATTTCACGAATTACACGAAACAAACCGAAATCTTGAGCCCCGCAATGAACCACGAATTTCACGAAACAAACCGAAATACTGAGCCCCGCAATGAACCACGAATTTCACGAATTATACGAAACAAGCCGAGGTCCTGAGGAGCCCCGATGGGCATCGGGGCGTCTCGAAGGGTTGATATTTGGATTTTGGATTTGATTTGCACTTTGCCTTGCTCTGCCGAAGCACTCAGTCTTCGTAGCCATTCAGGCTAAGTCGGCCTGCGAAGGTGAGGATTTTGTAATTTGACATTTATATCCCTCTCCCGTGCCTGTCCTGAGGAGCGGAGCGTCTCGAAGGAGGGGAGGGGGAGAATAACCGAGTAACGAAAGACGAAACGAGCAGCGCAACCGCAACCGAATAACGAATCCGACGGGGGGAACATAAACGAGTAACGAAAGACGAAACGAGTGGCGCAACCGCAACCGAGTAACGTTTGCCTGCCGTAGCTCTCAGCGTAGGCGGATTAAACCACGAATTTCACGAATTACACGAAACAGGAT
>SDBT01010260.1_pt1 | contig 15140 bp, 14 predicted proteins | sample 2277101 | NCBI WGS metagenome assembly SDBT01 (sample SAMN10404973, study PRJNA504765) | marine sediment metagenome | isolation source: marine sediment core GS10_PC15, 103 cmbsf | place: Arctic Ocean: Southern Knipovich Ridge | collected 2010 | reverse complement strand
TCTCAACTAAGTTGAATGTATTTCTCAATTTACATACATAATTATCAATATACCAACGACGTATGGTCATATCATTAGTGCCAGAATCTTCTAAACTCCACAAATTATACCCATCGTGCTCCAGTGATACTATTTCATTAGTTAATGTAGTGTCTAATGGATATGAAAACGCCTGTGTTCCATCATCTGTTTTAATCACGACACTATCTATATCCTCATCTATGGTCCAAAAATAACCATCAACCACAACAAAATTCTGTTTCTTTAATCTTATATTTTCGTAAGCCATTACTAACCTCCAATTATATCAGGCTCAAAGGTATATACATCCATCTCCTTATCGTTTATGAATCTTACAAAACTTTCAAAATCATTCAATTTCAATATATCAACATTATCTATTTTCTTTCCACCTTTCTCAATATAGAACATTATCACTAAAGGTCCTATCAGATTTTTCATTGTTTCTTTAAGTATATGTTTATCATTTAAAAGATGTGTTATTTTATGCACAATACATCCCATATTAAATAACATACCCATAACAGAAGATATACTTTCATATATAGTGGGTTGGTTATCTGCGCTCTGATATTTACCAGACACCAACAAAACAAAGAAAATATTTTTACACTTACTAACCACTAATTGTACAATACTACTTATATTACCCAAAAAGATCTCATCTTCACAAAAAACAAATACTCTTCTTGTATTTGTGACTGCCATACCGATTGCCATCGATAATGCTATTCCTTCAACATCTGTTATATACAAATTACCTTCTCTATGTAAGGTATACGCCTCTCTGCATAAATCCTCTCCTGCAAATATAGCAATGTCGCTTTCCTCTAAACTATCCATAATTCTTTTTATAGTAGGATACCTTTTCATTACCTTAACACTCCTTCTCCTATAATAATTATTCCCGGTAAACCCTTATCCACAGACATAGAGGATATTTCATTTAAATCCCCTTCATAATTTTCAGTTAAACTTTTCACAGGTAAATTAGATATATATAAAAATTTCTCAAACATCTCATCTCTTGTACCATATAAAAAGATTAACAACGGAATATTAACCTTTATGACATACTTCAATAGCGGCTCTGTCATTGACATTATTCTATTTATATCTAATAATATACCACCTTTTACTCCAGAAAAATAACTACCACAAACCATACCTAACGCAATAGATTCTTTAGTTGCAGGTATATAAAACATTTTATCAGCATCCATTTTATCATACAAAGGTTTTAATCCCTTACATGGAATTCCTGAAAAAAATCTATAGTTCAAATCATCACACAAATAATTCCAAAAGTCCTTCGCCTTTACCATAATTTCTCCTTAAATCGATTCACGAACAATATATGGCGGAATCCATTTTACATTATATTCATACGGATCACCGGTTATAATCAAATCTGATGTTACATCGATGTCATTTATTGTCATCTTTATACTACTAAGATCAATCCCCGCAGAAGGTAAACTTTCTTTAATACTAACACTTATAAAACTATCTATATCAACCAAATATTCAGAAGGAGTAACAGAGATTATATAAGGCGGTCTTGAATCTTCTAACACAGGAGACCAATCTATTTTTTTCGCAATTACAGATGCTGCCTTTTTAATCTCTTTATCTAAATTACTTAAATCTGTTAATCGTATATATGATGGTACCATACCATTGCCATCTTTATCTGGCTCATTAGTATTCAGTTCTACTATCCAAATATGATCACCATCATTGTTCTTTGGAACAACCTGTCTAAATGTTATACCTAATTTAACAACTTTATTAGGATTCAAAGAACTTCTTATTAAAAACTCGGCCATCTATACTCCTTATGAACTATAATCAATCTGACTCATAATTATTTCTAATCCGTGTCTATTTATTTTATCAACAGAATCATACCACAGCTTCGGTTCCCCATCAGGATCTTGAGATTTTAGTATCTGAACTTTAGACACAGTAACAGTATAGCTATTAGCGATTCCAACATACCCGTTAGTTCCGCTCACGGGAACAACAATACTAGTATCAGTTGTTCCAGCCAACGCAGTAAAATAATCTGTATTTGTACCATCAGTAATTAATATAGCATCTCCTGCATCCACACCAGTGCCAGCACTGATAGTTAAAGGCGTTGTATCCGTTGTGTAACTAGAACCGACCAACGCTTCTCTTCCTCCTCCTGCTGAATCTAATTCCTGAGAGGTCCAACCCAAATTAAATCCCAGTACAACTGAACAATCATTTGTATCGGCGGCTTTTACATGAACAGAGGATCTGCTGCTACCTGTATAATACCTACCCATTGTTCCAGAAAACACCCAAAATCTATTTTCATAATATTCCACAGTAACATTGGAATACGCTAAAGCAAACCCAACATCGGGTGTTTCTAATGATAATGCCCTTATTTTTGTTTCCATATCATCAGCAATAATTTCTCCAGTAATCGGTGTCTCGTCGTCATTATAATCCAATGTTATAGTATAATAACCATTACCGTCAGAACCACTAGCAGTAGTATCTACCTTTATTTTAAAATCGGTATGTGTGGAATCTAACGAAAACTTACCACTACTTCCAGCAAATCCCGAGCTTTTGTGCCAACCAACCTTTAGATCTGTTATATATGTATCTTGTATAGCAGTTCTATTTGTCGCATCACTATAGGCAGACGTAGCATAACTTAAAGTAAATTGCTCATCCCCATCATAGCCTACAGGAACTATTTTTTCATTATCAATAGTCACCCTTTTTACTATGCCTGGGTAATTGTCAAGATCTTGTGTATCAATATTCAACGCCATTCTCTATATTCCTCCTTTTAATTTTATGTCCAAAAATATTCTTCACCTTCTGCTAATAGATATGGGCAACCACTAAATGTACATTCAAATCCCCATCTACTGCCGTGTGCCCAAGTTTTCATATTATATACCCTACCATCATCACCTGTATGATCCACCTTGGAATAGGGTGGTGGCGAACCAACCATATGCTCTGTTCTTATGTCTGTACTCTGTGTAGCAAACGGGCATGGTGCGTAACAATGACCCTCATCGTCTTGTTTTTTATCTTGTGGTAGTTGTCCATAGGACTCCGTACCATATATCTGTCTCCATTTTTCTTGTTGTGTCCCTGTTACCGTACAGACATTTCTTCTAGTCATAATGTTCCTTTATCTAAAATTATATAAATCACCATCATAGTTAACAACATATGTTTCATAAAGTAAACTATAAGCATGATTTGCAGTATCATGTTTCGAAGTATCTATAACAAAATAATCATCATCCTTTAATGTTGGTATTTTTAATACATCCACATCATAAGTTAATCTTGTGTCTTCCAACATTACACGCTTATTTTGATATTTTACTTCACCCCAAAAAAATTTTGCAAGATAAACAATGTTTATTATAAAACTGTATTGTGAACAAAAATCTAATGTCATATTATTATTATTTTCTATCTGTTCAGCCTGACTAAGAACTGGACCAGAAAAATAAGCATTAGTAAATCTACAAAAACCTTCCTGTTCGTAGTATGCCTTTTCCCAATGTAATTCTAACCTATACTTTTCCGATAATAAAAACATATCCTAATCCTCCCTTGTTATATATATAAAGGTGTATAAGGGATACTAGCGTTTCCAGTAGCAATCTCTCCGGCAGCTGCAGTAGGACCTCCTACATCACTCACCACACCGGCTGCCATTTCATCCGCTTTTCCCAAAGCTCCAGCAGAAACACTACCAGTAGATCCTATGGCAGTCGTCCCTGTAAATACTATTCCTGCTTTATCTGTTCCACCATAAGTCGTTGCTGTTCCTTCAGAAATGCCTCTTATAACATATGTAGGTAATGCAACACTTGGCAAGCCAACACCTGTAACCCATTGTTGTAAACTCCACGACTCCTGTCCTGGAAGCGCACCATCATCTTTACTATAGGAATAGCTGGTAACATACCAGTTACTACTAGTGGGGTCGGTTCCTGCTCCACCACCACAGTTCGCTGGGCTTATTGTGGCAGTAACATCGCCACCCAAAGCCACACAAGATTCATCCGCCTCAACAGATAAACTAGGACCACCGCTCTGTGCAGCATCGGCATATACAGTAAGACTCATGGTTTCCACTGGTTTATATCTAGTAAATGCTGGCTCCCAACTGCCATCCAAACAATGAAATCTCTGCGGGTTAGGAGCAAATGTCCAATTCGCAGAAATAACGCACGAACTATTAAAACTTACGGTTGTTGCTGCACCTATAATAACAGCCATATTTAAACCTCCTTTCTATAATAATTAAGGTTACTTTATTTAATTATTTCCATTACTTTTCTTACAATTAACATACGTAGGATAATCACATTTATATCTTTTCCCACAATCTTTACAAAAGTTCTTTTTATACACCTCAAGCCTTGCTCTTATCTGCCTATCCGTCAAATATTTATGGCCTCCCATAACATCATATTCTCTTGTAATCGGGACTGATTTCTTTTTTCTACAGCCGCATCCCATACTGTCCTCCCATTAGTTTGTTGTAGCAATTAAAGTAACATGTGTTTCATGCCATCCTGAAGTATTAGGTATGGTACTTACACTAGCATTTGACACATATCCAGTGAATGTTTGACCTCCTGCAGTGATAGTAGTCTGAGTATGAAACTCAGTATCATTATGTACCATAGTATACGTAACTGTTGCTATACCCATAATATTATAACTTATGTTCAATGATGTACAATCAATAAATACAGTAGCCATTAGCCTATAGATCCTTCTTCAACATATTCGATATTATGTATAATCCTACCTGAAAATGCGTTACCCCCTAGCTGTGCCAATCTAGAAAACGAAGCAGACATATAGTCTCCGCCTTGTCCTCTAAATTGTTCGCTTCCTGGCAAACTTTCTGTATAAGCATATAAATCTATATCACTTATTTCAGCCATAAATGTATGTAAAACAAATTGACCCTGTCCCTCTATAGGCATAGGAGCACCTGCCCTTAATCTATAAGTTTGACCTGTATATTTTACATCTCCCGCCATTTTTTTACCCCCATATTATTCTGCAAAACCAAATACAAATGAATAAGATGCTATAGGAAGATTGCCTGGTGATAATTCTAAACTAAAATTCTGCATATGCATATCACCTATACCATAGCCGAAATTCTCCAAAATCGGTATAGAATCATCATCGGCCGTAAAACTTATCGGTCCTCCTGTATATCTTAATCCATAACCATCTTCCTGTACATCATCAGAATATATTGTTGCTGGACCAGAACTTATATTTGCATTCAGCATTCTATATTCCCTACCGACGGAGGCAACTAAAGAAGCCAAACCACCCACGTCGCCATAAACAAACGATTTTCCTGCTCCAGCATATATGAAATATACTTCGTCCTCATCACAGTCAAATTTTCTAATCCATGGGATAGAAACGCCAGCCCTACCAGGACACCCAGTATGAAATTCAGTAGATGCATACCCACTTATTGATACCGTACCGATTGTTGGACCTACTATTATATTATCTCCAATTTTACTAGATTCAGTACTACTATTCATACTTATAGAAATAATACAACCATCGCCGGCCTCTACATTTAAACCACCTACTAATTTACAACACGATTCAGCCATTTTGTATCATCTCCTTATATATTTTTTTACTACTCCTAAGTATCAGTTGTAGTGACAGATTCATCATCGCTAAAATAAGTACCGTATGCAGGACCACCTTGAACAACTGATGAATGATCATGGATGGGTACGGAGTCTATAGTTACAGTACCTATCTCTCCAGTGGTTGCATAAAAATATATTGTATTCTTTTCTGGCTTCTTATGTATGTAATTAACTGCTGGTTCCGACTCTATACCTTCAGTATCTATAATACCAACCACTTCATTTTCAACCACATACCCATTTAAAGTTTGGCGTGTCGCTCCATTTAATTTGATTTCTCCCATATTAGCAAAATGCCCCATTGAATTTATTGGGTCTATGGGAGCGGAAAGTTTTACCTTCATACCGGGTATTAAATATAGAGTAATATTTGCCATTTCCCTTTTCTCCTACTTTTATTCTTATAGACCACTTCCTGCTGGTTGCACCTCAAAAGAAGGCTGAATTTGCACACCACCCTTTAAATCACCGCCACGATCTGGTGTTGTTAATGCCTTACTTTCCACAGGTGTCCCTGTACGCGTTTTAACATTAGGACTCGCTGTATCTAATCCACCATGGGTAAGTTCAAACACTTCTTCACCTTTTCTATATGCAAATTTTCCGTCCTTTAATCCTCTTCTGGAAACACCTTCTATAGATACCCATGCCGCATTTGTAGATCTACATCTTCTCGTATATTTTTTACCCTCTAATAACGACAGGGCATCTTCCCCTGATATATTCAATATGTAAAAAGAAGGGTCATCAAAACAAGGTGATATCGATGCCTTCTTGACAATACCTGTGAAGACAGTATTACTGGCATTCTCTAATCCTGCACTTATAACAAAAGAACTACCGCCGCTAACATTAGATCCTCCTTGCACCTTCAAAGAGGCAGTAGCAGTAGCAGGTCTACCTCTATTATGTGTTGCATTAAAAGACAAAACATAAGGGGTGCTTACTGACACTCCACCCGCCGTTACTGTTGCCCTTATCGGAACCTGTGTTATGCTCATATTTTTCCTCCTACACCTCTACTGGATTATTATGAATAGAGCATGTGACTTTATCACCGGGTCTTATTATTTCCGCTGTCATATTAATGGCTATCCGTTCTCCATAACCATCAATTCTTACCTTAAAATACGTACCATCACCTTGACTTTGAACCACTGTACCTTTAGCAGAAAAACTCTCTGTGGCTTTAGAGGTAGGACCTCCTGAAATCTGTGCAAAACCGCCTGCTAATTTACCACCTTCATTTACTGACACTGTGTAAGATCCGCTGTCAGAATAATTATATGATATTGTATTTATCACACCACCTGAATTTCCAGCACCTCCTAAGTTTGGACTACAATTAGGCCCACATACGTACGTTGCTTCAACACCATTTCCAGAATTCATATGATCATATAAAGCATCAGATAATGTAGCTGCTTGACTACCATTTAGAACCGACATTGTTAATGATACACCGCCGCCGCCATCCATTTCATCCAATGCCTGCTCCACCGGCGTATCACTAAAACTTTGTGTAGTAGTTGGATCATTATCCACAACTGCCGATGCTTGGTCCAATTCTGTACCATTAAAGGCTATAGGGGCTGGCTCATCATATACTACTATGGGTTTGATCTCATAATAAAAAGATTCTGCTATCTCCAAAGCTTTCGCGTTAAATCCATCTGGATCATATATTGTTATAGAGGGCGTCTCTACATCCGCCACAACCCATAATTCATCAACTAATATACCTTGATTAAATGAAAACAAAAACACTGTTCCTTCAAATTCAGTAGTGTCATCACCACCGCCGTATTCTTGTGCAAATGTTGAATTTGGGTGGGCCCTAAAGCTACAGTCGTTACCATATTTTGCATTATCTCCATGCCTCGCATTATTAGCAAATACTACTACAGGATTTAAGCCTGTGATTTCGTCATAATTAACGATATAGTCTCTTCCTTCTTTTAACACATAAGGTATATTCGATGTATCAGTTATAGTAACCCATATTTGTGTATTTTCTTCCGTGGACTCACCACTAACGGCATCCTCAGGCGTTTTAGGAGAAGAAAATATATGATCTATTCTCTTCCCTATCAAAAAAACAGAAGATATACCCAAAAATTTATTTACAGTTGTATCTCTTACCGTTTCAAAGGACCATTCAGTTGGTATGGGGACAGAAACACCGCCTTCTGCTCCAACACCTGCGTCTTCCCAACAAGAAGGATCTGCCAATCCTACCAGCGTTTGAGGTGGTTTAACTAACGTACCCAAGTCAGGCGGGCTATCTCCCACTTTCAAAGGAACACCAGTTGTAGTATTATGTGTTACAGTAGTATCATCCGTTATATTTGCCGAACCCAATCTTTTTGCATATCCTACAATAGTTTCAAACGGATCATTTATCTCATATAAATTATCTATACCATCATTATAGTCGCTTGATAGTTGTGGATCATTGTATACTATTGTAGCATATCTTCTGAAGTTCTCCACATTGCAATTATCAACCATATCCTGAACATTATATATTTGAGAATCCGCCAAAACATCCAGCCATTCCGTCGCTTTCCACTCTGGAAGTGGGTCTTTTCCTGTCACCATTACACCAGAACAATCCTCTTTGTATGAATGTGTTTGTATCGTATGATATATATCTGTTATGTTTCCAGATTCACCACCAACAACAATGGCCTCAGCCATTCCATCTTGGTTTACTATAATATCATAAATAACACCGGTCAAAGAGGATGCCTCCAATAAAGATAATTTGATTACTGACATAGCATCCATATGCTTTATATCAAGATCAGCCAGTGATCCTCCAACACTCACACTTGAAGGGATTCCATAAGCGCTCAATACTGCTGCCGCTAAATTTCCAGACGAGTCACATGTAACTTCAGTTAATGTTCCACCTCCAAAATTATCCCAAACTCCCATATGATGTCTCCTTTACTATGTTAAAGGTCGATGTGATAAACTAGTTGTATGTCTCACAATTCTTTCGACATCATCAACTCGTGAATCAACATATAACCTTAATCTTTCTTCCGCACCTCTTACAGAGTCAGTAGTGGATTTTGCTTGGTTTATTTCTGTCTCCAAACCATCAAGTTTAGGTTTTACCTGCTCTGTGATTGATCTATCTATATCTACTTGTGTTACTGAACTATCTTCAATGCTTTTAATTTCATTTTCAATACCTTTAATAGCGCCGATCAATCTATCATCTACGGCCTCTACTGTGGCCGCCAATTGATCAAACTTTTCTGCTCCCACCGCCGCGCCAGTATTAGTTACATTCACATTTACTTCTGTCTCCAAAGCATTTCCTATTGTAGATGCTAATCTAGTCGCCGCGTCATCTATTCCGGTAGTGTCAATTGTAAATTCCTTATCTGCAATTTCAAATACTTTATCCACAACCTCAAACACTTTATCTTCAACGCCGAACACCTTATCTTCAATAGTGAATACTTTATCTTCAATGATGAATTCTTTATCTTCCACTTTTAATTCCCTGTCTTCTACTTTTAATTCTATACTTTCTAGCTTGGCTAATATATCATCAGCATTTAATTTCACAGATATTGGACCATTAAGTGATCCTGCAGTAAGCGCCTCACTATCTACAGTACCATCCGACAGCCCTCCCAAATTAAATCCTTTAGGATAAACCATTTCTCCTCTTTGTAAAAATACATGCCCTGTCTTTCTCACAGCACCACCCGTATGCATAGATGGTTTTGATTCCGCTGGTTTTCCTACAGAAAAGAAATCTGGAAGCACAGATCTCAAAAGCTCCATAAAATACGAAGAAGCTTTAGCTCCTGTATTACCAGCAAACGGAGCAGTAGTCTGTGAGGTCTTTAGCGACAAAGCATCTGCAGCAGATTTCGCCAGTGGTCCGTGTGAAGGAATCAGTTTGAATAATCCTTTTTGCATTTCAGCAGCAAGTTTTGCTTTTCTTAATTTCTCTGCTTCAATGTTAGCTACTTGTACAGCATTTTTAGCTTCCTCTGCAAGTTCTGGTCTGTTTGCACTCTCGAATTTTGTCCAACCCTCTAATGCTTTTGTATATTTCTGTATACCAGCAAGATCTTTTTCTTTTATAGCCTTTTCTAATGCTTCCTTCGACTTTTGTATAGATTTTCTTGGCTCGTCTAAATATTTTCTTAAATCCTCTTTCTCCTTTCCTTCCTCCATCTTAACAAAATCAGAATAAAGTTTTGGATTAACAAAATACGCACCAAGTGGATCTTCTAACCCCACCTCTTCTTGCCTTTTAACATTTTTTATTCTTGCTACATCAGCTCCAAATACATATTTATAATTAGTCATAAAACGCTGTGCTTCTTTAGTGAATCCGGGAGTCCAAACATCACCTCCAGAAGAAGCAAAAGCCATTAAGTCGTTTGCTCGTTTGAAGTGCTTGTCTATAGCCTCTTCTCTCGTTTTTCTCTTATCTCCTGTTAAATTTTTTAACAATAAATCTTTATTCTTATATAATTCAAGAGCAGATTTATGTGCAGACCATAATCTTCTATAATTTGCTCCGCGTTTTTCTAATTCAGGATCTCCAGCTTTTAAACTAGGAAGCATGGATAATTCCTGTAATCTTGTCTTTTCTTTTCCCTTTCTTCCAGCAGCATATTTATCTATTCTTTCTTGTGCACTAGCGGTTCGTCCACCGGTGACATCAGGTCCTTGATAAGGTATAAGGCTTTTTGTTATGTAACTAGTAGGTAGATCTAAGTCCTTAAAAGATGCCTTTCTTTCTAATGCTCTTCTATACTGTGGGGTGTCGTATTGTGGACCCAAGCCCATAGCAGTCTCTGGAAGTAAAGTTTCATCAAGTTTTCCATATTTATGAAACAATTCTCTTTGTTTTTCTCTAGCAGTTTCTATACCCCAAATCTGACCTGGCCGTACTTCTGACTTCGGTATTAATCCTTCTTCTTTAATTTCTTCATCGAGAACAATTCCGCTAACTTTTCCGCCGACAGCAAAATGCCTCTTTTTGATTTTTCCTCCGGCAAAAAGATTAAGTGCTTCTAATATCTCATTAAGTCTAGTTTGCTTTAGTCCTTGAATTGCTCCTCCGGCATCCATGAAACCTTTTATTTGTTCATTAAATTTTTTCTTCACTGCTGAAGGAGCATCTGCTAATCTATCATAAGTTTCAACCGCAAACGCCTGTTCATCTGTCATAACTTCCATTAATTTTTCAAAATTAGGAGCTGCCATTATTTGTTTAGAAATCTCAGGAGTTATGAGAGTGTCCTCAGTAAGTTGGAATTCCTTTGCTTTCTTCTTCTTTCCTCCGAATAAAAATCCAGGTATAATACTTCCTTTAGCTTTTCCTCCACTAGCATAACCCGCGGGCGCCATCACATCAAGATAAGCGGTTATGTCTCGTAATTGCTTTTTGGCCTCGAACTCTCCTACGGCTACAGGAAGAGATTGCTTTTCCATATTCAGTTTTTTATTAAAGAAATCGTGTAATTCATCTAACTCTTTTTCTGGCGAGATTAATTTTTTTAACGAAGATGTTTTCTTTTTTCCAACACCTTTAAAAATTTTAGAAGTAAGATCAGTAGTAAAGCTTTTAATTCGGTATCGTGCAAATTCCTGTGTAGTTTTAGACATAGCGCCTTCCCCAAAGCCGCCTATTATATATTCTAAAGCCTTTGCCATCTCTCCAAAAGCTACATCTCCAGCTTTCTGTGGAATAGCGCCAGCCATTTGTTCTTTAATATTTCCAAAAGGAATAAAACTTGCTATAAAATCAGTAATACCTTCAATTTTAGGCTCAGTACTTATAGTACCTTTCTTCCATTCTTTTAACGATGGTCTTTTGTATCCAAGAGGATCTCTCCAACTACCAGGTTTCGGATTCATTATATAATCTAAGACCTTGCCCACAAGGCCGCCCTCATCAAAACCAACAGGAATACTACCAGTTTTATTCATGGTCTCTAGAGCATTGTAGCCTATCTTTGACGCAGCTGCTTGTCTTAATACATATTCACCCGGGCTTAGCATAGCAGGAACTTTATCTTCTCTTGGCCCTCCTTCACCGAAGATTCTACCACCGCCTGCTTTTGTTGGCTGTTCGGGTTTTGGTCCAAATGCTACTTTTAGGTCGGCAAGTAGCTTCTTAAAAAATGAGGGCTCGGGCGCCTTTCCAAGAGCCTTGTCTAGCACTTCTTTATTTACACCTAGCTCAATAGCTATTTCTCTCAATAAATCATTAGTTATATCTAATTTATCGACAACGGGCGCAAATGCGCCAATCTTATTAAATTGATCTCCAAATTTTTCTTTAAACTTATCTATTTCATTACTTATTTCTTTTACATCCTGGACAGGATATGCTCTTCTTTGTAAATCCCCTCTTTCTCCAGATTTAAGTATACGTGCATATTCCGATTCAAATTCACGTTCTGTTACATCACCGGCAAAGCGTGCCTTTAATAAATCGTTTGTAAGTTTTTCTGTAGGTTCCTCTTTAACAGAGGCTTTCATAATTTCTACAACTCTTTCTTGTAACGTTATTAATTTATCTCTATCTGCTCCAGCTAGATTTCCAAATGTGGATATGTCTTGCAGTTGCTTTAATAAAGCCTCAAAAGGTCTAGCCTGTCCTCTTATTCTTTCCGCCTGCCTTGCCATCTCTCTTGCTTGTAATTCTCTTTCTCTACCAATTGGCAGATCTGCTATCTGCTGTTGTAAATTGAATAAAGCGACGCCTTCTGGACGGTTCGTATATAATCTAGCTCTTAATCCTGCCTCTTCTCTTTCAGGTCTCGGAGCAAAAGCACCTAACTGCATACCCGCTCTAGATGCCGCTCTTTGTTCCTCTGGAGTTACCATTGTTAATGCCTCTGGGTGAGCTCCTCCGAATAACTTATCAAGAGCATCTCTCATGTCTCTATACCCGGGAATACTTTCTATCGCTTGTTCTACAGAAATTTGTCTTATGGATTCATTTAAAGTATTAAAAGCATCTGATAACCTAACAATCATATCATAAGATTGCCCCATATTTCTAATCACTTTTGTAGCAGCCTCTACCTTAGGCTTAAGAATGTCTATTTGTTTCTGTAAATCTTTCCATCTACTTGATGATTTATCTCCGACACGAGCCTGTTGACCCATTAAATAAGTTAATCTTTCAGTACCATCCGCAACAAACCTTAGACCTGCAGCATATCTATTTATACTTTCTTTGGTATTTTCATTTGCTTGATAAAAAGTTTTTTGTTGCGCTGACAACTCATGAAACTGTTTAGGAAGTTGTACATCCTCAAACCCTTTCATTCCTTCATTTAAAAAGTTTTCAGGACTAAACATTCTTTCTAATGAAAGACCTATTTCTCTTTCAGCTATTGATAGCGTAGTGCTTATTACTTTTGATATATCTTGTGCAACATAATTAAACTCTGATGCTTTTTTTATGACTCCATCAAGAGATTCAGTAAGCGCATCCAGTTCCTTCCGTGCCTTTTTCAATGCTCTTTCAGCTGCCTTTTCGGCATCAGTATCGTCTGCAATCCTGGCTTCTGACAACCTCCGTTGATATACTTCTATTTCACTAATCTTATTTTCTTGTTCGGTATTTAGTTTATCATATGCTTCATATGTTTTTCTACTCGACTCACTTAATGATCTTGCTATTTGACTCACGCTTAATTCATCAATAGCTCTTGGACCAAAATCTATGGACCTATCTGGTACAGCTCTTCCTCCTGCAAATAAACCTCTACCTGTCTTTAAACTATCAAGTAATCTTTGAGTATCTGTTGCAACTTTAGTGTCTCTGGCCGCCTGTAGACCCATTAATTCCATTTCTTTCTTTAATATCTCTTCTCTTAAATCACTTTTGGTCTCAGCAATTGACTCTGTTAAATCTTCAAGTTCATCTTTAAGATCCCCTATTACATCCTTCACTCCTTCAAGTTCTTTTTTCTGAAGCGATGATAAATCTTTTATTCCTTCAAGAGTTCTTTTTCTTGCTTCCGCTTGTCTCAATTGTCCTGATCCGATATCCATTTTGGCTATATCTTTCTGCAAACCTCCAATTGAACCTCCAAAAATCGCCTGCTTAATTTTGGTGAGCGTACCTTTATCCAACTCATATAGTTCTTCCGGGGTAAGATCAGCTTTTGAACGAGCTCCAAAATCTATAGGCTGTGGTCTAAATTTTCCTGTAAATAATCCAAGACCCTTTGCAAAATCACCGAACAAGATTTTTTCTGCGCGCGTTTGCTTCTCAAAAGACCTCATTTTTTTATCGAAACCAGCAGCTATATCAACTTCTTCTATAGCTCTCTTCATTTCCCCCAATTCTCGTTTGAAAGCTTCCGCTAACTGTACCTCTGCTAGTTTATCTGTCTGTTTAGATAAACCTTCAGTCACTTTCTCCAGTTCATCAATATATTTTTCTCTTGTTTCTTGTATGTCACTAGCAACTTTTTTGCGGCTTTTTTCTGTATCTAAAACTAAAGATCTTTCTTCTGTCTCAGCAATAACTTTCTCTGCCTCTTTACCTGTTTCTTTAGCCTTATTTATCATTTCGTTTATTATATCATCAGCAACTGTTGCTTGATTTTTAAGTATCTCAGCTATTATTTTGGATTGTTCTTCTGCGCGTTCTTTTAAAGTAGCAATTCGTGTTCTTTCATCAGCTTTTTCTACAGCATATCCTGCAAAACCTGCTCCAGCACCCGCTAATGCTATTTGTGCAACTCTATTCACATTACCTACATTAACGCCAGCAGTTGCTCTTATTCTTTCAGCACGTCTAAGTATTTCCTCTTCAGATAATCCTTCTATTTCAGATACTCCCTCTTTTATCTTCTTACGTATATCTACATCTTTTCCTGACATTCCGATTTCTTTGGTTCTTCTCTTAAAATCTTCTGTCATCTCTTTCCCAGCAGATTTTAATTCTCCTAAATTATCTTTTACGGCACCTTTAATATCACCGCCAGTAACCGCTTCCTTTGCTATTTTATTAAATACTTTTCCAAATTTACGTGCTGATTCAGGCATCTCATCTCCTACAACACGTGTTACAAGTTTTATAGCGCCATAAAGAGACAAAGCTCCTGCACCTAAAAGCTTTATGTTCTTCTCACTCAATCCAACAGCTTTGGCAAACGCCAAACTTCCACCTGAGATCAGATTTATGGTTTGGACCATCTTTGTAAAGTCTAATCTCTTTTGTTCCTTTGAAACAGCCTGTTGAACGACTAATAGTTTTTTCTCTTCGTTTGCTGTTGAAGCACTTGGGGTAACAGCTTTTGTGGCTGTTATTTGATTCTCTAAATTTTTTCTCTGTGCATTTAAAGAACTTAATACTTTCGAAGAATTAGATTTTTCAAATTGTGCGAATAT
>SDBT01010258.1_pt1 | contig 15146 bp, 13 predicted proteins | sample 2277101 | NCBI WGS metagenome assembly SDBT01 (sample SAMN10404973, study PRJNA504765) | marine sediment metagenome | isolation source: marine sediment core GS10_PC15, 103 cmbsf | place: Arctic Ocean: Southern Knipovich Ridge | collected 2010 | reverse complement strand
CTTACAATCGGTGCTCCCACCTTAAAGTATTCGTTAGTTCTTTCTAAGTCGCTTTTAGGATAATCAAACATTCCTTTCTTCATCCAAGTAATCATAAATTGAGGAACAAAGGCAAGATTAAAAAATAGATGAATTCTTGGTTTTCGGTGCATCAGTTTTGTCACTTCAAGAAGGGGGTCAGAAAAAGTAACTACAATTTCTGGTTTATTTTCTTCTTTAATAACAAGTCTATATCCTTCCATCCAAGTCTTAACCTTTTTTCCGTGGCGTTTAACTATATACTGAGCAACCAACGCAGGCAATACCCATTTCATAAAGGATTTATATGAATAATGACGAATTAACTGTGCTCTAAATTGTTTGGGGTGTCTCCACATTTTACCTAAAATTCTTGCCATAGAAACTCTGTATGTTGGAACAAACAAAACTCTATTGGCCAACCGCTTAGTTTTTTTAGGAAATTTACCATAGTTAGCCATAAAATCATTTGCTATATCTGTTTTTTCAAACGAGGTCATATCTTTCGTCAAAACTGCGTCTTCTATTCCTAATCTACAGGCAGTTCTCAAACATTTATCTATATTCCAAGTAGTTAAATTATTTATTCGCATAAGATTTTCGGGTAGAGTAAATGGATTTATGTCTTTAATAAGTTCATCTGCTACTCTACGAGGAAAAGTCTTTTCTATCTGCTCTATGTAATCTCTTGTCATTTGCCTAATGGCAGGTTTGTAGTCTAAGATAGTATTGTAAAGACCCTGTCTTTCCCACAGTATAACTTTAGGGTCTCTTCGTAAGTGCATCAACGATGCTTTTGGTATATTCCAAAAAAACTTCATACCTGCGGCTCTCCAGCCCTGTGCTAAATCGTTTTTAGTCATAATTAAAGGATTATAGAAGCCAATGATTTTTCCTGCCCAGTTTATATCATCATAACCTCTTAGTAATGCTCCTCTGTCTTCAGCCCAAACAAGATTCTGTATTGCTTTTGCTATAGCAGGATGATAATATCTTCCTTTTGCCGTAGGCATAATTCTCTCATCAACTTTCATCCATCCAACGACTGATTTAGTGGAAGATAGGTCAGGATTTTTATTGATTGCCTGAATAAGTTCATATTTTAAGGCTTCTGCTCTTGTGTCAGCAATAGTTTCAGCCACACTTTCTAACAAAGTTCCTACTCTATATCCTGCCTCTTCAGCCTCACGAATTGTATCGAACTTTCTTCCTATGAAATGGTATGGTTTAGCACTTACCTTTTTAGCATATATTCTTCGTTTTATATAAGCAGCAGGTTTCTTTGTAGGATAGGTTATTCTGTGTAAGTATTTTAATTTCTCCAATTTCTCGATTCTCTTTTTAATTTGGATGATTGATTCTTCTTCCTGGATAGTGGTGGGTTTGCCAATCTTTGTTAATTCTTCATTTAGGGCTTTTATAGTGCTATCAGGCCATAGACCTTCTTTGAAAAATCCCATTCTTTGGCGTTCTTTTAAAGACCAATCCTGAATTTCAAGAACTTTGTTTGCTATTTCTTCCGTTCCTTCAGGCAACATTGTATCTTCTTCGATAGCATATTGTAATGCTTTCATTGTTTCTTGGGGTAAATCAGCTAAAAGATTCTTAGAAAGTTCAAGTGCCTCTCTATTTATTTGAGGGAGGGCTTCGTCAGTTGCCACAAACTTCTCTACTACATCAGAAGAAAGACCTCTATAACGAGTAAACTCATCGGCTATATCACCAAGTTCTTTTCGTAGTGGTTCGGTAGCTGCTTCAACATTAACAAATCCTTTTTGGTTCTTTAATTGTTCGTTTAATAAGGCGAGGAGACTCTCTTTAGGAATGCCTACAAGCTTACCAGGTTCACGCAGGACGGGTCTTTCTTCTATTTTAGGGGTAATGGTAGGGGTGGGAGGTTTAATGGCTCGGGTGTAGATGTTTACACTTTTTACTTTTCTTTCAAAATCAGCAAATCCAGGCATTTTTGTTTTAACAATACTTATTCCATCTCCAATATCTTTTACAAATTCACCATCAATAAATCTTCCCCTATAAGTCGGACTTTCAAAAACAATCTTTGTTCCCTTAATCCTCGCCTCTCTTGCCAATGGTTCAAGTTCTTTGGGGATTACCTTTTCTGGTGGGGGGGGTTTGATGGGTTCAACCATTGGTAATTTATTAAAGTCTTGAACGCTTATTTCTGTGGGGTTTCCATCTTTATCTATAAGATTGAGGCTGAGTCTATAACTTCTTCCAGTAGGTATACCTCTTTTTAACATATCAGCAGTTTGGGCAGTATCAAATTCAGCACTTCGTAATATAAATTCTTTACCTTTGTATATTACCTTTGTTCCTATTGGTCTATCAGGATTTCCTGTATTATATACTTCATTAAAAATTTCTTGTTTTTCTGCTGCCGCTTTTACTAATTCAGGGTGTTGCTCGGCTTTAGTTATACCACCGAATCCATATTTTCTTATTGCTTCATTAACACGATTTTGGGCTATATCCAATTTACGGATTAATTGTATATTCCCAACTTCAGGCACAACTGCTGGGGGTCTGGCTATTTCAGGGGGGACTACTGCGGGGACTGGCGGTCTGGCAATAGGAGTAATCGGTGGTGTGATAGGTGGAGTAACAGGCGGGGTTACGGGTGGTCTTGCTACGGGGACTATTGCTTTAGTGGGTAGTTTTCTGAATACAGGGCTTTCTAATAAAAGCATTTGGCTCTTAGATACTTCCGACTTAAATGCTGGGCTTAGTCTATATATAACTTCGGCATAAGCCTCAGTTATCTTTTTAAATTTTTCCCCTGCTGCTACTTTTCTCGCAAGTGGAACTCTATCAGGGTGGAACTTTAAGGCAAGGTCTCTATAAGCACGTTTGGCTTGCTCCATAGTAACAGTAGATTTTATACCTAATTCTCTAAATGGCTTCTCAGTCATTCGCACCATTCTACGAAATTGTCTTAGTTGTCCAATTTTGGCAAATCCTGCGTATCCAATCATTGCAATCAATGCGACACTTTGGGCAGTTGCTACTTTTGTAACTCTTCTTGCTCCTAATTCAGTCCCTTTTTCATAGGCTATCCTTTCTTCTGGGGTTAAGGTTTCTATTTCACGTAATCTTCTCTCAATTTGTTCCTTACTTTCCATCCCCCCTTCCCAGTATATCTGATTTGCTTGCCGTTTAATTTCTGGGGTTATCGGGGCTTCAAATTTTTTCTTCCCAGTCAATCTGGTTACTGTTTCCAACCCAGCAAAATGTCCTGCTTGTTCTGGAACTTGGAAACCAGCCAAAAGAGTTTTGCCTAATTCTTTCCAATCTCTGCCAGCAGGCAAAGTAGGTGCTAATACCCCTAATTGTCTTGGCATAAGTTTGCGAGTTTCTGGGTCATAGAAAGGAGCACCAGCAGTAATCACTTTCCTGCCGATATCTTTGGCTCTGGCAAGTGGAGATGGTTTTATTTTAGGGATACCCTCAAGATTGTATTCCTCTTTTAATTTAGGAATACCTGTCAAGTTGTATTCTTTAGTGGGTTCAGTCGGAGGCTCAAGAGGATATTTTCGAACTACTCTAAGGCCGTGTTTTTCTGCCAATGCTTTTATTTCCTCACTAGATTTTCTTTTAAACCTATTTGGTGATACTTGAATATATCTTGGGTCATCCTCCTTTCTCCGTGCGGGCTCATACCCCCAAACAATATGGTGAGTAGGAGTGTAATGCGGATACATTTCTTTGGCTGTTTTTGCTTTAGGTATACCTTCCAAATTGTAAGCCATTATTTTCCTCTATTTAAAGGTGGGATTTTGTTTAAGAAATATGGTTATCGATTCTTCGGAAGAATCATAACTCCTACCCGTCTCATCTCGCATTTGTTGCAAGACAGTTCTCGCCCTTAATCTTCGTTGGGTATCTTTCGGTTTTGGTTTTTCTTCCTCTGAAATCTTTGGCATCTTAATTCCGTAAAGTTTCTCTCCCATTCTTAATCCCTCTTGGAATTTAGCATTAAAATCAAACTCTTTGCCAGTGACAAGTTTTTCATAACCAGAGGGTATATGCTCACCTACATATTTAAGAGCGAAGTTTACCACATCTTTAGAGGTTGGTTTTCCCGTTGTTGTCGTGATTGGCTTTCTTGCTCCTCTTGGCACACCTGTTTCAGAGAAACCGCCTATTTCTAGACCGTGTTTTTCTATCAAAGCATTCATTTGTTCAGGAGATAGCCTTGGGTCTTCCCGTGCAGGTAAGGCGGGTAATCCACCAGTCCTTGGAATTGCTGGTCTCGTTTCTGCTCCCATTCCCTTTAAATAGGCTGCTTGCTGAAATTCTTCTTGCGTTCTATCTCTCATCTCAGGTGGAACTTTCCCCATCATTCTATAAGCATCTAATCTTCCTTGTGATACGGGTTGATTTCTTCCTCTTTGATAACTTATTCCATTAGTCATAACTTCCTCCTTTAAACATATCTTTGCTCAGAGGGTTCCCAGTCTACTCCTTGTTCCATTTCGCCACCCTGTTGGTATCTACTTTCTTCCCTAATTTCTTTCATTGCAAAAGCCCAATCTTTCCAATAGTTCATATCCTTTGATACTCCGCCTGCTATTTCGCTCCAATCCATTGCCCCACCAGAAGGCATCCTTCCGATTGGAATTTGGGGTGGTTGCATACCAGAGAAACTCAATCCTTCACCTATTCTTCTTGCTCTTTCGGTAGATGCTTGGATGGCGATGTCTCTTGCCAATTCTCTTTGTTCTTTGAGTTCTCCTGCTCCTCTAGCCTCTTGTAGTTTTCCATAGACAGGAGAACCTATTCTTCTGCGTTGATATTCTTGGGCGTATCTTTGCCCTACCTCACGAGATGCCCCTGTTATCCTTTCTCTTGCCTGTTGCCATTGAGGTTCAAAACCATAAGAAGTCGTAGGGGTCATCAAGCGTTCTCGGATAGCCGCTCCTGTGGGTTCGTAAACTTTTCTTTGTGCTCTTAAAAAAGGTGCATAATATTCCTCAAAGATATTTTCCCAATCACTACTTGCTTTTTCCCCCATCTTTTTTTGTTGATACATTCCATAAGCCTGAAGTGGTAATCCTGCCATACTGCTCATTTCATTTCCTCCCTATAAATTCCACGATTTTATCTATAGTTTCAAAGTTCTCTTTCTTAATTTCTGAATCTTCTATTTTAATCCCGAATTCCCGTTCAATCCCAATAACAAGTTCTAAAAAATCCACACTGTCAATTCCTAATTTTTCTCTTAATGAAGCATCGTCTTTGATTTCTATATCCCCGAAATTAAGTCTTTTCCTGATTATCTCTTTTATTCTTTCTTTCATCTTTTACCTTCAATTCCCGTCTTAATTCTTTTCTGAGTTTAGCCCAACCTCTTAATGTTTTTATACTTTGCTTAATCGGTTTTCCACATCCAAAACCACACATCCAAAATCCGAAAGCACACGAGGCGGGATGTTCACATTTGCAGTAATCTTTTCTAAAAATTGTTTTCATTCTCCCCTTCTTTTTATAAGTCTCGCTTTTCCGTCCAAGCGATGGAAAACTACTGATAACATTTGAGGATTTTTTTTGTTTATCCTTCTCATTAACTCAAAAGGCAAAAACTGGTTTCTAAAATCTGCATCAATTACAATAAAATTTGCGTAAAGATGCTTCCCATTTTTACAATGAGGATAAAACCCCCTCTTGGCAAATTCAATCGTTTGCCACCTTTCCATTTTGTATAATAAATCTCTGATTTTTCTGTTTATAATCCAGTAGTCTTGGAAGGCGATAATCCGTTCTTCTTTTTCTATCGTTACTATCTGACTGTCTTTAATGATACTTTTAAAATAAGCGGTTACTCTGTCCTTGGGACAGTCTTTAAAAACTTCCTGGCGATAAAATAAATCAAGAATTTGCTCAATCATTTTTTACCATTTCTAATCTTCAAAAAGAGCAACATTTCTTGAATTGCCATTTTAAGACCCTCGTTTGTTTTTGTAGAATCTGAAATATGGTTACTTATAACCCCTACAAAGAGTTTCACGATATAGATTATCACCCCAAGACAAGCGAGGGCAATACCACCCTCCAAATATTTTAAATATTGAACCATCATTTCCTCCTTTTATGCCTCATAAATTACAAATACTTTTACTGGCTTATATAGAACATTCGCACTCGTAGTTGTATCACTTGTAAGAATAACATTAGTATCGTCACAAGACATAACAACCTTATATCCATCTAAACTTGAATCTAAAGGATACCAAACATCATCAGCAGAATTAATTAATCCTGTTATACTAAGAATCTTGGCTGAAGAAGTTACTCCGTGAGCAATTAAACTAGCTCCAGTAGTTGGGGATGTATTTGATGTAAGTTTCTTCACTTTGATTGAAGGAGCATCGGCACCCAGTTTAGTGTAATCACTCACCGCTACATTTCCATTAGTAAAGTTATGAGTATTATCTCCCGCATCATACTTATAAGCCTCTACACCATTACCATTCAATACAAAATCTGTATCTAATGAACTCTCATTAACAGTGACAATTCCACCAGCAGTATAGGTTCTTAAATTGATATTGTCATCTGCACGTATATCGGCGTCATTATAACCATTCGAGCCAAGACAAACGCTTGTGGCATAACTAGAAAGCATAGGTCTTGCATAGGTTTCATCAAAATCCAATCCATTTAAATTAATGTTTCTTATTATAAATTCATCTACAGTAAAAATGCCTTTATTAGATGGGAAGAAAGTGGCTATATCAGCATAGTTATCTAATTGGCTATAATACTCGGGTTTTGCCCCACCCAAAGCCAATCTACCACTAACAATATCTCCTGTATTATCTATTTCGATAACACTAAGCTCAGAAATATAATTCGTAGTTGCATCATCGTGAAAATCAGCAGTAGTTCTTACGAATAAGTTTTCACTTGCTGAAGCGGTAAACATCCATTTTCTGGAATGTGTTCCTTCATCTATATAGTCTGATTTTTGAGTTCCTGCTGAGCCTTGATACACTTGAAGAGAACCTGTTCCTATGAATTTAAACCAAGATAAAGAAACAACATAAGTTTTCCCGCTTATTAAGGTTATTCCTGTATTTGTTATAGTATCTCCAGCAGCTTCACCAGTGGGCTTCATTCTATCGTTTGCATCATCATAAGTCCAAGTATTATCTCCACTGAAAATAGTCCAACTGGGGTCAGCACTAAAATTCGGATAACTGGATAACTCGGTTTGAGTAGCTACATTTACATTATCTCCAACTGTTGAGGGTGATAAATCCGTATCTGCCCTATTCCAGTGACTAACGCTACCTCCTCCTGAACCACCACGGTTAATACGATAGATTCTATCGGAAAGAACCGCTGTATCACTCTCCTGCAAGATAACGTATGCTAAAGGTATAGCTCCTTGGGAGTCGGAAGGAATAGTAAATTCTATATTCGCCAATGCTGTCACAGCCTCCTCCTCAGTAGCAAACACTTCTTGACCATAAAGAACTTCAACAACTCCCGATGCAAAGACGGAGACCTGTTGAACTGTCCATTTGTTATTAGGCACTGTTCCCGGTGTACTCGTTCCGTCGTCATATTTATCCGGGTCAAGTTCTGACGCTGCTGGGTCTACGTCTGTTCCATCGCTTAATTTATAATTAAAGAACGAAATAGGGTCTCGTGCGGCTAAAGATACGACGTTAGGGTCTTTCGGATTTGTTGAGAAGTTTGCACCATTACGAAAAACTGAACCTACTGTTTTTGTGATTTGTAAATCTGAAGCATAAGGCTCGATTTTATTTCCCTCAACATTGAACGGGCCCCAAGCCTGCATCAAGTCTTGTAATTGTGAACTGGGATTGTGAATAACACTTAGTGGGCCACTGCCAGCAAAGACTATCACATCAGAATCGTTTCGAGCTGCGATACCAAGGTCAATAGTATCTCGCCGTTGTTCAGCAGTTGGTAGTGCTGACCGCTCAATAACATTTCCCCCTGAATCTAAGGAGAGGAAAATTGCAACCACATCTCCAGTAGAAGCTGTTGTAGTTAAATTATATCCCGTTTTAGCATCCCATACGACTGGTGTTAATACTGGATTATCAGAATCAGTCGTGGAGTCAACTACTTGCCCAGAACCAGCAGTAATATCAATCAGAGTATTATCGCCACTATTAACAGAAGGAATACCGCCCTCCATTAAACCAGTTGATTTTATGTAAATATCATCCAAGATACTCTCAATAACATCCAAAGAAACTGGGAGTTGTTTAATTAATAGTTGTCTTGAAGTATAATTTTGAGCGTCATTAACGTCAGTTACATAAAGGTCAATAACATCGTTTGTACTAACATCAAAAACACCAGTTACCGAAATTTGAGTTTCTTCAGTGTCCCCAGCATAAGACATAGGATTAACTTCTTGCATAGCCATTACTGTTCCATTTTTCCGAATTTGAAATTGAAAAGTATCATTAGCTTGTCCCGATTGATTAAGAATTGATAGAATTGAAAGCACTTCAAATCTTCCATCTTGACCAACAGTATACTGACCTGAAGCAAATGTACCACCTGTTAGGATACTCGGTGAAGTAGCAAATGGAACTACTTGATTATTAGTAAGAGCAACGTCAGCTTGGTCTTCAATAAACATACATTCCAATGTTATTGCACCCTCTGCGAGAGATACTTCAATATCTGTTCCATCTTCTTTCTCAAAATATAATTTGTCGTTATTGCTCCAAAGAATTGAATGGTCTGCTTCTTTATGGGCAGAAGGGGTCGTGCCATAGTTCATTTTGAGATAACCCGCCACCCCATCTGCACCGTGAGCGTGAAAATCACTTGTGCTAAGACAAGTTCCATCACCACTAAGCGTTACGCCTCCTACCGTAATTGTATCAAAATCCGTAGGAGAGCCTGGGGTCATCGCCCCCCTGCTATCGACATCAAAAACTAAAATCAGAGCCATTGTTAATAAAGCTGCTCTCAATATAAGATTAGTCCTATTCTTTGTAACTATTTTCATCATACCCTCCTTTACTTATTTCCATACTTATTCCCAACACATTATTTCTACTACCGTTCCCGCATCGCTTGAAGCAAGATAAATTGTAGTCAAGGTGGGAAGAGTCAAGCTATCTTCCCAATAAGAAGCTCCAGCCTTAATAGTCAAATAAGGGGCTGTTGGCGTAGCAACTTTTCCAGTCTCATAGGCACCTCTCACTACAACAGACGTTCTTGCCTGAATAGTAATTTTCTTGGTGTATATCGGCAGAACCTGCGAGTATTCTGTGTCGGCAGAAGTTAAAACTACATTGTAAATCGTCACTTTTCCTGCTGAACCTGAACGTCCCTGAATTTCTCTTAATCCTTCCATTTTAACACCATCCTTATATTTATTCTTCCTTAGGCTTTTCTCCCGGTAACTGTTTCATTAGTCTTTGTTTCTCTTGCTCTAATACCTCGTATTCTCCCCGTAGTTTCCCTTGCTTTACGAGAATGTCATAAATCTCGGCCTTTACTTTCTCACTCATCATTTCCCTCCTTTAATAAGAAATCCAATCGTTAATTATTGTGGTTTCCACCCGTGTGCGGTGGCGTGTATTTTTATATGCTTGTTGTTTGCAGTAACTATCTTATAAACCATCGTTTGGTCATTTCTATCAGTTAGGGTTTTTGAACCTACAATTATCTTTTTGCTTGCGTCATAATCCCCAACATCACTCAAAGTTATCGTCTCCCAATTAGAGCCGTCATCTAAACTTGAATATCCGAGAATGTCCGTATTCACAGTAGCAGCATCAACATCCTGCATCAGAAACAACAACCGACTTTCACTTGGTTCTGCCTCCGCCTCGGTTGAGTTGGAGATGAGGGTCATATTATCGGGGACATTTTTCTCCAACATTTCTAATTCATATATCTGAAAATAATTTGAAGCAAGCCAGTTTGTTGTTTGATAAACTCGATAATATCTATATGCTGTTGCATTTGCAAAAGTAAATTCTTGCCAAGTCCCGACATCCGCACCTGCCCCTGTATAAATGTCAGTCTCTTCTCCACCAAAAGCACCAGTATTACTGCCTTGAAGTTTAAAATCTTTCATCCGATGAGCGGCTGTGTCCAGATATCTTAACTTCCTAACTGTTTTTGTTACTCCTACACCTAAATCATATTTCCACCAATGGGGATGAACCACATTCTGTGTGACATACTGGGTGGCCTCATTATCATCACAAGCGTTAGGTGGTGGCGCCGCTGGGGTAAAATTATCTGCAGTCGCTGTTCCGCCAGTTAAAATATCAGAGCCATAATCCATTGTCGGCTCGTAAAAATCCCCACCCGAATCGTAACTCTGATTTATACAGTTTCCCGTATCCATCCCCGTCTCGTCTGTGAAGACATCTATTACCCCGTCCCTTATCTTAAAAATTGAAAGAGAGTTTGCTATACCCATTCGGATGGCGTTTATGGAGATGTTGTCTCGAATTACAGCATCGTTTGTTGCTATGTCTATTCCATCAACGGTTCCACCAACAGTTATATTATTACCAACAGTAAGATGAGTCCCAATTTCAGCACTGTGCATTACATCAAGACCTGTACCAGGAGCATCAGCAAAGAGTTTACCGGCTGCATCAACATAAACAATTTTATCAGGACTTCCATCACTTGCACTTAACTCGCTGTGTCTGTGCAAAGCATCAGCCATAGAATCATCAGTTAATGTGTTTAAGTTCGCCCCTGTGGCTGTGGTGTCGTGTGAGACTATAGTGTGAGCTTGGGCGTGATGGTCATCAGAAGAAATATCACTTAATCCGCTATCGTGGGAGAGTTTGGCTGCACCTGCTAATGCTTCTAACAAAGTTACTATCTCTACCCCTGTTTGGTCGTCTTGTGCTCCTGCCTCTATCCCATCTAATTTAGTTCCATCCACACTTATATCTCTTCCGTCTATTGTTATTCCATCTTTTACAGGAACATCGGCTTGGATTTCGTATTCTTTGAAGGTTACATCTGCGGGAAGAGAAGGGAAAGTATCGCAATTATGAAGATAAATAGTATCACCAGTAGTGGCATTCATAGGATAACCTGGAACATTTGCTCCATATATTTCTGCTTCAAAAATATAGCCAAACTGTATATTAACTGCTTTAAAGTATTTTGCGTTACAAGACGTAAAAGAAACCTCACGCCAATCAAAGTTTGGAGTAGATGCGTTTGAACTTAAACGGCCTTTGAAATCCCAATTGCTTCCGTCCATAGAAGTATAACAATCATAGATACCATCTTCATCAGGAGGACTTGTTGTTTTCATAGCAAGGCGAATTTTATTTACCATATAAATATCGCCGAGGTAAAATTCAAAACTACCTGTAGCACCAGTAGTAGTGCTACCGTCAATCATATTAGAATGCCCCGTGATTAATCTTGAGTTATCTTCTGCATATAACACAGGTAAATCAATTTGATTAGCACTTGAATATTCGTTCTTAACCGTCAAATTAACGAAATGACAACCATCGGCGGTTAGGATGGTTTGATTAGGATTTGAGGAAGTGATGATTACACTGTTTCTTTCTACTCCTGCGGGTATGATGTTAGGATTGGTTTGAGTGATAAGTCCGCCACCAAAACTATAGACCCCTGGGTAGATTAAGACTAAATAAGGTTTAAGGGAAGAGGCATCGGTGATAGAGTTGATGGCTGTTTGAATGTCCGAGTAAGGAGCATTTGCTTTGGCAACTTCACGGATTTGGGCCTTTGGGAGAACATTGTTCGTAATGTTATAGACTGTATTCAGGTCTCCCGCTTGAATGATGACATCGCCCCTGCCTTCTTTTGTTACTGTGCGGCGATAAATGTCCTCAAACAGTCTTTGGACTTGTCCTGCATCTCCAGGACGGTCTAAACTTGTTATGGGGAAGGGTTGGTGTGGCAATTTACTCTCCTATGCTATGGCAATGACCTTACAGTAACCTGAAGTGGGGGCTTGGGCGTCTCCATCTGCATCTTCAAAAGTGGCTACGCTTGACGCAGAACGAATTTTAATTTGTGAGGTGGTTACTTCAACAATACCTGTTCCTATCCTACCATTACCAGTATGTGCATCATATAATTGTATATTAGCCGAAACACACCATCCAGTTCCATCGTCATTTTCAGCCATCCAAACCTGAATTATTTTAGGAACTACCCCTAATCCGTGGTCAAAAATTTTAGTAGAGTGTTCTGCTTTCGCCAACCACCCACTTTCATAAATCTTTAATTTAGCAATCGGCAGTTTCCCATCTTCAATCACTGTAACTGGAAAATGTTTATCCGCATCTAAAGGCAAGATGTTAGAAGCGGTTGGTGTGGCGTTAGCGTCAAATCCATCTACCTTGTTAGCGTCTATTGCTCTTGGAGTATTACTAATTGCAGATTGGGGAAAGTCGGGATTAGCCGCAAGATTATCCTTTGTTATACTATTTCCTGCCTCTACGGTTGCGTCAAATTCTTTCTCAAAATCCCTGTCATCTATCTCTCCATCGGCTTCATAAATAGATGTAAAATTTACTTGTCTCTCAAAAACCATAATTTCCTCCTTATCGTTTTCTACGGAACCATAAGATAAATCCGTAGAATTCAAGTTCTTGTTTACTTTTCTCCCTAAACTTTACCCGTATCATCTTTCCTAATCCCTTCTGAGGAAGATTTAATTTAATCGTAGTTCGTAATGCCCTAAAGAATTTAGCAACTCTGAACTTTGCTACTCTAAACTTAGAAGAATTTGCGTCAACTGTGGGAGAAATAATTTTACTTCCTGTTTTAGCACTCAATCCTCTATCTACTACCCAACTGATGTTTAAATCACTTTTAACCAAACAATTAACATACAATTTCCTAAACCGTTTATCTAATTCAGGATATAGACCAAAAATATGTGTCCAAGACCACTCTATATCTTCGCCATCATCGTTGTATCCCGTGTCCTGTTTGTGGATATATCCTTCTTTAGAACTTCCTGTGCGAAGGACTCCATCATCACCCTCACCATTCCAAACCCTGAAACAACTGATATTTAGTCCTTCCCAATAATACCAAGGCCCAACTTTTGTTTTATCGGGATAGCGTGGGTCATACATTAAAGTTCTATCGTTGTATGTTCCATTTGAAGAAGTAAATGAAACTATAAGTTGATTTTTATAAAATCCTGCACAAACATTCTTTTGATATGTGACAGGAATGGCCAGAAATAGTGGTTCTTCCTTCTCTGAAATTAACTTTATTCTTTGTCCTTCAAAAGCGTAGTATTCGCCTTGCCCCCTATAAAAATAAACATCATTTGCTTCGTTGACGATGCTCCTGGGGGCGATACTTCCAATAGTGGGATGAACGTTGTCTATCTGAAAATTAACAGGACTATCTCCAAATAATCGCCAGGTAGAATTAGTTTTGAAGATAAGCAAGTAGCCGAACTGCAAGGCAAAACCAGTAACAATGTCTTGCCCTGGGACATCAATAAATCCTTCTAATGGAAGGTCGCCAGCAAAGTATTCTGGCTCGTCTAATTGAGAGAGATAAAGTCTTGATGAATTCTCTTTAACATAGAGAACCCTGCCTTTGTAAACTATGTTGTGTGCGTGAACGTGAGGCGGGTCGTGGTATTCTCCCAACTCTGCCCCTACATCACCATCAAGCATACTGTCAGTATAAGTTACATCAGTAGTGTTTAATGTGGCTACTAAATTATAGGTGGCAGTAGTTCCACCCATACGATAGAGTTTTCTTCCTGTGCAAGTTACATCTGCTTCACTACAAACAAGAATGTCTGATAAGTCTATATCCTTATCTGTAATAGTTAGTTTAGTTGAGACAGGTGAACCACTACTTTCTGATACCTCAGTTATAAAGGTAACTTTGTAATAATAATCTCCTGTCAAACCTGTTCCTGAACCTTCTACTGTAGTAGGTTTAGTAATAGGTGCGGTTATCCCCCATTTGTTGACATTCGCTCCATCGTATTTAAGGGCTTTAACTGTGTCGGACATAAAGCAAATATCGTTATTGGCGATAAAACTCATCCACTTGGAAGCAGTTAAAGTATTGTAAATAGGAGTATCATTGTCATCCTTATACAACCCAGTCCCACATTTAGAAAGAGCACATACAGGAGCACCTTCTTTGTAGAAGCGGTAATGTCCATAAATTGCACCAGTTCCAAAAGTATCGGTGTTATACTTGGCGTGTCCTCTTCTTTTATAACCTGCTCCTGCTTTGGTGGTCGTGCAATTTAAAGATTCTCTTGCTTGGTTGGGGGCGATGAGGAAATCGGAGACCTTTCTATTTTCCCCACCCAAAAAGGAGAATTGTTTATACGCATTCAAGTCCATAGTTACTCCTTAGGCTATTACTGTAACATCGCAAGTTCTATCGGCTGCGTCAGCGGTCAAGAAAATGTTAGTTCCATCACTACTGGTTGATTTGTGAATCGTCCCCGCCGATGTCATTGTGATTATTTCTAACAAAGGCGTTGTGGAAAGCCCGTGGGCTGCTGTGGCTTCTGCCGTTCCCGCAGTAACCGAAATCGTGTTAGATAGTAACTTTGCTAAAAGCACATTAGCATCTACAATTCTATTTGTTACAATAGACCCAGTTGCTATATTCGCTGAAGCCACCGCACCAGTAGCAATTTTAGCGTTTGTAACTGCTAAATCTTTCAGGTTGTCGGTAGCAATCTTCTGAGCATCGGCAGTTGATTCCATCTCTGTTCCTCTGACTTTGTGAGCCAGATTAGATGGGTCAACCTTCTTGCTATCCGTTCCATCGTGGTCGTGTCCTGTGGCAGTTCCGAAAGCGTTATCAATCTTGTCCATATTGCCTGCGATATCAAGCAAAACATCCACATTGTCTGTGGTAGCAGGTTTCCGCAATGATAAATTTGTAGTTTCTGTAGCCATTGTTTATTCCTCCATTATTAACTAAGCATTTTTGGGAATTGTTCCCCAAGTAAATGAACTTATATCACCCCAAGTTCTAAGGGTTAAGTCGCCCCAGTCTGTAACATCTTCCTCACTCCAGAGCGTAATTGATTGTCCGTTATATGCTCCCCATTTAGTTAGAGCACTCCAAAGGGTTGAGATTAAAGCACT
>SDBT01010257.1_pt1 | contig 15147 bp, 17 predicted proteins | sample 2277101 | NCBI WGS metagenome assembly SDBT01 (sample SAMN10404973, study PRJNA504765) | marine sediment metagenome | isolation source: marine sediment core GS10_PC15, 103 cmbsf | place: Arctic Ocean: Southern Knipovich Ridge | collected 2010 | reverse complement strand
AGTCATGCGAAACTGAATAATCTGATTCACCTCCGTCAGCCAGGTCTTCCTCAGGGTCAATAATTGTTGAATGGAGGAGAGTGTGACAAAAGCTTCCTCGCGGTTCGTCGGAACCGAAATGTTTTTGATCTCTGCGTCCATCTCTACCCCCCAATTCCTCGACCAGGTCCTCGATGTACTTCAGTAGGCTCTTCTCCCTTTGCCTAAGTCCGACGACAAGATCTTCTTCGCCGTCATTAACAGCGGCGACGATCAGCTTCTTCAGCTTCTTGGCGTCTTCCTTGAGCTCGTCGAGCTCATCTTTGTGGCTTTGGATCTCGCTGTCGAGGATCATAGGCTACCTCGTTGCCGCAGTTTGGATCTCTTCGATCGACTTCCATAGGTCGAAGTTCTTCTTCGCCTCGACAAGGCTATTGGTCACCCTTCCAATCTCCCGCATCGTCCTTTTCTTGAGCTCGATGTTTTCTGCGACGCCAACTGTGCATCCAAGTTCTAGATGCGAATTGATGGCTTCTTCCGTCGATCGGATACAGATCTTGCAATTTTCTAGACTTCTCTTCAGGAATATGATCTCTTGCCGTGCCTTACTGAGTTCTGAGGATTTTGTCACGGAAGTAGTCCTTGTCCAGGAGACCAACATCTACTAGGATCTGATCGACGAAGAGCTTAGACTCCCTTAGCCCCCAGGCCGTCTGGACCCTGACCCACTTGATTGTTTGGATTTTGCCCCATTGCTCGTACCCTTTCGGCTGCCTTGATTTCTGCTTCTCATTCCAGGTGAGATAGGTGTCGAGGGCTTCCTGTCTGAATGAATCTCCCAGTATTGTGCCGTAGCACAGAAAGAAATTGATTTTTCTGCCAAGAGTCACGATTTCTCCTTCTCCTTGCGTTCGAACTCGTCCCGCTCGGGATTGATGCCTTTATTTAGATTTATCAGGCCCTGGATGGCCTCCTCGATTTTTTCGTTCATCCCAGTGATTTCTCTGGCTTTATCGCTCATGAGATCCTGGTTGATTGGACGGAGGAGGCGAGTGGATTCCTCTTCGAGCTGCGCCATGGCGTGCTCGACCCGGTCGCGATCGCGGCGAAGACTTTCGAGATCGTGCTCCATCCTAGATCTCGTCATGAGATTCGGAATAACGTGCTCCTCTCCAGTCTCGTCGCTAGACGACTGCGTTAACTTCACTTCTGCCATGTCTATCCCCTCTTAAAGTGTGCCCTACTAAGGTTATACCACAGGATCATTTGAGTTAGTGTACTACAAACCCACATACAATCTAGCTAAAAAAGGAGCGGGGTTAGCGCTCCTTGTAGAATTTGGCGGGGCGCCCGGTCATCTCCTTTGCGGGCGCCCCTGGGTTGAGGCAGAAAGACAGATTTCGTCAGAGTGCTGGGTTAGCCTTATACTGGCGCTCTACCACTGAGCTACTCGCCCTCTAGTCGCTTTGCATATTGAGAATGATTGAACAGATAGGACAGGGTCCCTTTCGATGCACCGTATTTCCCTTGGAGTTGACGGTAGGTCATCCCGCCTAGACGATCTTTAAGTATCTCAGAGACTTGTTCGTCACTGAATCTTCTAGTTCGACGGGATGCACTGATCGCCAATTTCCTCCGGACTTCGGGGCTTTTGTCCATCTGGTTATCACTGGCGCTTCCAATCTCTATATTCGAAGGCCGATTGTTTCCGGGGTCTCCATCAAGATGGCGCACCTGAATGCCGTCTCCGAATAGCCGGTCTCCGAATTTCTGATAGGCTACGAGCCTGTGGACATAGACCCTCCTTTGCCCAATCCTGACACCTCCAGCGTTGAAGTATGGGTACTGGCCCCACCTCTTCTTGCTCACGGCTGGCTTAAGGATATTTCCACGTAGTCCTACCACCTGCCCACCGCCGTTGATTCGGTAGCCTTTTTCGTAAGCCAGGATAACAAGTTCATTCAAGGTCATTCTCGACTCCAAAGCAGCTAGAGGGCGAGGCGGGATTCGAACCCACGACCTCCAGCAAGATTGCAGACCCCGTATGGTCCGCAGTTGGCACTCGACTAATCACTGATACCTCAGGATTCAGTCTGCGAGCAGCAGTCTCATTCTCAATCTAACAATGATGGACACATATTGGCGCTCTGTCCAATTGAGCTACCCCTCCCTCGTTGGTGGAGGGGGATGGATTCGAACCACCATCTTCCAATGTCGGGCCCAGTGAGTCTGAACCTTTGCTCGTAGACCTGCTACTGTTCGAGGGGAAGTCCCTCAAACAGGTATTTGAAGATCTGTTCTGCCACCGTACCGGTGGAATGATTTTCCTTGTTGGCTTGGCTCCGCGCCCTCTTCAAGGCTTGCTGGAGCTTATCCAGCTTGCGGAACAGGGCGATTTTCTGCTGTACCGTGATCATACCAGAGAAACGCTGGGTGGTCCACGTGCCGATGCGAACGTCCTCCTGCCACTTGTCGATCTCGGGCGGATGATGCTCGTTCCCCTCAAACAGGATTTTCGACTGAGTCTGCTTCTTGGACTTGTAGGTGATCTCCTCCTTGGACTTGTACACGCCCTTGCCCAGGCTGTCTTCCGAGGTCCAGGCGAACTTCTGGTCCAGAACCGGGACTTCGCCGAGCGACTGACGCATCGACCCGATGTGCTTTTCGAGCTGGAGCAGGAATGTAGCTGGCACGTCTTTCAGTTCGAGGCCGTCAACGATCACGTCGGCCTTCGCCTTCGTATTGGTCAGATCGACCTGGTATGAGGCGTCAAGGAACGGCGTGAACTGCTCCTTGAAGTGAGCCAACTCCTCACCCACGGTCATGGTCATCGGGACCTCTTCCGGCTGCTCCGTCTGGCCGCCGGCCTCGATGGCCCGGTAGGTCTTGTTGTGTCCGCCGAACTGGTGTTGCCTGTTCTTGAACGTTGCTCTCACGCTGGTTAATGCCTGATTGGCCGTCCCCTTCAGGCTGGGAAGTACTGCAATCACGCTATGAAGCTCGCTCACAGCAACTCTCCTTGAGTCTGAGTTTCGAAAAATAGGGGGTGCGAATACACCCCCTATAGATCACACGTACCCGAAAATCTCTCCAGCGTTCGCCATGCCGGATTCCTCCTGAATGTCAGCAGCCCTGAGCACTTGGCCGTTAGAGAACTTCTTGATCGTCCCTTCATGGTTCTCTTTCCAGGAACTGGCATAATGGCTGTATGTATCGATGATGATCGAGAAGACCGTAACTTCCGCCTCATCCCTCCAGGCCTTAAAGTCCATGAGCCACTGGTCGCCAACGTCGCAAATGCCATCGGTGATCATGACAATGTCGGCCTTCGGCATATCATCGTCGATCACCTTGGCGGCCATATCGAGCGGGCGCTCGAAGTCTGTGCCTCCGCCATAGAAGAATTCTGCAAAATCAATCACGTCGAGAACCGCGTACTCTCCGAGTTTGAAGTTGAATACACGTGCCTCGCTCCCGCTACTGAAGTGGATGCCGACGAAGTTTCTCCTCTGCAATGTGCAGATCTCCAGAAGACCAAGAGCGACTGCCTTAGCCCAGATCTCGGGCTCGCCGCTCATGGAGCCGGAATTGTCGATACAGGCCACAATCGGGCCTTTCGACTCCTTCATCCGGTCTCGAAGTGCAAACTGAAGAAGTTCTCCGTCCAGCGCACGTCTGTAGAAGTCGTACTTCATGTCCCGGTGGCCAAGATTGACCATTTCGTCATCAAGCATCCTTCCAAGGTCGTCCCCGATCTCAATAGAGTGAACCTCCTCGGTTCCCTTTTTGACCTTGGTTCGTTGGGTGCTGATTGCGAGATTCTTGAATCTGCCAACCATCTTGGCCAATTCTTTCAGTTTCGACGACTTATGGATCCGCTTCGCCAGGTTGATCTTCTCGTCGTGCGTCAGGCGCTGAGCGATCCCGGACCCAGTTCCCCAGGACAAGACAGCCTCGCTCATCTCCTTGCACTCGCCGGCGGCTTGACCCATGGCGTTATTCAGCGCCTTTCCAAGCTTCTTCTTGTCCGGCTTGCGCGAGTTAGGATCGTCGGGCGGATCACCCTTTTTCCGCTGGGCCCTTGGCATTGTCTTTACATCAGGCAGGAGATCCAAGACGCCTTCGGTGATCGTCTTCGTGGCCAGCGCGGCGTTGAACTCATCGTGAGTCGTATGCATTCGGAGTTCTTTGTAAGTCTTGTCGTCCAGGACGGCCTTCATAATGTCCCAGTTCGCCTCCCACCCCGGCTTCATGTGTTTGGATTCAACTTCCTGCGGCTTTGCCTTGTACAGCGAATCGAAAATGTCCTGGTGCAGGTCCGGGAACGTTGGGTGTATCTCTGTGTTTTCTTTGTCCTGCTTTTTCAGGTCCCTGGAAATGTTCTTGATGTGCTCGAACTGGTACTTGTCGTATTTGCTGCATTCGATCGCGTTCTGTTCGAGTATACGACGTTTCTTTCCACGGATCCTGACTCCATGATCATTCACTCTGGGCGCCATAGGTGTCCCTTCTTTTTCACTCGAAGTTTATCTGCGGGAATCCTGTTCTTTTCTTTTACCGTATTGTTGGCATAATTCCGCAGATAGTGCCAGGCCAATCTTTCATAGGTCGAATAGTCTCGATCGACCGAACGCCGGGCCTTCCTGGAATAAACCTTCGTTGATCCTCCCCAGCCATATAAGGGAATCTGCAAGACTTTTCCGCTGGCTGCTCCAACGAATATTTTAGACCCGGAGGATTTTTTGAGGATCGCAATATCCATAGTGTCATCAAGTTCTGTGCAGACGACGTTGCTCCTTCCGGCGTTTCCTGTAACTACCCGAAAAGTTCCGCGATCGTAACCGGCTCCATAAATCCACCTGCTCCCGTACACCCCATGTGATGCAGAACTTATCCAGACATGGTCCAGAGCCATGTTTTCGAGCAAGAGATAGACGGCCCATGGGGAGCTCTTTGACAGAGCCGTCCACGGATCAGCTACTTCTCTCCAAACATGCGGAACTAGATAAGACGGGATCGACTTCCTGGCTGTCTTCCTGATTCCGGGAAAAGATTTTTTTGCCCAAACGAGACGATCGTCCTTGAATAACTGGTTATAGCTGCACATGAACCCGTGCGTTTCGTCCTTGTATTCTACATTAAATTGGAACCGACCCCTTCTGCTCATTGCGATCGGACCATGCTGTACAAATGCAGACCGGATTTCTCGGCCATCATCGCGCCGCTTTCTTCTCAGACCTTTTTGCTTGACAGATAGGACCTTCAGATCTTTGTTCGCCGCTTCGAGTTGCTTTAGAACGAACTTGATGGCGTACTTGTCTGTCGCCTCTACGACGAGCTTATTTCGTTTCTTTGACAGGACAATGACTTCCGCCCTGGCAATCTCCATATCGCAGCAGCACCGCTCCAGGGCTATTTCCCTTGCCTCTCCAATCTTCATTTAGGGCTCCTAAAAGGGCTGGGGCGAGCGATCCCGCCCCAGCCCTGCATAGTTCAGATCAGATATTCCCTTGAAGTTTTTTCATCTGGTCCATGAACGGAGATGCATCCACTCCGAGGTGCTCAGTGACGATCTCCGCCTGCATCAGCGTGACCTTGTTGAGCATCTCCTCATACATTGCGGTGGGCTTGCCACGATCCTTGATGTTGATGATCAGCTTCTTCATCTCATCCTGCATGGACTTCAGCTTCGCGTTTGCCTCAACAGCGCGGTTCGAGCGGTCCGCGCCCTGCTTGACCTTGTAGACCTGATCTCGTTCTTCTTGAGCCATCTCGAACTGTTCGAGAATCTGCTGTTTGATCGGGTTGACAGACTGAAGCACCGCTTCCCGGACGCTCTTCTGTTCCGGCCCCGGCGTGCTCCACAGGCAGTGCTGGAGCTGCTCCATGTCTTCCTCTTCGGCCTCGTCCCGCCCGTTGATCCACGCCTCAGCCTGAATGATGCCGAACGCCTGCCTCCAGCGGCGGTTGGAGTGGTCGATCCCCCTCTCCTTCAGATCCCGACGAAGTTCGATCAGCTTCCCGATGAGCTTATCCGGAAATCCGATCTTCTTAACTTCGGCTTGAGCCTGCGCGAGTTCCTCCAGAGTTACGGTGGTCTGTTCGTCGGAGAACTCGAACTTGAGGAGTCTGACGAAGTTGGTGGGTTCCATGATGTTGTTGACCAGGTACCGGAGCATGATCCGGTCATAGAAGGCCCTGGTATCGTCCTCGGGGGTTTCGTTGGAAGCGCCGACGATTGTCTGCGTCTTCGCCTTGTAGCGCCGCCCGTTCATCATGTACTCGCGCTCCAGCGCAATGTCGAGGATCTTGTTCAGAGTGGTGGAGTTGGATTTGAAGATCTCGTCCAGGAATGAAATCTCGCAGTCCGGGAGCATCCCGTCGGTGTTCTTCTCGAAGATGATGTGCTTGGTCCCGTCGGCGTCGACCGACTCTTTGATGGTCTGGTCGCTGACGAGAATTTCGTTCGGTGCGAGGTCCCGCGCCATGAGTTTGTGGAAGAATTTGGCTCCAGTGATTCGAGAACATACTTCTCTCGCGATCATGGATTTGCCGGTTCCCGGAGGGCCGAGGAGAACAACGTGATTCTGAGTCAGCAGCGCCAGGACAATCCCGTGCGAGGGATCTGGATTTTCGATGAGTTGGCACTCCTCATCGATCTTAATGAATCTCTCTTGAAGATCAGACCTCTCCGGGCCATTTTCATCCTTCACCACGCTCTCCTTCTTGGTCATTGTTTCCTCCTGGTTCCTTCTTGTAGCCTTCAGCCGATTTGTCAATAATTGACTCGGGGCCTGATGCCCCACATGCCAGGCAGTCCGTGACTTCTGTGATCTTCAGCTCCTGGCTCTCAATGACTTGGTCGAGATCCACCTTGAGGATGGTTCCGAATCCGTCCACTATAGCCTCTATGTGCGCATCCGCCAAGGCTTTGAAACGGGATTCACTCCCGCAGACAAGGCACTTATACCGCGAAAGCGTCATATTATACCTCTTGGATGACGGTGCGAACAACCACCTCGGGCCCGAGTTTGTAGATTCTTGGCTTCCCGTTCTCGCCGATGGCCGCCATGGAATCAGAGAAGTCCTTGCTGGCGTCCACGATCGCGCAGGTGTCGCCGGCCACAATGATTAGTTTGCCGCTGTCCACGGCCTTTCCCTTGGTCTTCTTCTTGCCCGAGGTCTTCTTTGCGGGCCCTGGATCCGCAGGCGCCCCATTTCCATGCGCCCGCGTCGCGTGGATTTTCAAGCCCCGTTCGTTCTTGGACTCGAAACTGCATCCCTCGAAAGTGCATTGGAACTTTTCTTCATCGGACACTTGAACCCCCTCTCCGGTCTCGCCCTCTCCTGATGCGGCTTTATCGCCATCATCATCTTCTTGCTGATCTTTATCTTCGCGTTGTCCGTCTTGACCATCTTCCGCGAGATCTCCATCTCCCTGATCTTCCTGCTGATCTCCATCTTGGGCATGAGGACCCAGTGGGAAGTCATCTCCTCCGTCTGAAGCATCTTCGGCATCCAGACCATCGGAATTTTGGATATGAATATCTTCAAGTTCTCCTGCTGTCTTCACGCCACCCCCGCCATGGGTCTCTGGATCGAAATCATCTTCATAGTTGGATCTTACGTCGCGCACCGGTTCGACGAAGAAGTTCTTTCTCTCGGACCAGGCATCTTCAAGATGAGGCTTTCCCTGTAGGGCTTTCGGCGCCACCTCGTCCAGAATCTCTACCGAAACCTCTTTGATCTTGGGGCACCAATTGACTATGTTGTACTCGCATGTTGCCAGGCATGCCGCGACAGGCCTTTTGAAGGAGCAGTACGGGCAGTCGATCATTATGTCCCCGTCTTTTCCACGGGAAAGGCCCGCGAACTCCCCCTCATTTCCATCCATCGATTTCCTCCTTCGTGTAAGAAGAGTAAGCATGGTAAGTCCTGGAGTAGTTTCTTATACCGTGATTTCGCTGTAATTTCCTTTGACTAATCCCTTCGAAAACATACAATAACTCCATAAAAGACTAGGGTTACTATATTTACCTAAAAAGGTAAGAAGGGTAACCCAAGGAGATGAATATGAGCTTCTTGCAAAGTGTCGTTGACGCGAACGATGACGTGGCCGTGGGGATGCCTATGGGCAGAGACTCCATTGGTGATCTCGCTGAGTACGAGATCAACATGGAGCCAGGCAACCTGCCTGATGCTGCTTTCGCCCTCAACCTGATCACGAAGACCGGCAGCGTCATCAGGAAGTACCCCATTAAGACCAGCGACGACACGGCGCTGTCTCGGTGGTACTTCACGAAGGTAGCCGAGGGGAGTCTCCCGGAGCCTGTCAGAAAGGTGGCGGCGACGTTCATCAAGATTGCCTGCTCGGCGCACGGTATCGGTACCACTGGGGTCGTCGAGAAGTGGGCGGACCCGGAGGTCCAGGACAATGCGGTTAAACTCGCAGAGATCGACGCGAGCGCGCCGGCCCCACGGACTCGCCTGGCCGATGACGACTACGCCTTGATCACGGACACCGGGGTGCGGAAGTATCCCATTAACACCGAGAAACTCGTCAAGACCGCCGCGGCGTACTTCCGGGAAAACTGGAAGCAGATCGAGCCGTCCTGGCGCAACCAGATGGCCGACAACATCACCAAGAAGGCCGCCGACATGGAAGTCGAGATCGCTGTCAACGATGCAGAATTCCTTGAGAAGTACGCCACGGGCCGCTACTCAAATGTCCTTAAAGTCGCCATATCCGAGAGAAAGAACGCTCTTCAGAACGACGACATGGCCACGAGGACCCTGGATCTCCTGTTCGAAAAGCGCGCCAGCATGGAGCCGTCTCGGTTTGCTCAGTCCCTGGAGACCTTTGACCGGATGCACGGGCTGAACGACTACTGGGACGCCACGATCATCGACCCGTACCAGGCAACGTTCGGCGGCATCCCGATCGAGAAACCGATCTACGTCCAGGGACATGCGGTCTACCGGGACAAGATCGCGGCGCTCGCCAGCGACGAGAAGGTCCTGAAGATGCACTTCAACCCGGACTTCGTCGCTGAGTTCCAGAAGAACCCCATCGAGAACTTCCAGAAGCTAGCATCTCCTGATCAGCAGCTCATGCTGTCTCTAATGAGAGAGAAGGAGTAGGCCGTGAAACTCATCGAGAAGGTCGCACGCGACATGCCGAGCTTTACGGCCCAGGATCGACCGGAAAGCGTGAAGAGGATCTACCGGGCTCTCAAGCGTGAGCATCCAGAGATGCCGGCAGCCATGAAGGCTAGAATCTCCAGTCGCCAAGGCCGTCCCGGAAAGCAAAAAGTTGGGCCTCCGTACAAGACCCCGCTGAGCGGGAAATGACCACGCATGACAAGAGCCGAGGCAGCGATAGTGTCCCTGGACGAAGACGGGCGAATCAAAACTCCTGAAGAGTGCTTCGTGGAAGCATTCCGTCCTTCACGTGTCAACGGGTCGATCCAGAAGCTAGCAGCGGAGGAACCGAAGAGAGGGGGCCCATGGCAGGAGAGCAAGGCCCCGTCATGGTACATCCAGAGGCTGGTTGAGAAGTACGACCGCCAATGGTTTGAATGGGAGCCCGAGACTCTTTGGGCCACCATTGAGAAAGACTTCGGAACCAATCTCTCAGAGCTGGCGAGGAACAAGATCAATGCCGCGAAGCTCATCTATCTCACCGACGCATTCTGGAAAGACTGGAATATCTTCGAGAAAGTCGCCCAAGCCTTCTCTGGCCACATCCCTGACTTCTTTACTATCGAGCCTCCCAGCCCCGGAGAAATGGCCTGGGCCGTCGGAGAGGCATCCTATATGCGACCAAGCATCCCCTTTTCAGAGGAGGTCGCAGCCTACGCCATGGCAGCCTGCAAGGACGCAGGGCTGGTTCTGTTCCCCGAGGAACTCGGATTTGCACAGCAGCAACCATTAGGATCACTGGCGAAGGACGTAAGGGCGGCATGGAACATGATCAAGGACCTGGAAGAAATTGAAGTTCAGGAGAGCGAAATCGGCGTCAATCTGATAAGATTGCAAGCCATCCAGGTCTACGTCGAGGAGATGGCCGATGATCGATAGAAGTGTCATATCGGCATTCGTCGACGAGATCGAGAAGGTGGCGCTGACCAAGAAGCAGATCGCCGTTGGCGCTGGGCTCGGAGCTTTGACGGGGATCACTGTTGGGACGGCCAAAGGATACGCCGAAAAGAAGATCGAGAAGAAACTTAAAAAGAAGTTCCCGAAGAAAAGCGAAGCTCCATGGGCGCTCTCAAGAGGTCTGACTAGCGCAGGTGCTGGAGCACTCTACGCGCTGGCGCCACTGTTCGCAATGTCTATGGTGAAAAAGTAGCGCATGGCTACCACGCAGAGCCAATTTAATCTCGTAAGAAGGCAGGGTAACTTCAATTACCCGAGCCCGTTCTTCGATATTGCATCGACCTATGTGCCGCCATCGGTCAAAGAGCTGTTCAAGTGGTGTAGATTCTTCTTCTATTCCCACTCGATCATCAGCCCGATTATCTTCAAAATCTCCGAATATCCGATCACCGGCCTGATCTACCAGTCTTACTCGGGAACCTCCTTGGACCAAAGCACGAAGGAGAAGTGGAAGACCCTTCTTGAGAGCACGCTCAAGATCAAGTCTCGGCAGATCGAGTCGTTGCTGGACTACAACACCTACGGGAATGCCTTTCTCTCGATCATGTACCCGTTCAAAAGGTACTTGGTCTGCGAGAGCTGCGACAGTAGGACGGCGATCGAAAAGACCTCCTACAAATGGAAGGACTTGAAGTTCTTCGGCGAGTGCCCAAAGTGTAACCAGGCCGTCGAGTACAAGGTCAACGATGTTGAGGTTAAGAACCGCTCCAAATGCCGGCTGATCCGGTGGAACCCGTTTAATATCAACATCGATCACTGCGGACCGACGGACGAGAGGGTGTACGTCTACAAGATTCCGAACAAGGACAAGAAATCGATCATCGCAGGGAAGAAGTTCTGGATCGAGAGAGCGCCATACATCTTCCTGGAGGCAGCTCGGAAGAACCAGGATATTGAACTGGACCCAGAGAACCTGTTCCACTTCAAGCGTCCTGGGATCGCAGACAACGATATGGGCTGGGGGATGCCGATCATCCTCCCGGTCCTCAAGGATGCATACTGGCTACAGATTCTCAGGAAGGCCAACGAGGCGATCAGCCTAGAGCACATTGTCCCCTGGCGGATCATCTTCCCATCAGCCAATGCAGATACATCGCCCTACGTCAATCTGAACCTGGGCTCATGGAAGAACGAAATAGAGAAAGAGGTCAGCCGCTGGCGCCAGGATCCGAACCACATCTCGGTCATGCCGCTCCCCATCGGGACCAACACCTTCGGAGGGGACGGCAAGCTGCTCTTGGTATGGCAGGAAGAAAAGATCCTGCAAGGCCAGATTGCTGGCGGGCTTGGAGTACCTCTGGAACTGATTTTTGGCGGGCTCTCCTGGAGTGGCTCTTCGGTCTCTCTGCGCATCCTGGAGAATCACTTCCTGACCGACCGGGAGCTCCTGGACGAGTTCCTGAACGAATTCCTGCTGCCGCGGCTGCAACGCTATTTCCGTCTGCCGAAAATCAAAGTCAAGATGATCGACTTCAGGATGGCGGACGACGTTCAGCAGAAGCAGCTCGCCATGCAGCTCAACCAGCTCGGGAAATTGTCAGATACGACGCTTCTCGGGCAGTCCGGATTCGACTTCGAAGACGAGCTACTACTGCGCAAGACCGAGCAGATCGAGCTCATCGAGCTTCAGCGCAAGACCCTGATCCAGCAGGCCGAGCTGTCTGGGATGACGCAAGTGGTCGGAGCGAAGTACCAGGCCGTTGCGAACCTTGAAGTGGCCAGGGCCAACAACATCGCTCAGGTCGAGGGCATGCAGCAGCAGATGGCCGCCCAGAACCAGATGATGGCCCAGCAGGGGGGTCAGCCTGTACAGGGCGGCGGACAGGGCGCATCAAAAGGCAGCTCACAAGGCAAGGCCCAGCAGGGCAATGAGAAGGCCCAGGGCGGCGGCCAGCAGATTGCCATGGCTAAGGGTGGACTCGTAACTGTCGGTGGAGGCGGAGAGGGTGGCGCCGCGCAGGTCAACACGATCGAGATGGTCCGGACGTGGGCGCAAGGGCTTGGAAGCCTCCCTGAAGATCAAAGAGAAATGGCGATCAGTATGTATGCCAAAAGCCATCCAGAGACCGCTGCGCTTGTTAGGCAGTTTCTCAAGGAACAACAAAAGCAAACCGTCGATATGCGGCCGAATCCAGAGCAGAAGCCGCCGCGCCGAACAAGTAAAACGGTCTAGGAATAAAAGATGGCACTACACACAGTACCTAAAAAGCAGTTGGACCCAGAGGTCCTGGCTGAAGGCGAAGACGCTTCCGCCCTTGGCTCTGGGGCTGCCGCTTCCGGAGAAGTCCTAGTCGCTGATGGTGCAGGAGGACTTTCGTTCATAGGGGTCCATAAATTCTCAACGAGCGAAGCGGTAACAGGAACATTCTGGATCGATGGTAAAGCGGTCTTCCGTAAAGTGATTGACACGGGGGCATTGCCTGCCAGTGGGTCAAGTTTAGTAGCTCACAACATCACCGGAATGGATGTGGTTGTGTTCATTCGAGGTTTTGCCGAGGATACAAACGGCAATCAGATCCCTCTACCGCATGTTGATGTTGGAAATCAATCAAACGGAGATATTGGTGTTGCTGTCAACGATACCATTGTTAACATTTCTGTGGCAGGGGATGCTTCGGCATTCGACAAGTCTCATGTAGAACTCTGGTACACGAAGGTCTAATGATCCGAGAGGATGGAAGAATGGCACATGATCTGACTTCGGACAAAAGAGATGTTGCTGCTGGCACTATCTCCTAGGTACGCGAAAAAGATAAAAAATGGCAACGGTAACGGGAACACAGACTAGCGAATCAATCCTGGACAAAGGGGTTGTCCTTAAGGGGACGGCTCTCTTAACCCCGGGCGACGCAACGCTTTCAATTCCAATCCCGACGAATCATCAGGCTCTCGTCGGACGAGAGCTGGAGATCATCTGGGAGGTGGATCTCGAAGAAGAGTCCGGCGCTGGCGTACTTCCGCCAGTAACAGACCCGCCTGCGCATGCGCCCACACATATCCGCGGCGGGACGGACGAGATCGATGGGGACCAGCTCGACATTGACTTCTTGCCGACGAACTATACGCCGGATACGAGTCCAGCGGAAGTCACGAGCACAGAACACCTTACGGCCCACCTAAAGGGAATAGACGACATAATAGGGACCGGCGGCGGCGTAATAGCCAGCGGCGTCTCGGTGGTCACGACGGCGTTCGACGGGGCACTTAGCGCGGCGGACACCAACGTTCAATTGGCGCTTGAGACTTTGGACAATGCTCCAGCGGTCCCAACATCGGCAAACAAAAACATGGCTGCGTCAACCACGACCACTGACAACGACCAGGCGACAGGGACAGCCGTCGCCTTTACACCGGCCTTCGACGGGCACGTCGAAGCGACGGTTAACGGAGTCCCATGCAGACTGGGAGACGGAGTCAAGGCGGGCGTAGAATGCTACTTCTCGGGCGATAGTGGAGCAACCGCACGCCTGATCAGAGACATAGTCGCCGGGGACACCATGCGCTGGAACGGCTCTGTGGCCGGATTCCAGCTTGCAGGAATAGACCGGATAAGCTTCAATTACAATGTGAACATCTAGTCGAGGATAAAAAAGATGCCCCAGATTGCCGGAAAACAGATCAAGCCTGGAACAATCACTGATGCGCAGGTTGACTCAACTGTCATCATAGCTGCCGGAACCAACCCATACACCAGCGATCAGTCCATGGGGAGCAACAGGCTCACCGGCGTGGCTGACGGCACTGCTTCAGGTGACGCTGTCAACAAGGGCCAGTTAGATGGTGCGATAGCTGGCATAACATGGGTCAATCCCGCGTCGGTCAACGGATACCATGCCAACCTGACCATTGCTGGCATCAATGGCTTGACGCCGGCCCTGGGCGACGCTGTCGTCGCGACAGACGCCGGGACTCCTACGGCCGGGTCTTCTGATGCCCTTTCGGCAGGGGATATTGCGGAGTTTAACGGAACCGAATGGAAGCTGATCGTGACAAATTCCGGCGGGTTCCCTCCCGTCGGAACCAGGGCGATCGTGTCCACTACCGCAACGCTACTTTCCCCTCTAACCGGAAGCCTTGACGACGGCAAGATAGCTGAGTGGGACGGAACGAGCGTAACTCCTGCATTGGCGGCTAGCCCCGACGGCGAAGGAATCTTGGTCGCGGGAGAAGGAAGCGTCAATGAGAACAAGGCATATGTATTCGACGGCGTTGTCCCAACGGGTACATGGATCCAGTTCTCAGGCCTGGGACTGGTCACCGCCGGAGATGGACTCAGCAAGATCACAAACACGCTGAACGTGAATGTCGGCGACGGGATCGAGATCGTCGGAGACAATGTCACCGCAGATCTTGGAAATGGACTGAAGTTCATCGCGACAGAGATCGCCGTTGAGCCTGCTGATATTGCCGGTGCCGGGCTTGAGGACGACGGTTCAGACAACCTTCGGATCTCAGCAGCAGCGGCTGGAGATGGTCTAACTGGAGGCGCTGGTTCTCCCCTTGCGGTTCAGGCAGATGGCGATACGGTCAGCGTTTCGGCTTCCGGCGTCAAGGCCAACACACAGGTTGATACTGACAAAAACGTGTCGGCCTCGCTCACGGCATCTGACGACGACGCTGCGACGGCAGCTACGCTGACCTCAACTCCCGTTGGCTCTGGATACGTTCGGGTCTTCGTGAACGGAGTTGGGGTTGTTGTCGGAGATGGCGCGAAGACCGGAGAGGTAGAGCTGTTCTTCTCGGCGGACGGCGGAACGACCGCCCTGGCATTCGGGGCGATCACGACGAGCTCGACGATTCACTGGAGGGGCTCTCAAGCCGGTTTCGAGCTCGCCACAACGGACCGGATCAGCTTCGACTATCTGGCGATCATCTAGCCAACGGCTATTAAGAGGTAAAGAGATATGCCTCAAGTTGATGGCAAACAGATCGCGGACGGAACCATTAGCCCTGAGAAGCTCGATGAAATCGATCTTTTCGTCGGCAAGAACTTGATAATCCACGACCACT
>SDBT01010256.1_pt1 | contig 15149 bp, 23 predicted proteins | sample 2277101 | NCBI WGS metagenome assembly SDBT01 (sample SAMN10404973, study PRJNA504765) | marine sediment metagenome | isolation source: marine sediment core GS10_PC15, 103 cmbsf | place: Arctic Ocean: Southern Knipovich Ridge | collected 2010 | reverse complement strand
TGGTCGTGGTCGTGCCATAATTAGTCCATTCTCTGGATCACTTCGTCCATTGCGCCTGGTTGGAGGTGCGCCCGCACGTCATACTTCGCGCCGCCGCACCCGCTGCATGGCCTGCGAGCCACCGGCTTCGTTGTCGGTCGCGGTTTCGGTTCCCAGTGTTCCACGGTGCCGTCCACAATGCGTGCCTTTACCTCGGCGGTGTCTACGTCCACTACTACCTTCCCTTGTAGTATTCGCGTAACCATCATGGTGTCGTTACCGTCGCCGTTCCATTGCCATGTATCTTGTGCTGATAATTCTGGCCGCCTGGGCAAATCTCGTTCGGGATTGCGAGGCCGTAGTCCCATCCAGTCGCGTTGGTGGCGTAGAACGCATGCGCATCCAGAATTCCAGTCCCCGCGCTATCCATGAACGGGGCATTGTCCATGTGGTATGACGCAATAACTGAGATCACCTTCAATGTGGTATTGTCTAATCGCACGTAGATATTCAAGTCATCAAAGGTGTAGACCGTCGCCGCGCCGCCACAAGACAGATTCCTCGTCAGATAGAGGTTCATCTGGTAACTGTTATCGGGAATATCGAATTCCCGGTAAATACATGAGTCGTTGGCAATGGATGCGTATGTCCCGTCGGGGCTTGGGAACGTCTTGTGTTTCCCGTCGTATTGCCAACCCTGGAACGAAAGGTCAGGCACCCGAAAACACGGCGTGCAGGCGCCGTCTGATACACCAGAGAACACAACGGTGACTGTATCAGGACACCCCTGACACCCATTGGCGATATGACCCGCGGCGTTGTACATCATGTGCCCAGTAGCGGCTTTGTACTGGATGTGGCTCATCAGCAACTCTCCAGTACGTCGATGGTGTACCGTTCCTCAGCGCCAACCAGCCGCACGTGGCCGATCGAGTCAATCGTCACCTTCCGCTTGAATCCGTACAGGATTTTGTCCCCAGCGTGGTTGTAGACGCTTCGGCCATACACGTAGAACTCAAGGCCGTCCTTGCCCGCCGTTTGGTTCCACACGTCCCATGTAGCCGTGTCCGCAGTCTCACTGCCTTCGGCGTTGTCGCCGATCGAGTCTGGCGTGGTGTAGGTGCCCAGTTCGTTGGGGTGTAGGCCGAGAGGCTCGCGGCCGCCACCCGCCATACTGTTCACAGCGTCCACCAGTTGGTTCAGGTGATCGCGGAAGGCGCTACCCGGAGACACCTCTTCGCCAACCTCAAAGCCAGAAATCTTGTTCGGCATCATAAACTCGGTGGTGCTGAGAAAACGGTTCGGGTGTACTTGTCGCGGGTGGCCGGTGTATCCGCTGCGGACAGGTACGAGTGAAGCCAGCCGACGCTGCCGTCAGGGTTCGCAAACCGGGCGCGATACTTGTAGGTGACCTGATAGAAGTAGGCGACCCCGTCGTTCGTTATCTTCTGCTCGGCACCCAGAAACAAAAGCGTGTTGGCAACGAAGTTGTGGCCTGCCATCGTGAAGGTGTTGCTGTTGGTCTTGCCAATGTCGGCGGCGATGGTGGTGAGCGGCGACGTGAGCGGCGACACGTCGAACTCGATGTCCCAGGCGATGATCTGCGACTCAAATGGACGGGCATACGTCTGTTTGCGGGACGGGTCGTGCTCGTCCTGTACGCTGCCGTCGACCGTCCACCACTTCTCATCCAGCGTCTTGCCCGTTATGCGATTGGGATACCCGAGATCGCCGATCGGGTCCCATGCCAAGTGTTTGGGCACAGCATAGTGCGCGATCACCACCGCCTTGGTGGGGTCCATGAACGGGTAGGCACGCGCTTTCTGGATGCGCAGGTTGGTGTCACCACGGAAGAACGGGTACCCAGTCTTGAGCTTCTCGGCGGCCACTTTGAGCCGTTCCTCGGCGGTCTCCGAACCATCCGGCAAGTTAGAGACGAGGAACACACTTTGACCGGTGCGGGCGGACAATACCCGCGTCCACTCATACCAGGGCTGGGCCTTTGGTATCTTCCACATATTCCATTTGATGGTTACTGCCATTAGCCTAAAGTCACCCCCTGCCCGGAATTAGCGACCAGCGCTTCCAGGTGTGCATTCATCTGCTGGAGCAAGCCGACGATCTCGACCTGCAGCTCCACCATCTGCTCGCTCGCGCCCTCGCCGCCTTCTCGACGGCCGCTCAGGTCGCCCTTCTGCATCTCGGCGAGTTCGGGGAACGTCGTTTCCTCGATCGTTATGCCGCTGGCGGGTTCGTCTCGCAACGGTTCCGGCTCGGTGAACTGGAGGTCGTCCGGCAGGTCGTCGTCGCTACGTTCGACACCCGCAGCCTCAGCCGCCGCCATGAACTCCGGCGGGAACGGGCTCGTAGCTTCCGGGGCCTTTGGTGCGGCCGGTTCCTCGAGCAGTTCGTGGTCTGGCGGCGGTGCCGCGTGCTCGGGTAGTTCCACCGCACCACTGGGGGCGTCGCTGAACTCAAGAAGCTCCCCAACCGGTTGGGGCGACTCTACGCGCTCGTCGAGGCCGGGTATCGGGTCAAGCGGCTTAGGCTGCTCGAACTCCGGCAGGCCCGCCGACTCGCGTTCGGCTGGGTACTCCGGCAGTGGTTGTTCAGGCGCTGGCTCGGAAGCGGGGATATCCGCAATAGGCCCGGAATCCTCCTGGTCCGCCGGCATTTGCAGCGGCTCCGGATTCGACATATCAAACGGGTCTCGTGCCATTACGCAGGCTCGTTGACGGTTACGGTCGTACTGAACTGGCCGGTGAAGTCGACTCTTGTGTCTTTGTCGTTCTCGAAGTCGTTGTAAATCCGCAACTGGTTGAACACCACCGTACCGGTCAGGTCCTGCTGGGACGCGCCGTAGTCGATTGCCAGTGTGCCGGACTTGGTATTGATTGCCGGACCGCCTGATAGCGCAAAGCCGCTGCCTCGAACCTTGTACTTGGTCATCCCCGAGTTATCGAACTCGAAGGCCGTGTCGCCAGCGCCGGTAGTGTTCTCGGTACCGTAGTCCGCGGTCAATTCAAGCTTGTTGATCTTGATCTTCGTCGAAAACGGATTGGTCACCGTCAGCGTTGAGGAGCGGACATAGGTGTCTGCCTCAGCCATTATGTCATGCCTTCTCTCCCTTCCCACATTCCGGTATCAGCGGACAGCCCGGCGATTTCGTCGACGTAAGTCTCGAATCGCCGCCAAGCTTCCGTGTGATAACCTGCTTGTTGATTGTGTAAGTCAACGGCCGCCGTCGCCCCGTACCACAACGCTTCCTGGACATATTCGTCCGGCACGTTGAGCACGGGGTCGTCTTCCAGACGATCTATGGCTGGCGGGTCATAGATCACTTTGGCGGTATACGCTGCGTCAGGTGTGGGGAATACGATGCCATCGGCGGGTGTGGCCCAGCCGATCACGTTCGGGGCCAAGGTACTCGAACTGTTGATGTGCATTTCGGTCACGGTGGCGAATGCCCGCGGTGCAATCGACTGCCACTTGTACGTACCGGTCGTGGTGATGTATATCTGCCTCATCCGTTCGGGCCGGAAGTCGGTAAGCGACGTCGGGATATCAATCGTCTCATCGCTTTGTGTGAACGTGATATCGCCCGTCTTGCGTCCGACTCCCGTGCGCCGAAGCAGATGATTGCAGACCATTTCGATTGCGCGTTCGGCCCTTACAGGGTCCAAATCCGCGATCTTGGCCGTTTGGCTGACCCACGAAATTGCTTCTGCTAACCGCATGTCACACCTGAAAAACCCCAGCGCCGCGAAAGAGCCACCTAAAGCGGCGCCGGGGGATGGGAAGAGCTCAGTTGTTGTACTCTTTGCTGATCCACTGCTTGCGGACGTACAAGTGCCTGGCCGAACTGGCACCGTCCTCTTCAATTCCGATGAAGGGGATCAGGTCATGCGCCGTTGCGAGGGGCGAACTGACCTTGACCTCCGTACCGTTCAGGAAGAAGTGCGCCCTACGCGCCGAGTCAATAGCGATCTCCAGCGCGTACTGCGTGTCCGCAGCCACCGCAATACCGGAGTCAGTCGCCGTGTCGGTGTCATCGTTCGAGTCGATGTACTGCCACCGACCACTGACCACGTCGTTCTCGTATCGGAATATCGCCTGGTCGTCGTCCGTCGCAGTGACCGACACGTTGGTCAACTTGAGACCGGCCCAGATGACTGACGTGGTAATTGCACTACCGGTTTCGATAATGCAACCCCAGCGGACCTGATCGTCGGTACCCCAGTCGGTCGTACCCCACGGTCGGCCGGCGTCAACGTGAGGGCAGAGGATAACCTGGTTGCCATCCGTACCGTCAGTTTCCATCTTGATCCCGCCACCGGTACTGAGCGTCGCATCGCCGGACGAAGCGCTCGTCCCGAGCAACTCGAAGTAGGGGTGGGCGATCATCCGAGTCGACTCGGTAGCATCCAGGATGTCGGCGTTGCCCTGCGGCGCCAGGTTGAAGTTATCCTCAAGGTAATAGCGGTCACGTTGAGCGATGATCTCGCCCGCATAGCCGCCCTGTGCTACAGACTGTCTTCGATTGGCCATCGAATCATGCCATTTCTCTCTTCCTGTTTAGGTTACGAACTTCTCGAAGACCGAAACGTGCTGCTCGGTCAACTTGGCTTGATCGTCTAACCCCTTCAGGGCGGCTACGATGATATCTGTGGCTTTCTCGCCGATTGGTACTTCCGCCGTGGTGTCCACGCCAGGATTCCACCTCACTTGGGTTTCGTCGACTTGCTTGATACCAAACCGCTTGATCTCATCTTCACTTGGCGATAAGGCATCACGCAATTCACGCACGATTCGCAAGGTGACGAAGGTTCCCTCGGCGGGCAATACACTCAGCAGTGCCAATCTTTCAGAAAACTCCAGTTTCATCGCAGGCCCTTTCTGGGTTCGTACTGTTTCGTTCCACCGCCTGGCTACAAGGCAAGCGGCGTCCTTCTACGCATTGGTTTCAACGATGTTGACTATCAACGACACTGCCCACCGTTTACCGGCTGGGCACACTTCGTCCAATTCATCGTCTTCACCGACTTCGACTTTCAACTGTTCCCCTGCCACGATGGTCTTACGGGAAACTGCCTTTTTCTCCACCTTCTCAGGCGTTACGTCGGTTGACAGTTGCATCATGCCACCCTCCTAACGGTAGAGCGCAAGGTAATACTGCGCGCCGTCGTAGTAGACATTGATCCGGGCGTCCTGAGTACCAGGCACCGCGTTCGTATTGAAGCAGGTGCCGGCACCCGAATTGAACGTCGAATCGCAGTTGATGAACTGGTTGTAGCCGGACGAGGTCGTATTGAAGCCAATGAACGCATCGACCCGGCTAGCGCCAGTCGTGGCGAAAATGCCATACTCCTCGCCGGACACGGTACCACTCATCTGGTTGTCGACCCAGATCGGGGCAACACGCGACCCGGAGGAGGCCGTACACGTACCACCAGCGGTCACCTTCGCCCAGACCCCGTACATACCAGCGGTCGCATCACCACCGAGCGTAGCCAGTTTTGCAGCCTCACCGCCAGCGCCCAGATGGGCAATGAACTGGCCAGCTTGCACCTTGTTGGGACCGGTACCAGTGGAGTTATTGGCCTCAGCCAACCCGGCAATCGGGAACGCACCCTTGGTATTGGTCGTCCTCGTACAAGCAAAGAGACCACGATCGTAACTGGTTCCGGTTGCAGAGCATGTGGTGTAAATACGGATCACACCACTCTGATCGACATCCGTACTCAAGTCGATCGGACTGGCATACGTACCCGCCCGAATCATGCACGGACCGTTCGACCCCGTGGGGGCAATGGTCGCACTCGAAAAGTCAATCACGTCGTCCGTGAAGGCGCCCGAGAACGACAAGGCGACCGTCGAGGTCGACAAGATGAACGACGCATTTGCGCCCGCATCAGGGATGGTGTAGGTACGCGCCGCCGCCTGCGAGGCGTTGACGATCGCCGTGGTGGTATCACCAGACGAATCGGCTGCCGTCAGTCGCAACTTCCCCATGGAAGCCGTCGACGGGAAGAGGTCGATACTGCCCGCCGTGCCGGACTTACCGAAGTCGGAGTTGGTGTGTACCGTCTCGCCGGGCGCGTCGGTGGCGGCGGTCCTATGGATGGACGTACCACCAGATCGAATCAGGCTGATTGCAGTTCTTTTACTGATACCCATGACTCGACCTCCTTTCTAGCTGACGGTCAGGTCAGTGCACTTGGTTTGCAGCCACGGCTCACGACAGACCAGCCGGTGCTTGGTTTCGATGTTGCCCCACTGGTAGTAGGCCCCACCTTCCTCGTTCACCCACTTACGCTGCGGGTCGCTGAACTTCATGTTGTGGCCGCGCTGGATCTCGTAGGACCAACTCTTGGACGTGAGGAGCAACATCTCGCCGCTGGCGGCGTCGTTGTCCATCAGAATCGTCGTGTTGTCCATGAGAATGACGGGAAGCTTGAAGCCCCACTTCGCCAGTTCGGGAACGTTGTTGGCGATCTGAACGGCACGGTTGCTGTCGGCTTCCGCCGCCAGGACGTTCCATAGGTTGCCGGCTACCAGACAGATGTCGCCGGCGTTCATCGCCTTGTCGGAAAGCGCACCGATCGCACTGATCGTTTTGAGCTTCCGGATCAGATCGAGCGTGACCACCGTATTGGTCAGATACCCGGCGGACACGAGGTTCGCCGCCGTATTCACGTTCGCCTGCAACTCGGTTTCCACCGTTCGGTCGACCCTGCCGATCGTGGCGAAAGTCGCCGAGTCAGTTGAGCCGTCCGACACCTGGTGCCGGATACCAAGCAGGTTCGGCCACTTGTTCGTGTTCTGCTGCGTGGATGTGAGAGTCCCGTTCCAGATGTCATCCTGCATCTGCTCCAAGTGCATTTGGATCGGGAAACCCATGCACTCTTCCATGATGGCCTTGATCCGGTCCTTGTCATTCTCGGCGTCGTCGAGGTCATCCTGCGGGATCTTCCACGGCGTCATGAACTGGTGCCACGCATGGGTCGAAGTCCCTACGTGCGTGTCAAAGAAGCCGCTGGCGGTCGGGGTTTCCCCGGCGATCTCCACATTGCTCGACGTGTCGGATTGTGACCTCTGGTATCGGTACTCGTGTAGCCGAGCGCCGGTAAGTTGCCGCTTCTGGGCTTCGCCCATACTGCGCCCACCGATAACGGCCCCGAACTGCGGGTCGCCGATACGGTCGCGCCCAGCGACATCGCCCCCTGCGAACATTGCCAACACCGGCTTGATGTTGACCTTACTGGAATGTAACTGCGGCATCACGTGCCGCTTGACATACGTGTCGAAATCAGTATTTACCCAGGCCATTGATGGCCTCCTTCACGGAGGCGCGCCTGCTATTCTCCGTCAACCCAGGTCTTTTGGCCTGAGTTGTTCCAGTCCCAAGTTGGTTCATCCTCTTGGGCCTGCTGTGAGGGAGACGCGCCGGATGGTGTAATGCGCGATCCCGCGGGTGAGGATGGTCGGGTGGCTGCTGGCTTGTTGGTCCCAGCCTTCTGCCGTGCGATACGGTTAATCAGATCGGCGGGGTCATCAAGCTGTTTCGTGGCTTCGGCTAACACCTCGTCGTAATTCACGCCCGGGTGCTGCTGCTCGAAGTCACTTCGGAACCTGTCGGCTTGTTCAGCCTCTTGTCGGTCGGACATTTGCTTGGCGAGTGGTCCCATTGCAGCGTCAATCATGGCCTGCGTGGCCTCTTGTTGCTGCTGCATGAACCTCTTCATCGTGCCGCCAGTCATGTAGTCGTCGTCGTTGGCGTCGCCGCCAAAGTCGATTACCGGAGACTGGCCGGCATCTGGCTCCGTAGGCTTCTCCATGCTGTCCAACCTTGCCTGTAGTTCCGCGTTCGCGCGTTCCACTGAGGCAAGCGTCTGCTGGACTTGCTGGAGTCCCTTATCGAAGTTCCCGGGTGCTTGTTGCGACGTCGGCTCGACTTGCGTCTGCTGTCCGCCGTCAGCGGTCCCGTCATCGGTAGGGGTTCCTACGTTGTCCTGTCCTTCACCTTGTCCGTCCGTGGGTTCCTCAGCCATTTCTCTATCCTCTGCTCGGTATCACGCCACCGTCCGCCGTCTGCCTGCTATCGCTCGGCGCCTGGCCTGGGTTGTGTGCTTTACCTGCTCCTGGGTTCAAGCCGTTGAGACCGCCCCAACGGCAATACACCAAGTCAGTTCTCACTGACTTGGGGTTGGTCTTTCCTTGGTCTTCCCGGACGTTTCGCTACTGCCATCGGCACGGGGTCTGGCGCTGGCGCTGGCACCGGTTCTGGCTCTGGTGGCATCAACCACCGCTTCACCACGCCCCGCACGGCGTCGTTGATTGCCTGTTGTTGATTGTGGCGCCCGGCTGAGCACGTCTGCACCATCCAGTCGGTGGTTGATGCTGTCACCACGCCGATGACCAATTCGCACAGTTTTGCTCGCTCGTCCTTCGGCAAGTCGTCAAACTGGCGATCGGTTTCCAAGTCATACACCAACCGCACGAAATTGCGGATGCCGGGCTTGCTGATCTCGAACTTAACCGGCGGCTTTTCGATCTGTCCCATTGTCGGGCTCCTGTAGTGCTGCTCCGGCCGCCGCAAGCTCCATGGCCTTGCGATCGTCCTTGTCGATCTCGCGTTCCGTGCGAGCTGGGTCTGGAATCTCAAACGCTTCCATTGCCATACGCCTGTGTGCCAATCTCCCTACCGCCCCGCCGGCATAAAGCCGCTCCATCCGCTGTTGCTCCAATTCCCGATTCGCGCCCTTACCACTCATAATCTCGACCTCGATATTGAACTGCTCGGGGTCGATCTTCTGCCGTACCAGTTCAACAACCGATTCTGGGTACTGGTCGAGAATCTTCATCCACACCGACGTCGGCAGCCACTTCACAATCGCGTCCAAGGTGAGCCGCGCGATGCGTTCCAGCATCCACTCGGTGTACATACTCTTGAGGGCGATCGGCCCGTGGGCGGCGTTCTGCAACTGGGTGATCGCAATGCCGCTGGTGTCCTTGGCGGGTGCCTGACCCTGAAGCACGTCCACGTACCCGCCGCTCCGGTCAATCTCGGTCAGCAGCATCTCGAGCAACTTGACGAACTCGCCGGGTATCGGCGGCGGTGTCATGGTGAACCCCTGTCGCGCCAGCGGGCTGTTCACCGCCGTCTGCCAGATGTGCCGAGGAACGCCGATCATCCGGCCGGGTCGAGCGAAGATGTCCCGCAGGCCCTTGGCCTTCATCAGTTCCATCAACTCCAGCGGCACGATCATCATCGGATACTGGTAGTACCGGGCGTGGTTGTGCAAGATGGACGCCAGCCGGTTGATCTGGGTCTGCACATCCGCCATCCGCATAGGCTCGCCTTGACCGTAAGGCGTGTACTGGATGGGGATATTGAGATTCCACGCCCACGGCATGTCGGCGAACGGGCACGGTTGATCCGAGAGTACCACTCCAATCGCGGGGATCGTCTGCGTCTGGCGTATACCCGGGGTTGTCGGCCAGTTTGGATCATCAAGGCCAATGGGTTTGTCGGTTCCAGCCAGGTGCATGATCCCGCCGCGCTCGGTTGGCTCAACGACTCCGGCCTCCATCGCCTGTTGCGGCGTCGACGGATACGGTACATACCGCTCCCAGAACGTCCGCACCGTCAGCATCATTCGCCGGAAGTCATACCCGTGCTCGGCGCCGTGGACAGTGTTGCCCTCTTTGTCCGTCAGTTGGCCGGTGTTCGCCGCTTCGTCGATCTTGGCGGCGTACTTCGGCCACAGCAGTTTGGACTTCTCAGCGCTGATTGGTACGTCCACGCCAATGTAGGCCGCGTCCTCCATCCGGCCCGTGCAGAGCGGGTCGATGTAGACGTTCAGAATGTGCGGGTTGCCAAAGACCGGAATGTGCTTGACCGGGTCCCACTCGAACAACATCGGCTGATGGCCGAAGATCGAGCAGTTGATATCGTTCTGCGCGATGTAGAAGTCCAGGCCCGCCAGCGATACGCGGTTTTTGAAGATTTTGTCGGCGATGTCGGCGACCAGATGGTCGTTGATGATGTAGACGTCGTCGTCAAGCAACAGCGGCGGCAATACTGGGTTGACCACACCGAGCAACGTATCCGCCTCGAACTTCTCAAACGGCTCGTCGCCGAGCATTTGCGGTAGCGTGAACCAGACCCAGACTATGCCGAGGTTCAACGCGGCAATCGCGTCGACCTGCGGGCGCGTCATGGGCGCTACGCCGCTGAGTTGGTAGCTGGTGAACGGCGTCTTGGTCACGTCAATCTGGCCGGCCGCAACCGCTTCCTGCAACGGCGGGAGCATGGCCGGATCACGCGCGAACGCTACTTGGCTGGCGACTTGCGCGTCCACTTGGGGATCGATCAGCGCCAGCTTGAGCATTTCCATGCCACGCGAGCGCTTGATGATGTACTGCGGGTCGTCGGACGATTCGGCGGGTGTGAGACGTACGGTAGGCCGTTTGCGCAGCTTGACCGCCGTCGTGGCGATCACAGCGTTCTGCGTCCGATTGATGACCACCCGCTGAGGCTTGATAAGCGATGTGGCGTCCTGGCCGTCATTGACGCGGGAGCCTTCCTTGCCGTCTACCAAGCCACCGAAAGACGAACCGCGGGCGCCCCACTGATCCCCGAGGAACCGGCGCCCGTCGTCTTCCCACTGCTCCTTGAGGGTAAGACCGCCGCCGTAGGTGTTGGACCACAGCGTCACCGCCTCTTCGGCGAGACCGTTGATCCTATCAATGGTCGACTTCTCAGCCATTAGTCTGGTACCGTCGTAGTCGCACGATTTGGACCTATCACGAACGGGCCGTGGACCTTATCAGCGGGTTTCGGCGCTGGCCCAGACGACATCCATATTGTGGTCTGGAGACTCACCATCTGTTCGCGTATGTCCTTTTGGACGTCAACCATTTCACGAAGTACCTCAATCAATTCGTCCAATTTGTCTGTTGGTTTCTTAGCCATCGGTTTCCTTGACGTCCGGGTCGGTCACATCACCCAGGGCATACGGTTTCCCATACGCCGGCTCGTCATCTGGATGCTCGTTCGGTTCAGGCGGGTCTCTACCAGTCAACGCGCGCATCCAATCAGCCGCAGTGATAACAGGCGACGCGCCCATGTCCTTGCGGTAGCGCAGCCACTCGCCTGCGCCGATGCACAAGGCGGTCCATACGCCTGCGCCGAGCATCACGATGAGCGTCTGCCACGTCATGCGGCCTCCTCTTCCAGGTCATCTATCATCACGCCGGTACCCGCGTAGCACGGGTCGGTGGCGATCAGGTACTTGAACGCATCGCAGGTGTGGTTGTCCTTGTCTACGAACGGCTCGCGCCCGGTTGCGTTACCGTCCTTGTCTTCCTTGTAGCGCCAGCTTCGGTGTTCCTTGATCGTGTTCTCACACGTCGTGAAGAACCTGATCTTGTCGGCCTCAAACCACCGTCGCACGCGCTCGACCAGCGCGGCTTCGCCAACCGTCGCCGTGCGAATACCGGGCGTAATGTCGAGTCCCCAGTCCTTGTCAGGCCCCGGCAGGTACCTATCAGCGATCGTGTCCCTCGGCCCGGACGTGACGTTGAAGATGGTCGGGTCAACGATCACCGGCATCTGGTAGAACTCTGGTTGGCCGTTCTTGTCGAGACTCATCGCGTTTACCCGCTCGACGATCGTCTCAACGTCCATTTCCTTGCCGTACAGTTCCCGGTAGACGTACAGAGTCTCATCCGGTGATACAGCAGCCCATAGCACCGCCGCGGGGTTTCGGTAGCCGTGGTCCAGGCATCGCCATTTCGGCCATTCAGCGGGGATCTCAAACGGCTCGCACGTGTGCTTGTCTCGGTCGAACTGCTTGTAGACCACCCCCATTGTGGCCTTGTCCAGACCGTCGATCCGCACCGCCGCCTCGTCGGCGCTCATCGTGGACCGCTGGTAGTCAATCTCGCCTTCCGGCAGATTGTGCGCGTTGTCCATCATGGAAAACCGAACGTGGTAGATGTTCTTGTCGCCTTCTTCGGCGGGCGCGCGAAGTCTGAACAGGTGCCACCCCTCTGTTGGCACGTAGTCCATGAGCAGCCGACCCTGCCGAGCGGCCAATCGCGGCGATATGGCGTCGAATATGGCCTCGCGGCGACATTCGGTCCACCAGATCAGGTTGACCCGCGACGACTCGAAGGCGACGATTTGCTGCTCTTCCGTCTTGAAGGAGACCTCGGCCTTGCCGCGACCATCGGGAAGCGTCAACTCAAGTGTGGGGATCAGGCCGAAACCCAACCGCGGACTGTACGCCACGCGGCTACCGAACATCGAATGCGGCAGGAACCGCCACATACTCTTGTGCGGGATGTCACGCATGGTCTCGTGCGACTGGGCGATTACCCAAACCACTTCGCCGTCGTGCGCTTCGTCGCGTAGGTACTTGCAGACGGCGGATGCGATAGCTTCAGTTTTGCCACTTTGGTTGGCACCGGACGCCGCGTAGATACGGTAGTTTCGGCCGGCGAACACCTTCCAGAACTCAAGTTGCTTGGGACTCGCACCCGCATGCCCGGCCACGCCGGGCTGTTCAGACGGCCATTCCGACATCTCGATCGCGTGACTCTTGAGGTACCGCACCATCGCCTTGACCAGGTCCTGGTCGGGATGCTGTGCGGCCTCGGCGGTCTGCAACCACAGCGACATCTCGTAGATGCGCCGGTTGTCGAATGGGTTGAATGGTCGTCTGTCAGGCATTACTGCTTTTCAGCCAATCGCTTGATCTCAGACACGGCTGTCTCGATGGCCCCGACTTTTGTCTCAATGCGTATCAACAGATCGTGGTCTTTCTCGTTGCGGGTGATGCGTCGCTCGTGGTCGTCGATCCGCTGAAAAGCCTTCGCGCTCACCGCGACTACCCCGAGCACCGCGACAATCGCAACGGCGGCGAATGACCACGTCTGTAAGCGTCCGTTGCCGTTCCTGCGCTCAGCCATTAGGATGGAACACCCATTTTTCCTTGCCGCAGGCTTTGCACATCAGGTGAACCCAATAGGAGTTCGGGGCTCGTTTCGGGCCGGGGCGCCAGCGATGTCCCCACCACAGAAAGCACCAGAGTCGCCGGAAGTTCACGACGGGTCCTCCACGCTGGGGTCATCCCGCTCATTGCCGCACGTCTGGCACTTCAACAGCGGCACGTCGGCCATCCGGTTGCGGCCTTTGAGCAGGCACACCATGCGTCTGCTCATCCGCTGGTGCTGTCGGGTCGCATTGCAAGCGGGACAGTGGGCGGTCACGACTCTTCCCCCAGCAGCTTGACCAGACGCCGCCGGACAGCCACATCCGTAATCTGGCTGTCCACCGGATCGGTGGCGGGGTTCTGGTCCAGGTCGCGCAAGGCCATAACGGCCACGTCAAACTTGTCGTGGGTTGCCCGCATCTCGTCGTACGCATCCGTCTCACGCCCACGGGACTTCTCGGCATCCGCCTCAGCCGCGGTCTTCTTTCTCTTCTGGTTGATCGCCGCCAGTGAACCCAGGATCGTGGTGAACAAGCCGACAGCGCCCACGCCGATCGTGGTGTAGGGCTTCGAGGCGCCAAGGGTGACGCCGTCGATGGTCTCGGCGATACTGAGGGCGCCTTGGTTGAGTCTGTCGGTCAGGGGCGGCGTTACTTCCCCGGTCGTAGGGTCCGTGGTGGGCTGGGTGGCCTGCTCGAGAGCCGTGCAGCCGGCCAGAACGGTCATGGACAGAAGAAGAACAGCGAGAAATCGTCTCATGGCGTTACCTCTTCGTTGTGCGCATGAAAAAACCGCGAGGGGCCAGCAGCGTCTATCGCGGTGAGGCGAATAATGGACAACACTACAGGCTCGCGCTCGCGGGGTTTCGGGTAATTCGTTGTGCTGAATGGGAAAGCGGCGTGCATTCAGACGGTCCACGCCTCACCGCTTATGGCACGCTACCCCACGGAAACTGTGCAGTCAAGGGGGATTTGATGATTTATGTGAAAAAAGTGCAAAAAAAAGTGTGCAGAAGGCACGTTAGTGGGTAGAATGACCGCGTGAGGAGCGATCGCCGGGACGCCGGCGGGATGGCGCGAGCGCCGGTTTGCGGGTGAATCATCCGCCACGCCATCCCATTTTTCAAAGGTTCCGCCCCGATGATAAGAACCCATGGGGTTCTCCCAATGGGGTAGTCGGGGCGGTCGTTTGCGGTTGGGGAACACTGGCCCCAGACAGTCGGTTCGATTCCGACGGGCCGCATTGCGAGGTAGCGCAGAGGTAGCGCGGCGGTCTCATAATCCGCAGGTCGTCGGTTCGATTCCGGCCCTCGCTATTGCGAGACACCGACGCCTGGCACCGTGTTCTCGCTCATGACGCCGCCGTGGCAAGGACGCCTGGCGGCGTTTCTTGTGGATCACGAACCCACCTTTCACGCACGACAACGGTATTTGTCGCCAACCCGTGAGACGCAAAAACCCCGGTTCGCTTCGGCGGCCGGGGTCGATCGGACTCTACACAATCGGGGGTCAGTCCTCTAAGTCTTCAACGTCGGGGCCATGATCGGGCGGCTCCATAACGGACACCCTCGTCTCAAGCCGGTCGAACTGCTCCTGGAGTCGCTTCACGTCCCATTTCACAGATTTAACCTTCTCGTCGTACTGGGCGATGTTCCACTCCTTGATCTGCTCCCGCAGTGAGTCGATCTGGAACTGGAGGGAGTCGGCGGCGTCGCGCTGCTCCACCTTCGCCTCAAGTTCGTCCAGCCGCTTACAAGCCGTCACCCAAAGATATCGCCACCCCTCAGCCGTATCTGCGCCTGTCTTCGCCACACCAGCGTCGTGGGCGCGGACCAACATGGCCTCTATCCATGGGATGGGGCGGACTACGGTCTCAGACAACCACTTCGCCTTGTAAGCCTCCAACACATCCTCAAATGTCTCAGCCATCAGGGGTCTTCCCTTCTACTGGGCGGGGTTTATCTCGGACTCACACCGCGTGCGCGCCTTCCACCAAGCGGGATTCGCGGTCGCGGGTCCTGGCGTTCAAGTAATGGCTCGCCTGCCTCAAGGCCGCTCTCGCTGCGGCATTATCAGAACAATCAAACTCGCTCTCTTGGTAGAACTCCAGGCGATCAAGGGCAGCCGCAATGATGTCTTCCACGGACGCACCGTTTGGGTTCTTACGGGC
>SDBT01010255.1_pt1 | contig 15150 bp, 17 predicted proteins | sample 2277101 | NCBI WGS metagenome assembly SDBT01 (sample SAMN10404973, study PRJNA504765) | marine sediment metagenome | isolation source: marine sediment core GS10_PC15, 103 cmbsf | place: Arctic Ocean: Southern Knipovich Ridge | collected 2010 | reverse complement strand
CTGGTCTCGGTCCTGGCGGCTATGGAATCCAATGGTATTTCGCTTGACACTGCGCTGCTGAAAAAAATGTCAGGCGAAATTAGTGAGACACTGGATGTACTTGTGGGGCAGATTTACGAACACGCCGGCGCGAATTTCAATATCGATTCTCCAAAGCAGCTTGCTGAAATCCTTTTCGACAGACTCAACCTGCAATCAACCCGAATCGGCAGGGCAGGCCGAAGTACAGACGCAGCGGTCCTCGAACAGCTCTCCGACCAGCATCCTGTTATCGAGCTGATTCTTCAATATCGAACACTGCGCAAATTGGAGAATACCTATGTGGACAAGCTCGGCTCGTTAATCAATCCGCGTACCAACCGTCTGCACACCTCCTTCAACCAGACTGTCACCGCCACCGGCCGCTTAAGCTCCAGCAACCCCAATCTGCAGAACATCCCTGTCCGTACCGAACTGGGCAGAAAAGTCCGCGCCGCCTTTATTCCAGATAACAGCAGTGATTGTATCCTTAGTGCAGACTATTCCCAAATTGAACTGCGTCTGTTGGCACATTTCTCAAAAGACCCGGCGCTAATGGATGCCTTCGCCACCGACAGGGACATCCACCGTTTCGTTGCATCGCAGATTTTCGATGTCCCCATCCAGGATGTAACCGGCGAAATGCGCTCACGCTGCAAAGCGGTCAACTTCGGCATCATTTATGGCCAGGGTGCGTTCGGACTGTCCCGCTCGATTGGAATAAGCCAGACTGAGGCAAAGAAGTTTATTGACGACTATTTTGCCCGTTACAGTTCAATCCGCAAATTTATGGATAATGTGGTCACTGAAGCCGGACGAAGTGGCTATGCCGAAACCATTTTGCATCGCCGACGTAAAATAGCCAACCTGAACAGCAAAAACGCAAACAAACGTGCACAGGCTAAACGCCTGGCAATCAACGCGGTTATTCAGGGCTCCGCCGCGGATTTGATAAAGGTGGCTATGATAAACATCCAGCGAAAAATCGAAACCGAAAAACTGCCCGTAAAACTGATTCTGCAAGTCCACGATGAGCTTGTTTTCGAACTGCCCGCCGACGGTGCTGACAAACACGCAAAGTGGATTAACCGGGAAATGGCCACCGCCATCAAGCTCGATGTCCCTCTAAAGGTTGATATAAGCTATGGCCCAACCTGGCTAAGCGGCAAATAGCAGTTTTTGAGCGAAATGTTGACCACGTTAGAGACTTTTCCGCACATCCTGTTGAAGGATTTTCCCCACTTGGGCTCTCTAACGGCCTTGACGCAGAGCACAGCAGCTAATAGAATAAGCCACCTTGGTTCATTTTTAATCGGCGATAACTTAAACGAAAAATTAATCTCAAGAGAAAAACGAAAAGAGCTATGATAACGATTAATGAAAATTTTCTTAAACTGCAGGCGGGCTATTTGTTCCCGGAAATCAGCCGACGAATTAGCTCCTTTCAAGCCCAAAATCCCGATGCCAGGATAATCAGCCTCGGCATCGGTGATGTCACCCAGCCCTTGGCGCCGGTGGTAATCGAAGCGATGAAAAAGGTGGTTGTTGATATGGGCTGCGAAGCCGGTTTTCGCGGCTACGGCCCAGAGCAGGGATATGATTTTTTGATTGATGCGATTATTGAAAATGACTTTCGTTCTCGTGGCATTGAGTTGGATAATAGCGAAATTTTTGTCAGCGATGGCGCTAAGTGTGATACGGGCAACATTCAGGAAATATTCGGCCTGGCAAACGTAGTTGCAGTAACTGACCCCGTGTACCCGGTATATGTGGATACTAATGTTATGGCCGGCAGAACAGGCAGAGCTGATAAAAACGGCCAGTATGACAAAATCGTTTATATGCCGTGTACCGCTGAGAATAACTTTATTCCCGACTTGCCAAAAAGTCCTGTCGATATTATTTACCTCTGCTTTCCGAACAATCCCACCGGGGCGGTGGCTTCTAAAGAGGTTTTAACTAAGTGGGTCAATTTCGCCCGCAGTAACAAAGCGATAATCTTTTTCGACGCCGCTTATGAGGCCTTTATCACCGACCACGATGTCCCGCACTCAATTTACGAAATTGATGGGGCAAAAGAGGTGGCAATCGAGTTTCGAAGCTTCTCAAAAACCGCTGGCTTTACCGGCGTCAGATGTGCTTTTACCGTCGTCCCAGAGCAGTTGAAGGCATACACCCAAAAAGGCAGGGCAATCGAGGTTAATTCTTTATGGAGCAGACGGCACTGCACCAAATTCAATGGTGCTTCGTACATCGCGCAGGCCGGTGCAGCCGCCGTTTATACCCCTGAAGGCAAGAAGCAGTGCCGCCAAATTATTAATATCTACCTGGCCAATGCATCTCTAATCCGTCAGTCGCTTACCAAGCTTGGCTACCAGGCCTATGGCGGAGTAAATGCCCCGTATATCTGGATGAAAACACCGCAGGACTTGGGCTCGTGGGATTTCTTCGATAGAGTCCTGGGCAAGGCCAATGTGGTCGGCACGCCCGGTGCAGGCTTCGGACCATCCGGCGAAGGTTATTTACGCCTTGCGGCATTTGCTGGGCCGGCCGACGTCAAAGAAGCTATGCAGCGATTCGCCGACGTTTAGTACACAAACTAACCAATCACGAGCATCGAGTATCGAGAAATGACAACAGCATATATTGGACTGGGCAGCAACTTGGGCGACAGAGAAGACTCTATTGGTAAAGCCCTGAAAATGCTCGCCGAAGCTAAACATATCGAAGTTGCCTGTGTAAGTGACCTAATCGAGAGCGCTGCGCTGGCGCAAGCTGACCAGCCTGAATACTTAAATGCAGTTGCCGAAATAAAGACCGCCCTGACTGCAGAAGATTTGCAAAAAATACTGGCTGAGATTGAGACCTCGCTCGGCAGGGTAAGAGAAGGCAAATGGGCGCCGAGAACCATTGATTTGGACCTTCTGTTGTTTGGCCGAGAGGTGATAAATCGTCCCAATTTAACCGTACCGCACCCGCAAATGCACCTGCGCTCATTTGTCCTCCGGGGCCTCTGCCAGCTCAACTCCAAACTACTGCACCCCGTTATAAAAGAATCGGTTGATAAGTTGGCAGCCAGGCTCGGCGGCGGCAATTTTGCATCTAATCTTGATGTGCCGCAGCTTGTCAGTATAGCTGGTATTATAGGAGTTGGAAAAACCACTCTGACAGAAAAATTATCGAACCTGTTCGGCTGTAAAGCACTGCTCGAGGCTTACGATAAAAACCCTTTTCTGCCCGATGTCTATTCCGGCAAAAAAGAGTTGGCACTGGATTCGCAATTATATTTCCTCACCAGCAGAATCGAGCAGCTAAATCCTAACACATTAGCCAGCGGACGGATTGCTATCAGTGACTATATCTTTGAAAAAGAGCTCATCTACGCCGGCCGGCTGCTCAATCCCCGGCAATTAGCTTTGTATGAAAAGATTTACCAGCCGTTTAGTATAAAAGTTGTTGCGCCGGTTCTGGTGATATACCTGAGCGATTCGGCCAAAATTTGCCTCGAGCGTATCCACAAACGAAACCGTCCTTACGAGCAGACAATTGAAACGCAATTTCTGGATACCCTCAGCGTCGATTACGAGCAGCTCTTTGCCGATTGGAAAACCTGCCCCGTTATACGTATATCTATGTCAAAATTAGACTGTAACCGAGACGGCGATATTGACCATTTAGCAAACCAGATAAAAAGTTATGTCGTTGTACAAACGTAAGGAAAAGTGAAAAAAGCAGGTCGCCGGATTTTTGGTTTCGAACTTGACTAAAGTGTAATAAAAATAGCTTTTGTTTATCGAGGAAAAATTGATGGCTAAATCATTTAGAAAAAGAAGAGTTAAGAACGGCAGCAGGTCTCTTTCCACCAGGTCGATACACGCAGGTGAACCGAGGAAAAAATATGCCGATTCGCTGACCACTCCGATTATCCAAACTTCGACATTTACATTCAGCGGCAGCAAGGCTATCGAAGACTATACCAAGAAGGGAAAAGAGCGTTTTGAATACGGCAGATACGGCAATCCCACCTCGAAAATTGCCGAGGCACGCCTTGCAAACCTCGAAGGTGCCGAGGACTGTGTTGTTTTCTCATCAGGGATGAGTGCGATAACCACCACGATTCTGTCTCTGGTTCAGGCCGGTGACCATATTGTTATTACCGATGACAGCTATAAAAAAACACTTGAGTTTTGCAGGTCGTATCTGAAGCAGTTCGCTATCGGCTGTACGATTATTCCGTTCGGAGATTATGAATTCCTTGAGAATGCAATCCGGAAAAATACGCGTTTTATATTTTCCGAATCACCGACCAATCCTTATTTGAATATCTTCGACCTTGTCAAAATCAAAAAGATAGCAGACAGGCATAATGTTTTGACGCTGATAGACAGTACGTTCAGCACACCTGTAAATCAAAGACCCATAGAGTTCGGGATGGACCTTGTTTTGCAAAGCGCAACAAAATACCTCGGCGGGCACAATGACATCTTGGCCGGGGCTGTGCTTGGAAAAAAAGAGCTGATTGAAAAGATACGGGACCTGCATAAATCAATGGGCGGACTCATTGACCCTCATTGCTGTTATCTCTTGCTGCGAGGGCTCAAAACTTTTCCTTTGCGGGTAGAAAAACAAAATGAATCGGCGCTGAAGGTCGCAGAATTTCTTGAAGCCCATCCCTGCGTCAAAAAGGTATATTATCCTTTCCTCAAAAGCCATCCGCATTATAAGATAGCAAAAGAGCAGATGAGCGGAGGGGGCGGCGTTGTAACATTCGATATAAAAGGTAATATCAATACTGCAAAACGGTTCATGGATGGCCTGAAATTGTGCTATATCGGGCCAAGTCTGGGCGGGGTCGAGACTCTGATAACACATCCAGCCCTCATAACCTACTATGATTATACAAGAAAAGAGCGTTATCAGCTCGGAATCACCGATACGCTTTTCAGGCTTGCGCTTGGAATCGAGAACGTTGAGGATATAATCGAGGATTTGGAGAGGGGCTTCAAGGCAGGAGCAAAAAAGTGACAGATGAAGAAGCTGGAAGTTGCAAAAACAATAAAATCAATCAGAAGCCTGGTAAAAACCGCCCGCACCGAGGGTAAAAAAATAGGCCTTGTGCCGACAATGGGCGCACTCCATATTGGCCACATTTCGCTAATCGAAGCGGCGGTAAAAAAATGCGACTTCGTCGTAGTCAGCATCTTTGTCAACCCCACGCAGTTCGTTGCCGGCGAAGATTTTGGAAAATACCCGCGGCCCCTCGATGCCGACCTCGAAATTTGCACAAAGGCGGGGGTCGATGTCGTTTTTGCACCCTCAACAGAGCAGATGTACAACTCGGAAAATCTTACCTCAGTAAACGTCGAAAAATTGACCGAACCGCTTTGTGGACAATTCCGACCGGGCTTCTTTCGCGGAGTAACCACCGTCTGTGCAAAGCTGTTTAACATCGTTGCACCTGATATCGCGTTCTTTGGACAAAAGGATGCCCAGCAGGCAATCGTTATTAAGCGAATGGTTGCTGATTTGAATATGCCTCTAAAGATTGTTGTCTGTCCGACAGTTCGCCGGCCTGATGGACTCGCAGTCAGCAGTAGAAACCAGTATCTGACAGAACAGCAGAAAAAAGACACAACCTTAATATATAAATCACTTCAAAAATGCCGGTAAATGATGGATGACGGCATCACAGACACCAAAACAATTATTACCCAAATGCACAGAATACTAAATCAGGCTCCGTCAATAGAGATAGAATACATAAGCATCGTTGACGCCGAAACGCTGCAAAACATCAGCCATATCGCCGGAAAAATTCTTGTAGCAGTTGCTGTCAAAATCGGCTCAGCTCGATTAATCGACAACATTCTGGTGGACGTGAGCAAAAAATAGCCTATAATGACGGCCAAAGTGGTCAAGGTATTGAGGTTAACATTTTATGTTTCTAAAGCTGTTAAAGAGCAAGTTACATCGCGCAACAGTTACCGATACAAAGTTGCACTACCCCGGCAGTATCGCAATAGACTCGATACTGATGGAAGCGGTCGGTATTTTGCCTTACGAGTCTGTTCTGCTCGCCGATTTGAACAATGGCAGCAGGCTGGAAACTTATGCTGTTCCCGCGGAGGCCAATTCCGGCAAAGTCGTGATACTTGGTGCCGCCGCTCGGCTCATCAAGCCAAAAGACATTATCATCATTCTTAGCTTCGGCTATTATACGCCGGACGAAGCCAAGAAACTTAAACCGAAGGTAGTTGTTCTTGACGAAAATAACAAAATAAAGACAGTGGACAGGAATAGCAGATAGCGTATAGTATTGTCATTCCTGCGCAAGCAGGAATCTATAACCTAAACGCTGTACGCTACCCGCTAACAAAATAAATGTATCCTGAACTTTTCCAGATACCCTTCGTTCATTTGACCGTAAAAAGCTATGGCCTGATGATGGTCATTGCGTTTCTCGCGGCCGTTTCCCTCATAAGACGCCTGAGTCGCAATATCACGCCCAATCCTCACCTCATTACTAATGCAGCTCTTTATTCCCTCATAGCAGGAGTGGTGGGCGCGCGACTATTCTATGTCATTCACCATTTCGACAAGTTCCGGGCAGAGTGGCTCTCTGTTTTCGCCATCTGGAAGGGCGGGCTCGAACTCTTGGGAGGCGTGACTTTCGCCATCATCATCATTGTTCTTTATCTAAGATACCATAAGCTTCCCATTCGACGCTACCTTGACATCCTGGCTGTTGGCCTGATGCTGGCGCTTGCGTTCGGCAGAATCGGCTGCTTCTTAAACAGACGCTGTTTTGGCAAACCAACGAGTTTGCCTTGGGCCGTTCGTTTCCCATACGATTCACAGCCATATCGCAGCCAGGTAAATGCCAATTCAGAAAGAAATCGACCCAACCTGCAACTGGAATTGCCCGACGATTTCTTCGGCTATGTCGAAAAAGGGGGCCTGTGGTACCATGACTTAAAACCGTATGACCGCCTAACCACGGAGCAAAAATATCTGGTCGACAAAGGCCCATACCGCTGCCTGTCTGTCCACCCCACCCAATTGTATTCATCTGCAAGTGGTGCTGTTTTGTGCCTCATACTCTATCTTTTCTGGCGAAGATACCAAAATGCCGGCAGGTCAAAAAACGCCAAAAAACTATTCGCCAAACCCGGCTCAACATTCGCCTTGATGTTTATACTTTATGGCATCACACGATTTTTCATAGAATTTCTGCGCGATGACAACCCCTTTGAGCACGCTTGGTGGGCAATTTATAAAGGAGGAACTATTTCGCAAACTTTAGGCATTTACATGGCAATTTTCGGAGCGGCTTTGCTCCTCATCTTTGAAAGAATGAAGCCTGATAAGATTACACTTCACGGCTCAAAGTAGGCAAAAGCCCTTGTTTAATCAATTCCTCAAATCCCGCACAGAGTTTATCCATCTGTTCTGCACTGTGCTCGCTCTGAACCGACAGTCTCAATCTTGCCGTTCCCGCAGGAACAGTGGGTGGCCGGATAGCAGGTATGAAAAAACCCATTTCGTACAATTTCTTTGAAACCGTTAGAGCATCTTTTTCTCCCCCGATGATAACGGGAATAATATGGCTTCTGCTCTGGCCGGTATTTATCCCAAGCTGATTTAGCCTTGCGCGGAGGTATTCTGCATTTTGCTTCAAATTCTCTCTTCGGCCAGGCTCGGTTCTCAATATTTCTATCGCCGCCAGAGCCGCCGCGCAGTTGGCAACTGTTGGCGCAGTTGTGTATATGAAGCCTCGCGCCTTGTTTATCAGTAAATCTATTACAACTTTTTTCGCCGCCACCACACCGCCGGTCGACCCCAGAGCCTTACTCATCGTCGCAACGACAATGTCAATCTCCTCAAGCACCCCCAGCTCTTCCGCCAGGCCGGCACCACTTTTGCCCAGACACCCTAAAGCATGGGCTTCATCGACAATCAAAAAGGCATCGTACCTGTTTTTTAGTTCGACGAGCGATTCCAAATCAGCGGCATCGCCGTCCATCGAAAAAATGCTCTCGGTAATGATAAACTTGCGGTTGTAATCTTTGCCGGCTAAAAATTTCTCGACTCTGTGCAAACTACCTCTTCGGTATGTTCTAAATTCCGCAGCACTGCTCTTCGCAGCATCTATGATTGAGGCGTGGTCTGATTTATCCAGCAGCAGAAGATCGCCCTTTGAGGCGATGGTTCTGATTACCGCCTCATTAGCTGTCCAGCCCGAGGGGAAAATCAGTGACGCCTCCCTCTGGAACAGACCGGCAAACTTCTTCTCCAGTTCCACGTGAGGCCTCATCGTACCGCTGATAAGACGAGACGCTGACGCACCGTGACCGTACTTCTTTATTGCCGCCGTAACAGATTCAATTACCTTCGGATGATTGGCTAGGTTGAGATAATTGTTGCTGCAAAAAAGTATCTTTTCATCACCGTCAATTTGCACGGTCGTCTTCTGGGCCGAGTCGATACAGACAACCCTTCGCAAAAGATTGGCCGCCTTCAGCTCCTCTAATTGGATTGTTACAAAATCAAATTTATCCATTCTAATTTTTCAGTTGAACATTTAGCAGAATTGACGATATTATATGGTTGATGGCCGTCGGGCAATAGCACTAAATCACAATGCCAAACGGCGATTTCCGGGCAATATTATGGGAATTTACGACAGAGATTACACTCAGGAAAATTTTCGCTCTCAATTCCGCGATGCACCACAGATGCGGATGGGTTTCTCTGGCATTACGCCGGTAGTCAAACGGCTGCTGATTATCAATATAGCGGTATTCTTCATATCAATAATTATACAGCCGCTGGGCATTTTTATTTACAAATGGTTTCAGATTGACGCCACTTCACTGCTTAAGGCTTCTCAGCTCTGGAGATTGATAACCTACCAGTTTCTGCACGGCAGTATAATGCACATCCTCTTTAATATGCTCGGCCTGTTCTTCCTCGGCCCAACACTCGAACGATACTGGGGCAGCAAAAGATTCCTCTCCTTCTATCTCGGTTGCGGTGTCGCAGGCGGGCTGTTCTATCTCTTCCTTGTTGCTGCTAATTTCCTGCCGGCATTCCCTATGATAGGCGCCTCCGGTGCAATACTCGGTATGTTGGCTGCCTGCGCAATCCTTTTTCCGCAATTTATTGTGTTCATCTTTTTCTTTCCCGTACCGATAAGAATCGCAGCAATAATCTTGATACTTCTCTATGTAGCTAATCTGCTGACAGGAGGCAGCAATGCCGGAGGAGATGCTGCACATCTGGCAGGTATGGCGGCAGGGGCCGTTTATGTACTCTCCCAATCCTGGCGCACTAAATTCAAATTAAAAACTCAATCCGATACCTTGCAAAAGAAAATGGCTGCACGCAGAAATCTGCAGTTTGAGCTCGACCGTATCTTGCAAAAGGTTCACGATTCCGGCATACACAGCCTGACCTCAAAAGAAAGAAAGCTCCTGAAACAGGCCACCGAAGCCGAACAAATGCGAAACAAACTATAAAAAAGTGCTCTTGTGCCCCTCGACGTATTTCACCCTTTCCCTCAGCCCTCAGCGCCTTCCGGTCAAAACAGAACCGTTTATCATACCCCCTCGTCCACACCTTGCCCCTTATACCTTTCGCCCGCAACGCCTTCGTCCCCGCCAGCTTGTATCTTGCGACCGCCGTCTCGATTGGCTCATCAATCACATCCACAACCATATGAACGTGCGTTGTCGATATCGCCATCGTGTGGACCTCTTGTCCTAATCTCCCTGCCTCATCCAAAATCGCCTTTTGGACAACTTTGCGATTCACCTTTGTCAGAATGAACTTCCTGTCCTTTTGTCTCTTTTTGTTGGCTTTCTTCAATTCCGGTGAAGCGCCGCGAACTTGCCCATCTTTCACATATCCACCTTTACTCCCCTACAGCCACGTCCCGTACGTCGTCCATGTCACCATATATCCGATTACCTTGCCCATACGCCCCATTACAAACTAACTCGCTGGCCCCGCCAGCGCTTCCTTATCGGTTAGCCCCCAGCTCCGCTGGGGGTCAAAACTTCTATACGCTACCTCCCCCTCCAAAAATGATTGTTTTTCCCCCGGCTTTTTCCGTTGAATTAAGACAAGCAATCATTAAAATGGTGCGGTGAGAACTTTATCGAGGTTTGTTATGGACGAGAAGAAATCCCAAATTAAGCTGTTCACTTGGAAGCATACAATCTGGGCTGGTGTTGCAGTTATTGCAGGCATCGGACTTGGTGTATATATGATTTATTCTGAAAAGGGCTATTTAACCAAGGTCGAAATAACAAGCATAATAGTAGTGACTGTATTGACAATCACACTAATCAGCGGAGTAGCGTATTATGCCAATCGTCCTGAGAAAGGGGAGTGAAGTATGCGTGAACTTTTTTATAAAATCTCTGGGACAATAGAAATTCTTGGTGGCGTTTATGGCTTATTTTTCTTTTATTACATCATTCCTCGAATGTTGAAAAACACAAAACTGAAAAACCGAGAGAGATTAGAATTGTGTCAACGCAAGTATAGCAAAATGGCAAAAATCATCTTCCCCATCATCATATTGTTTGGGGTTTTGCAGTTGCTTGGTATTATTAGGTAGAAAAACAAAGACAGGCAATCGTTAAAATGGGGAATTAAAATGTCAGATAGTATGATAGAGGACGTTAGAAAAAGGATATATAATCTGGGAATACAAAAAATTTTAGATACTACAAACGTAGAAACAAAAGAAGAGGCACGGCAAATTGTACAAGAGATTTGGCTTGCCACGATACCAATGTGTAGAGACCCACATAACGGCGTAGAATTGGAGGGCTTATCTGAACAGAGGATTTCAGATTGGTGTGCTAAGCATAGAAAATGAGTAAGTCTGGATGGCTCAGCGAAGCAGTTTTAGCCCACCTGCTTTCAATAACCTAAACGGTGTACTCAACCGCCGCAATCCCCGCCTGCCCCCAGGGTGAGCTCCTGCGCACCCACAAGCCGGGGTCAAAACAAAATTGTAAATCGCAAATCGCAAATCTTCAATGTCTAAGCCCCCGCTCCCTCTCCTGTTCACCTGTTCTACTGTTCTGCTGTTCTGTTTCCCTCTGCCCCTTTGTGCCTTTACCCCTCTGTGCCTCTGTCGTTTGCCCTCTGCTCACGACTTTATATGCCAAATCCGCATAAAAAAAAGGCCTTACGGAAAATCCGTAAGGCCTTGCTGGTCGTTACTCTTTAAATACGAGCCCCGGGGTACGGGCCACGGACTCAGTCCCACTTGAATTTCTCGGTTCGGCTTATTAACTCTTCCACTCGTTCCCTTACCTTTTCCCCTTTAGCCTCTTTCCACTTCCCAACCTCAGCCTCACTTTTCTTGACTTGTTCTTTCAGTTTTTCCAACTCTTTGCGCAGCTGCTCATATCTTATTTGCTTGCGCTTTACAATCAAATCAAACCTGCTGCTGACAACCTTTTCCAACTCTTTGACTAATTCTTTCTTTTCATCCTCGCTCGCAGCCCCGATTTTTCTAAGCAGCTCATCCCGCTTCCTCTTAAGTCCCAGGTTTTCTTTAAGGACCTCGGCTAACTGCGGATTTTCTTTTGCCGCCTCCGCGATTCTTCCGTATTGTTTTTTGCTGAGCCAGAGTTTCTTCATATAAAGTTCTGGTTTTTCCTCTCTCAGTTCGGCCAGCTTTTCCGCTTTCTCAGGGTAATTTTTTCCCAGCCATTCAATATATTCGGCGTGCCTGGATTGCAGGCGTTCCCTGACCATTTCTCTTGTGCGCCGCTCGCCATATTCGCCGCGCCTGGCATCCCTGCGGCCCATAACCATTTCTCTTCTGCGCCACTCGCCGGCTTCACCACGCCTCGGTCCGAACCGGCCCATATCCCGGTCAAGGCAGGATTTTTGGCCGGCTTTTTGCTTCCCGTGTTCCTTGAGCTTTTTGCCGAATTTCTCATGCATAACTTTTCTAAGCTCAGCCTTGAATTTTTCCAGCTCCTTCTCCCTCAGCTGCTTCAACTCTTCCGCCTTTGCCGGCTTGGTCTCTGCCAAATAACTCATTATATGCTCAATTTTTTCCTCTGTTAGTTCCCATCGTTCCAGCAGGGCGGTGTCTTCCGGCTTGTCCTCGAGCCAAATATCTTCCTTCTCCTTTCCCACAGCCCAACACGGCAGGGCAGTGGCCAGCAGCATCGCCGCTGCCATCACCAAAACTAAACTGATTGTGTAACTATTCTTCATCTCTTTACCCTTTCCAAAAATCACTGTTTATTTCCATCAGTTCTATTTCCAGTACCGGTATAGCACTACTGCCATTACCGCCGTTTTCGCCCAATTGTACAGCTATTAACTCCCGCTCAATCTGTTCAATCTCAGCAGTCAGAATTGCCAGGTCCGCATCCTCGGCAGCGGTATCCTCGCCTTCCCAAATCATCATTGGTATTATTGAGGCATATGTAGCTCTTTCGGGTTCCCCGCCGCCTCTTTCAAATAATCTTATCCCTATAACCGCCAGAATGATAACCACTGCCGCAGCAACAGCCGCTTTGTAAACCGTTCTTCTAAAAACGTTTGCCTTCCTGCGCAGCAGAGCCCCGCCGATTCTCGCCTTTATATCAGCTGTGAGTTCACCGTCAGGCTCAGGCGCAGGGTACTCCCGAAGGATTCGTTCACCTTCTCGAATATCCTCTACAAACCTCTCTGCCTGTCCGCTATTGACAAATCTCTCGAACAGCTCCTTCAAATTTTCCTCACCTCGACCATTCATATATCTTTTCCTGACATCCTGTTTCCCTGATAACCTGCTTTCCTTAACTCCCTTGTGTTCTTATGAACTTATGCTTCTCACCACTCACCAATTAACCAATTCACTAATTCACTACTCCATTAACTCCCGCAGCTTCTTTAGCCCCCGATGCAGCTTTGATAGTGTAGTTCCTATCGGCTCACAACGCATCTTTGCCATTTCTTTGAAGCTCAACTGAGAGTAAAAACGCAATATTATCAATCCCCTCGTATCCGCATCTAACCTCCCAAGAACCGTTTGCAATTTATCAATTCTCCCGGTCTTGGGTTCTTTGGCCTCTGTTATGGTTGATTCAAGTTGCCTTTTTCGGAACTCGAGCCATTTCCTCTCTCGCTGCTTGCCCCTTAAGTAGTCATGGAAAAGATTAGATGCTATTTTGAACAGCCAGCTTTCGAAAGAGCCGCCCTTAAAAGAGCCAATTTTCTCTACCAGCTTGACAAACAGCTCGCCGAGAAGGTCATCACTGAGCTCGTTATTACCAGTCAATCGGTAAAAATAGCCGTAACAACGCCTTGAGTAAATATCAACCAGCTGCGAAAAACTCTCGGCATCACCGGCTTTACAGCCCTTTATTATCGCCGCTAAGTTGCTGCTTTCAGACATACTTAAGCGTTCTTTACATAGATAAAAGACGGCATACGGAACTGCTTTATTGCATAAATTCAGAAAATGGATACTTTCGCTTCCGAGATGCGAACTGACCATATAGACGACGCCAGCCGGCCCTTTTTTAACGTATAATAAATTAGCCAAAGAAGTTCAATGCTCACGCCCGTAGTGCAGCAGCGATTCAGTTAACGCCTAATACACACCGAATGAGAAAACAATACACCAGCCCATCGCTAAAGGCTATTTTTTTCTTCTTCCTCTTCTTCGTCCTCAAGCCTCCAGCGGTCGGATTCGTCCATATCCTCGATTTCACGCTGCATATACTTGAACATCTTATCTTGCAATGGTGCTAATTTGCCATACCACTTGACCATCCCCTGATAGCTGGCTACAAGCATGTCCAGGCGAATTAGCTGCCATTTGGCTATGCACTCCGGCTCTTTGATATTGGTAAATGGGTCGCATTTGAAGGTTCTTTGGCCATCGGAACCAATCTGGCAAAACTCGCAATCTTTGCATTGAATCATTTTTGCACCCCAATCTCTTGACCTTTGAATATTAAATGGAACGTTACTGTACAAACAAAGCAAAGCTGTCATTCCCGCGAAAGCGGGAATCCAGCAGTTTTATCAGCGTTTTCTGGACTCCTGCTTACGCAGGAGTGACAGTACGTCTGTTCCATCGTTTATTCAAACATCAATAATTCAGCGAAAACCAAACCAAAAATTTGCCCTTTTACTTTTGCTTATCTTTATAATACCATATATTCTAACGAGTCAAAAGGATTTTGGAACAAAGATTTTTGGTTGTTCTGTGGAGAAATAAATGGCCAAACCCAGACGTAGACGGAAAGTCGGCAGTAAAAAGAGACGTGCCCGCTGGAAAGTTCGGCACAAAATAAGCTGATTATTTGTTGTGCATCGTGCGTATTGAGCGCTGTGTGTATCTCACGCAATGCACAATGCGCTGTACGCAATCCGATAAATGAAACACTTTAACGTAACGTTTAAGCCCGACGGCAGGCGAATTTCTGTCCACGCAGGAGCAACGCTTATCGAGGCCGCAGGCCGGGTGGGTATAGTCCTGAACACCGTTTGCGGCGGTAAAGGCATTTGCAAAAAGTGCCTGGTAAATATCGAACCGGACGAGCAGGTCCTGGCCTGCCAGTATTGTGTCCGGAGCGATATCACGGTTACCATACCTGACACTTCCAGATTCTTTGAGCAAAGAATCCTCACTGCCGGTATCGAAAGGCAAGCCGAGGTTCAGCCTGACATATATAAGAGATATCTCGACATTGCTGCCGGCGGCAAAATATTCGGCGTGGCTGTTGATATTGGGACAACCACGGTCGTTGCCAAACTGGTCAATATGACAAGCGGCCAATGCTTGGCAACAGAGGCAACTGTCAACCCGCAAACTCGATACGGCGATGACGTTATCAGCAGAATCTCTTACGCCCAGACCGACGAGAAATTAGCCGAGCTGCACAGGACAATAATCGACTGTATCAACCAATTGACTGCAAAGCTCTGCAAACAGGCCTCCATCGATGCAGAGCACATATATGAAATGTGTGTTGTCGGCAATACGACTATGAATCATATTTTCCTGAACCTGCCAATCGAGCAGCTTGGCCAGGCGCCGTACGAGGCCTTTTGCCTCGATGCCAAAGACCTGCCCGCCGATGATTTAGCCGTGCAAATGAA
>SDBT01010254.1_pt1 | contig 15151 bp, 17 predicted proteins | sample 2277101 | NCBI WGS metagenome assembly SDBT01 (sample SAMN10404973, study PRJNA504765) | marine sediment metagenome | isolation source: marine sediment core GS10_PC15, 103 cmbsf | place: Arctic Ocean: Southern Knipovich Ridge | collected 2010 | reverse complement strand
CCCATCCCGAAGTTCATTCCGTAGGCAGAGAGAGTTTCTATCTGGGGGGAGGAAGCCTTGGCTAAACGCGCCCCACTTTCCGAAGAGAAGGAGAGTAAGGAAGCGGTTTTCTGGTGAACGATGGAAAGATATTCTCTTTCTGCCAAATGGGGATTAAAGCACATCCTGATCTGCATTATCTCCCCTTCGCACATCGATTTAATTACCGAGGATAATTGAGACATTATTTCGGGCATGTTGAGGTGAGATAAGATGGCAAAAGCGCTGGAATGGAGGTAGTCTCCAAAGAGTATGGAGACTTCATCTCCCCACTTACGGTTAAGGCTGGCCCTTTTTCTTCTTAAGAGAGCCTCATCGATTACGTCATCGTGAACTAAAGTAGCGCTGTGGATTAACTCTACCGCGGTGGCCAGCTGAACCAGTTGATGGTGCAGAATATCCGGACTCTCTTTGGGCCGCGGCAGTTTATCATTAGCAGAGGCGGCTTTAGCCGAAAGAATAAGCAGAGCCGGGCGCAGGCGTTTGCCTGCTCCTTTCAAAATGTGGGCGCCGAGACGGGAGACGAATTTATTATTGCTTCGCAGCTGCCTTCCCAACTCTTCTTCTACCTTGGCTAGATCCTTCTCTATCGGTTTATAGAGCGGGGCTAAATTCATTTTTTATCTGATTACCTTGTCCAGGGCATATCCGACGGTCAATAAGAGCCCGATGGTTAAATGCAAGCCGATAGTAGCGGCATTCGCCGGAAGCAGTTCAAAAACCTTGTCAAAATGTTTCCTCGCTACCTTGACGCTTTTAAAACACAAAGGAAGAGTAAAAAGACTTATTAAAGTAAGTAGGGGGAAACTTTTAAATATAACTCCTAAGAGGATGGAAGCATAAGTTACTCCCAGGAGTAAATAGTACAGCGAGAGCGCTTTCTTTTTTCCCAGGATAACAACAAGGGTCCTCTTGCTCACTGCTTTATCCGCCTCGTAATCGGGAAATTCATTTATGTAAAGAACCAAGGCGATGAGGATGCCTACGGGAATGGAAACCCAGAAAGCCTCCCGGGATAATTCTTGGGCCTGAACGTAATAGGAACCAATTACCACCAGAGGACCGAGACCTATTCCCACAACCAATTCCCCGAAACCGGTATAGCCGATGCGTAAAGGATCGGCGGTATAGAAAAAGCCGAGAAATATACCAATTATTCCCAAAACTAGGATAATGTTTCCTTTAAGGACATGATTTAAGTATAAGCCCGCTAAACTTCCCAGGGCAAAGAAGGCTAGGGCAGCATAAAGGACCTTCCTTGGTTTAATCAATCCCTCTTGAATCACCCGGCTCCCCCCACTGAAGGGAGTAGGATTCCTGTTCAATTCATCATTCTTACTTGTATGGTCAAAATAGTCGTTAGTAAGGTTGGTCCCGGCATTAATAAATATGATTCCCATCAAGGTAAGGAAAAAATATCCCCAGTTGAAGATCCCGGTCCGGTGCCAGGCAACTACTGCTCCCAATAAAACAGGAACCAGGCTAGCGGTAAAAAAAGGCGCCCGGACAGCCCTTATCCAGACTTTCATCTCCATTCTAGAGTACCTCCGGAAGTCTTTCAATATCTTCATCTGAAATCAGTTAGCAATCGCATTGCGGCAATAATCACGAAAATTATTAACACCTTCGAAAAACTCTCTCATCATAATTACCCAGTAATACATGCCCTTTCGCGTGAGAAATATGTGATCATCCTTCCTTTGCGTTCCCCCAATCAATTCAAAAAACATGATCTCCTTCCACATATCTTTGGAAAAATTACCTGAGTACTTTTCATTAAATCTTTTGACATCTAGATCCATCCCAAAAAGTTGTATTAAGAAATCATACCGCATTTGTTCCTTTTCAGAGAATTGTTTCTTAAAACTAATGGGCAAGACCCCACGCTGTAACTGGTTTATGTATTGCTGAAGAGAAAAAGTATTGGCATACATAGTTCCATTTAGATATCCGAAAGACCCGCTTCCCATTCCGACATATTCATCATAATTTACCAAATATTCATCGACCATGCTGCTATTCTTGGAAAAGCACCAAGCAGTGGCAGCTTCTAAATAATCAGCCAACCTCTCTAGGATTTTAGAATAGAATAGTCCTTCTTTTTGATAATTAATCTCACCCCATCTCTCTGAAACAGTATTAGTAGTTGAGGTAGAGGCCATTAGAGGGTAAAAGGTAACCTGGTCAACCTTAAGCTCTATCAGTGTATTGATATCATACTCGAGCATTTCCATAGTCTGAATAGGAAAATTGAAAATCATGTCTACATTCACAGTATCAAAATTACCTTGAGCTAATTTTAATCTTTCTTTAATCTCCTGGCCGCTCCCATATGTTTCGTATCGTTCTACCGATCTGAGCAGGGAGTCATTAAAGCTTTGTACCCCCACTGATATTCTATTAATCTCCAGTTGTTTGAGTACTTCGAGTTTTCTTTTTGTCAAATGATTTGGATTTGTCTCGGCCGAAAGCTCCTCGGCAGAATATAGTTGCTTTATCAATTCCACGGTTTTGCATAATTCATCCAACAAAATAGTAGGAGTACCTCCGCCGATATAAACTGCATTGCAATCGTAGCCATGATCCCTATATATTTTTAATTCCTCGCGCAGAGCAGTAAAATACTTTCTTGCAACCGTTGGCTCAAACAAATACCTGTTAAAGGAACAATAGGGGCAGAGCTTTTCGCAGAATGGAATATGTACATATAAGAAATACTTTTTGGCTTTGTTGTTTTCCGGCAGATTAATATTCTCATTAGATTGAAACTTTAAATATTTCGCATTGTGTTTTTTAATGATAGATGTGATTATTCTCTCAGCCCACACTACATTCCTCCATATCTTTACCGTACCATTATCTTGAAACTATTAGTTTATTACGCTTCCTCGATTTTTATCGCACCTGTTGGACATATATAAGCACAGGCACCGCAGCCGATACAAAAATCTGAAATCTTATCAAAAGGTGTTTGTACCTTTCTTCTTATTCCCCTGTTAGCAAAACTTATTGCATTCATTGTAACGATTTCGGAACATACACGAGTACATAGCCCACAGAGGATACAATCTCCTTTGGTTTTCCATTTAATTCGTGTCTCAGTTACACCATATTCCTGCGCCAAATTCCTAAGTTTTTCAGAATCGGGAGATCGAGCTAATAGAAGTTCAAAAACAATGTTTCGTGCTTTTCTAACCCTCTCCGTCTCAGTTTTAACTATCAAACCTTCACTAACTTTATAAATGCATGATGTTTCAAGGCCCGGTCTGCCACCACCTACTATTTCAACCAGACAGAGCCTGCAAGCAGCATAAGGTGTCAATTCCTTGTGGTAACATAGAGTGGGTATTTTTATGCCTGCATCCAGAGCCACTTCAAGTATGGTCTTTCCATCTTCAACCTGCAGCTCTCTGTTATCAATAATAATGTTAATCATAAAAGCACACCCCAAGCAATTCAGGCTCCATGTTGTTTATAAGAATCAAAATGAAAATTATGGTCTCCCTTTTTGTAGTCATAAATAAACCCGATTGATGGGTTCCCGGCAATCAAAGCCGCCATTGTCTCTAAAATATTGCCCATTGGCTTCATATCCGGATGGCTAACTTTAAAGATAGCTGTTATTTTGGTACCCTTTCCTTGTTCCGAATCTATCTTTAAATCTCCGCCAGTCTGTTGAGCTGCCTGGGAAAGCAAAGCAAGCCCTAAGCCAACCCTTTTCCCGCTTTTCGTGGTAAAAAAGGGGTCCAGAACTTTTTTGACTGTTTGTTTATCCATTCCCTTTCCATCATCTTTGATACAAATAGTCAACTGATCTTTGCTTTCATCTTCTAAAACTTCTATTATTATCTTTTTTGCCTTCGCTCTGATTGCGTTTTCAGCTATGTCAAGTATATGTAAAGATAAATCTTCCATATCGTATCAAATACTCACTCTCCTTCCTTCAATACCGTGAAAAGCCATTATAGCTTCCGAGAATGAAGGAGCATTTAAAAAGAATGACGTAAAGGTTTTGCCAATGTCCGATAGGAAATGAGCATCTGAAAATGTAACAAATGGAAACCCATAACTTTTGTAATTCGCAGGTTTACTGGATTCGTAGTTCGCAGATAATTCTAAGGCGTCCAGGGATAATTCTGCAGGGATAAATCCTAACTGTCCGATAATGCCGAAGGACTCACGGTCAATATGCGAAGCGATAGCTATTCCACCTAAGCGGTGAATTAATTTAACAACTTCATCAACACTGAGACTGATTGCTCCGATCAACAACCTCTTATTAGAACTGATTATTTTGTCATATTCATCCACAATTAGTTGCTTCCCAAAGACATTGTCATCATTCTCGCCAGATAAATGTTTATAAACGATATCCTGCATTTCCCGTAGAGCATCATCATCATCAAAAAAAGCCAAAATGTGCACTTCTTCAGAAGAAGTTATTTCAATGCCTCTTAAGACCTGCACCACTTCTTTTTCTCCTGCCTTTCTTACCGCAGAAACATTTTCCGCTGAATTGTGGTCACAAATCCCAATTGTATCCAGATTTTGCTTTTTCGCTTGTTTAATCATTGCTGTAGGTAACATCTCAAAATCACCACAAGGAGAAAGACAGGTATGGATATGTAAATCCATCCTAAACTCCTTTAACATTATTCCTCATTCCAGAAATACCCAGAGCACATAGTTGTCCTATTAGTTCAAATGCCGGCGTCTTGCAAACCATAATTGGCATATTTTCTTCTTCTGCTTTTTTAATAGTTTCTTCCTCAGGCTCCCTGCCATTTATTATCACAATCCCTGATAATCCTTTCATGTCGGCCACAGCAACAATATTATGATGAATCTGCAGTGTAATCCATAGGTCACCTTCCTTGCTATTCGCTATTACATCACTCAAAAGGTCGCTGGCATATCCTGTATTTACATCATTATTCAGTTTACTGAGCCCACATTTGACTTCTAAATTTAACTTCTCAACTATCTCTTTTAATTTCATCTCTCTTACCTCGCTCTGCCTGACATTAACCGGTTTTCATACCGATATTGATTTCCAAATCAGTCCCTTTCCCCACAGTTGAAGTCAGGTTCATCTTATCAGCACATTTCTGAATATTATTCAATCCCATTCCAGCTCCGAAGCCAAGTTCTCTGACCCAGTCCGGAGCAGTTGAATACCCAGGTTTAAGAGCCTTCTTGATATCACGAATACCGGGCCCGGAATCCTTGACACCGATACGAATTTTATCCGGCTTTACTTCGACTGCTATCTCTCCGCCTTCGGTAAAAATGACAACGTTCATCTCTGCTTCATAAGACGCAATAGCTGCTCGGCGGACAATACGGGGGTGAATACCCAGACGTGTCAAACTTTTCTTAAGGTCACTAGAAACCTGACCGGCCTGGTTAAAATCTTTGCCTTTCACGGAATATTGAAAACTCAGAGTAGTTTTGTCTGCCATAATATCTTCAAATATGTGGCTTGCTCGGTAACGGTGAATTTCCTCCTCGTGATAATCAATTTCTAACTCTCGAAGCAAACTCTCAATAATATCACCCTTGGTAATTACTCCTACTAATTTCCCATTCTGCCTGTTAACCACCGGAAAACGACCAAAGCCTAGCTGCTCAAGTTTGCTAACTGCATGAACCAAAGGTTCATCTGCATACAATGTTTCAGCATCTGTAGTCATCTTATTCTTTATCGGGCAATCTTTGCCTCCCTCTCCCAACCACTTAATGAAATCTTCAATACTTATGATTCCTACGAGTTTATCACCCTCCATTATCGGGGTCCCTGAAATTCGATGAGAGCGCAATATCTCTCTTAATTCGCTCATCAGAGTCTCAGGCCGAGCGGTAATCACATCCCGCATCATCGCATCACTCACTTTTAATTCATATACTAATTCCTGAACTTTGGTAAACCTTCCACTTTTTGGCTTTGTTTTTATCTGTGGATTTTTCGTAAGGTGCGGGATAAGCTGTTTTTTACGAACCATAAAGCCCTACTCCTCACTATCGCAACCGGGCAAACCCTTTTTATACAATCGACCACACGATTCAAACATAGAGCATTTGCTTGTCAAAAGGGAAATCCCTTTCTCTTTAGCCAGCTCTATTGTCTCCCTTTGAGGTTCTTTACCACGAACAAAACAGATAGCAATTACTTCTGCCATTTCTGCGGTACGCACAACTTGAGGATTGGTGAGTCCTGTTAAAAGCAGGGAACCAGGTTTAATAAATGCTAGTACATCACTCATCAAATCAGAGCCACAAGCCATTTTTATTTCTTTGCCTAAATAGTCATTGTCCCACAGCACCTCTCCTTCAATAATCTTTTTTATCTCACTTAGTTTCATCGGAAAACAACCACCTTGGCTTTTCTGTTCTTCTGGCTATTCTACCATTACTGCATTAAACTTGCAGACTTCCAAACAGGTACCGCATTTAACACATTTGTCCTGGTCAATTCTATGTGGTTCTTTCTTCTTTCCGGAAATTACTTCTCGCGGACAGTTCCTCGCACATAAAGTACATCCCGTACATTTCTCCTCATCAATATAATATCTTATTAATGCTTTACATACTTTTGCCGGACATTTTTTCTCTCTTACATGCGCTTCATATTCATCTCTAAAATAACGCAAAGTGCTTAAAACAGGATTAGGTAGGGTTTGACCCAATCCGCACATTGAGGCATCCTTTATTGCACTGGAAAGTTCTTCAAGAAACAATAGGTCTTTTTCTTCTCCTTCCCCACGACATATGTCTTCAAGAATTGCGAGAAGAGCCGCTGAGCCGTCGCGACAGGAGGAGCATTTCCCACAGGATTCGTCAGTTGTAAACTCAATAAAGTATTTTGCTACATCTACAATACAGGTATCCTCGTCCATTACGATCATTCCACCCGAGCCCATTATCGAATCCGCTTCAGTTAATCTTTCATAATCTACTCGTAAATCAAGCAAGCTGGCGGGAATACATCCTCCTGATGGCCCACCAGTTTGGACGGCTTTAAATTTCTTATTATTAGGGATTCCTCCTCCGATATCGAAAAGAATTTCCCTTAATGTGATACCCATTGAGACTTCTATTAAGCCTGTATTTGCTATTTTACCAACAAGAGAAAACACTTTTGTTCCTTTACTTTTCTCAGTACCTATACCCGCAAACCATTTCGCTCCTCTATTGATTATAGATGGAACAGTGACCCAGGTCTCAACGTTATTTATATTGGTTGGTTTCCCCCAGAGTCCTGATTGAGCGGGAAATGGTGGCCTCTGTCTAGGCTCGGATGGACGACCCTCAATAGAGGCTATGAGTGAAGTTTCTTCGCCACAAACAAACGCTCCTGCTCCCTGTTGAATATGAATATCAAAACTAAAATCCGTGTCAAATATATTCTTTCCAATAAGTCCATAATCTTTTGCCTGTTTGATTGCAATCTCTAATCTTTTCATAGCAAGTGGATATTCAGCCCTAATATAAACATACCCCTCCTTAGCTCCTATCGCTCTTGCTCCTATCAACATCCCTTCCAATACAGAATGGGGATCTGCCTCTATAATACTACGGTCCATAAATGCACCGGGGTCACCTTCATCAGCATTACAGATTATATATTTGTCGCTACCTTTTGCTTTCCTACAGAATTCCCACTTCATTCCTGTTGGGAACCCGCCACCACCTCGTCCCCGTAATCCAGACTGTTTAATTTCTTCTATTACTTGTTCAGGGGTCATATTTGTTAAAACTTTTGCTAATGCTTTATACCCATCTCTCGCTATATATTCATCAATTTTTTCAGGGTCAATTAATCCCCGGTTTCTAAGTGCAACCAAAGTCTGATGGGCGAAAAATCCGATGTCTGTTATCTTGGGAACAACAGTCTCTTTGCCAGGGGGAGTAAACATAAGTTTTTCAACCGGCCGGCCTTTTAGAAAATGCTCTTCTACCAGATGAGGGATTACCTCTTCGGTAAGGCTGTGATAGAATATTTTGTCCGGCATAACCGTCATTATAGGCCCCACCGCACAGAACCCGTTACAGCCGGTCATTACCACCGAGGCCTCTTTTTCCAACCCCTGCTTCTTCAGTTCCTCTTCCAAGACTTCTTTTATCTTAAAAGACTTCATTGAAACACAGGCTGTCCCCGCACAGAGCATTAAATTAAGTCTGTAATTATCTCTTTTTTCTTCACTCATAACTCAACCGCCTTCATCCGGCAAATTATCAAGCGACCCTTTCACTGCCCTGAGCTAAAGCATATCCCTCAACTATTTTTCCGTCCATAATATGTTCTGATAATATTTTTGAAATCTTCTCCTCAGTCAAATCAACATATTTAACCGGAGCCTGCCCTTTTAATTCCACGGTAACCATAGGCTCCCGGCTGCACAAACCAGCGCATCCCGAACTTGTCAGAATAACATCATCAATATTTCTCTTTCCCAACTCTTCTAATAAAGTACTCATTATCTTCCTGGCCCCCGCCGCGATACCGCAGGTACCCATGTGCACGGTTATCTTAGCCCGGCCTGCGCCTTCACGCAAAAGCGTTGTTTTTTTCACTCTCTGGCTTATTTTATCTAAATCCTCAACACTCAGTTTACCCATAATTTTAATCCCCTCCACAGCTTTCTATTAATTTCGGCACACTCTTTTTCGTCACCAAACCATGTACATCTTCATTAATTTTCAATACCGGCGCCAGCCCGCAGCAGCCGATACATCTAACCCCTTCAAGAGTAAAAAGCATATCCTCAGTTGTTTCCCCCGCCTTTATACCAAGCCTTTCCTCAAAGGCGGCAAGAATATCGCCGGCCCCTTTTACATGACAGGCAGTTCCAAGACAAACAGTTATTACATATTTACCTCTTGGTTGTAGACTAAAAGCGTTGTAAAAAGTAGCTATCCTATACACTAGGCTTAAAGGTATATTCAGTTTTTCAGATATGGATCTTAAAACAGGTTCAGGTAAATAATTAAAAGTATCATTAACTTTTTGCAAAACCGGAACTAATGACCCCGCCATATCTTTGTATCCTTCTATTACCCTTTCTATTTCCATTTTATTCTTCGTAGGAAGTTTTATTTTAGTCCTTTCCGCTGCCTTGGTTTCGTCGCCCATTATAAATCTCCAACTAAGTCTTGTGTCATAAAGTTGATTCTTCACTATGCTCTTAACCGTCGTTAAGTAATCCGGTATATGAATCTCTATATCATTTTTTACCTTGACCTGACAGGCTAGTCGCATATTGGCAGCTTTTTCTTCACGACTTATGAAGATCTCTTCCGTGGGAAGTATCGGTCCCGCACCGCTCAAGACCCTTACTTTGCAGTATCCACAAGTTGCTTTGCCTGCACATGATGAGGAGACATCGATTTTATTTTCAGTAAGGTTGGCGAGTAAGGAGTCCCCGCCACGAACGACAAATTCTTTTCTCTCCTCTTCCTGGGTAATAGTTATTTTGCACTCACCATAATTAACAATTAACCTGTCAGCAATAGCAAGTAAAACTGTTATTACCAGAAGTACCAGGTTCATTACTATTATCGGTATAAAGCTCATTGTATTCCAACCATCCCGGCAAAACCCATAAAAGCGAGAGCCATAATTCCCGCAATAGCCATAATGATTCCCGGACCTTTAAGTCCTTTGGGAATATCACCTATCAAATTTAGTTTTTCATTTATGGCGGCAACCATTATTATTGCAAGCATCCAGCCAACAGCTGAGCCAAAAGCAAAAAATACTGTTTTAATGAATGTGTATTTTCTTAATATCATAAAAAGAGAAACTGCCAGCACTGCACAGTTTACGGTGATCAAAGGAAGAAATATTCCGAAGGCGGCGTGCAAAACTGGGAAGAATCTTTCCATGATCATCTCTACTAACTGAACAGATGCGGCAATCACGATAATAAAAACAATATAATAAATAAGCTCGCTTCCCGTAGGAACCAAAATCAGGTGGTAAATAGGCCAGTTGATAACGGCTGTTAGAGTAACCACAAAAATCACAGCCCAACCCATTCCGAACGCCGTCTTTAGGCTGCGGCCTAACGAAATAAAAGGACACATACCCAGCAGATATGTAAAGGCAATATTATGGGTAAGGATTGCCGCGACAAAAATAGTCAATAATTCTCCCATTCTCTACACTCCCCTTTTGTCCGGCTCTATCCTTGCAAGCGTTCGGGTAATCCAGAGAAATATGCTTAAGAGGAAAAACGCACCCGGGGCCATAGCCATTACCACCCAGTTTGTCCAGCCTGGAGGAGTAACCCTCATCCCTAGAATAGTACCGAAACCAAGAATCTCCCGCACGGCAGCAATAGTAATTAAAGTATAAGAATACCCAATTCCGCAGGCAAGTGCATCCAAGACGGAATGACCCACCTTGTTTTTTACGGCAAAGGCCTCTGCCCTTCCCATTATGATACAATTGGTAATTATCAGTCCAACATAAGGACCTAATGCCTCACTTATTCCCGGATAGAATGCTTTAAGGAATTTGTCAACTACAATCACAAAGCAAGCGATGTTTATCATATAGGTTATCATCCTTATCCGGGGAGGGATGAAATCCCTCAAGGAAGAGATAATCATAGCGGCAAAAACCAGAACGAAAGTAACTCCCGCACCCATGGCAAGAGCATTTTCCACCTTATTTGTGACGGCCAGAGCGGAACAGATTCCCAGAATCATGCAGAAAACAGGATTCTCCCGCCAGAGACCATTAATGATCGTCCTCGCACCCTTCGCCCCAAAAACTTTTCTCAGTATCATCCTCTACTCTCCTTAATAAGGGAAAGATATTTCCTTGACTGGCTGTTTACTAATTCCTCAAATGCCTCGCTCGTCATAGTTGCCCCAGTGATGCCATCAACTTCATTTTCATTTACCGCTTTCCCGACAGGCATTATTTTAATACCCGGAGAAAGTATTTTACCTTTAAATTTGGCTAAGTAATCTTTTTCCGCAATTCTTCCTCCCAAACCAGGTGTCTCCTCCTGCTGGACAATGTTAATTCCCTTAATTGTTCTTAAATCGGGGAGGATTGCCATAACCCCCTCAATTGGGCCCCAGAGTCCTGAGCCGGAGATTTCAAAAGCAATTTCATTATTTCTGGAAATATAAAATAACTTATCATCTATTGTTATTGTCTTGATATTTTCAGAAAATATCTTTTCAACAGCATCTCTTGTATGAGTGATATCAAATGCTTCCAGGGTGCTGGTTTTTATCTTTAATTCCTTATTTTTTGCGATCATTGGCTCCATATAATAATCTACCCCTACAAGTATTCCGGTCAAAAGGGTTCCCAGAATAAGGATAAAAATAAGCATAAACAATTTTTCTCTCATCCCACCCCTCCAAGGGTTCCTTTCTTTATCGGTCTATATTTTATTCCTAGAACCATATGGTCGATAAGGGGCGTAAATGCATTCATCAAAATGATACTGAACATCACACCTTCTACGTAGCCAGAAAAACTGCGAATTAACACGGTGAGAATTCCACAACCGATACCAAAAATCCATTTACCCGCTTTTGTAAATGGCGAAGTAACTGGGTCAGTTGCCATGAACATTACCCCCAGTAAAAGTCCCCCCGATAAAATTTGAAAAAGAGGAGGAGCGATTTTTGCAGGAAATAGATGATGTCCTATCCCGCTCAGCAGGAGGACTATCCCCAGGTAAGAGAAAGGGATTCTCCAATTACTCACCCGGGTATAGATTAAGAATAATCCCCCCAAGATTATTCCAATTCTAAAAATCTCACCCATACATCCGGCTGTCTTGCCCATAAGAAGGTCAAAATAGGGGGTAAGGGTCTCCGTCATCTTGTATAATGATAAAGGGGTGGCTGTCGTTATGGCGTCAGTAAAAGGTTTTTGCCAGGAAGTGGTCATAATCGCGGGAAAAGCAATAATGATGAATAATCTGCCTGTAAGTGCCGGATTAAAAATATTCCTCCCTGTTCCCCCAAAAATCTCTTTTCCAAAAAGAACACCGAAAATCACTCCCACGGCCACAACCCACAAAGGAACCGTGGGGGGGAGGGTTAAAGGAAAAATGAGGCCCGTGACAAGGAACCCTTCATGTATTTCTTTTTTGCGAATGATAGCAAAAATAACTTCCACTGATCCACCTGCTATGTACGATACCATAAAAATGCTTACAGCCTTCCATCCGTAAAAATATATAGAAGCCAGCGCTGCCGGAAGAAGAGCAATGATAACAAATGACATATATCTCTTAATATCCAGGTTATCAACAAAATGCGGGGCATCAACAGTTGCCCTCTTTGTTCCGAATAGAACTGCGCCAAGCGCATCAAAGACAGGTTTCAATTTATTTATCACCGGCACTTCATATAATTTGTCGAAAAGCAGCCTGATAGGCCTCATTTTCTTGATACCTCTGTATTCCCCTGGTTCTCGTTCTTGTCCCCGTTATCGCCTTTAAGCTCAAAATCCGGCAAAGGGGGTTTAATCCCATCGTTTATCAGTCTTTCCTTTCCTTCCTTTATATATTTTGCTACAGAAATCTTAGATGGGCAAACATAACTGCAGAGGTTGCATTCAATACAATGAAATATTCTAAAGTTCGACAATTCATCTGCCATGTCCTTCTAAACATACCTGTAAAGAAGATGGGGTATTATGCCGACATGACATACTTCCTCACAGAATGTGCAGGAAATAAAGGGTCTCTTTTCATCACGGATATTTACTTCGCAGCCCTTCTTCGATACAAAGGAAAGGAACGTACGAGAATATGAATCTTTCTTAAATCCGGGCCGCATAAAGGCAAGACTCTGTATTCCCTTTTCCTTTAAAAGAGCGACTATACTAATAAATGTTCGATCAATTGGAAGAGACAAATCCGATAAGGTTGCCCCTGCTAAGGGACTGTTTAATATAAATCTTAGCTCCTCGTCTTTCTTTATGCTCTCACTGGTAATATGTTCAAGTGGTGTACCCACTCTTACCTTAATATGTGGATTTTCCTTAAATCCCGGGCCAGCCAGAGCAATGGTCCTCTCTATTACCGGCTTGCCTTCAACTACCGCTTCATATATATGGGAAACTGCTTGAATATCTAGGACTACAACTCCCATATTAGCCGCTGAATATCCGTAAGGGAATTGTTTTTCCAATATTGTGGGGATAAGTACTTCTTCATAATCCTGCGGATATTTTGAATCTACGGTATAAAAGTGAATCCAGTCACATACAGGCATTAGTTTAATAATCTGCTCAATCCATTTCTCCTCGTACTTACTCCAAACCAGATGGAGATTAGCGTGAGGCATAATCTTTTTCAAAATCTTTAAACCTTCAACAAAACCGGGTAATTGTTTTTCACCCAGCAATATAGACAGAGACGGATTATATACCTCTGAACTTGCACTGTGAATGATAATGTCTTCAACATCTTTTGCTAAAATAATTGAAGTCTTGAATCTCGTAGGAATCCCTTGTTTGCCCAGAGAAGTTACACCGGAAAGATAAAGTAATTCCTCAAGTTTTTCAACCGGCAATTGTTCCCAGGCAGCGGAATGTCCCTCTAGTCCCTTCCAATCTTTTGTCCCATCCGATCTTATTATAACTGCATTTATTTCCTCCTTAAAATAATTTATCTTTTTTATGTTTTCTACCGTGCCATTAACACTGGAGTGAACAGGGCTTGATACTATATCATTAGCTAGGCCTATTACCTGTCCTGCTTTTACTGAATTACCGATTTTTACAATTGGTGAAATCTCATTTCCAAATCCCTGCTTTAATGGTATAATTACTATTCCAGGTATATCTATTTCTATTGATCTTTCTTCAGGATTACCTTCAAAGTTCTTAAATCTATATCCACCGGGAAATACTTTATGCTTTGCTAACATGAGAGAAAACCGGACCTTTCCAAAACTAACTTATATCTCCCCCTCCCCACCTCCCCCCGTAAGAGGGAGGATAAGGAGGGGGTTATCGTGAGAAAGACTAAGGGAAAGGGGGTTTGCCTCTCCTTGGAAGTAATTCCATAAAAGCCCTTCTCACTTATCAGAAAACCGGACCTTTCCAAAACTAACTTATATCTCCCCCTCCCCACCTCCCCCCGTAAGGGGGAGGATAAGGAGGGGGCTTATCGTGAGAAAGACTAAGGGAAAGGGGGCTTACCTCTCCTTGGAAGTAATTCCATAAAAGCCCTTCTCACATAACTTTTTGAGAAATAAACGACTTCAGCTTAATCTTCGCCTTCCTTCTTAAGGAATACTTCCTCGTAAAGAACAATTACTTTCCTTACCGCAAAAGCAGCACAATCAGAAGAAATCGTGGCCCCGCTGATACCCCGGATATCCTTACGAACCAGTATACGGTCTTCGCTTCCTTTACCAACAAATTGTTTTAAGAAATTGCGCCGGGCTATAGGACGTCCCCTCTTTTCCGTATAAGACATCACGGCCAGGTTCTTAACCTTACCTTCGGCCGGGTCCAGGGCAACAATAAGTTCCACCGGTCCCCATTTACCCGGCTGAACCTCAACAAAGGCCACTCCTATTTTCTTCCCTTCCTTTACTCCAAAATAAAAGCTATATTCCTTCTTTTCCTGCTTTTCCTGGATCTCTTCTGATTTTGAACCTTTTTGATAATGAAACAGACTCCCCCCTAACCTTTCCTTAATTTTTCCTATTTTTGCATCACTCAATACTTTAGTCTCGGTAATCGTTTTATCTGCCTCCGGAAGCATTTCCTTTAGGGCTTGTTCTTTAGTGAGTAGTTGCATGGCAAAGCAATCCCGGGGACATAAAACAAAAGCAAGAACCAACAGTAAAAGCCGGATTCCGGTTTTCTTATCCATCTTTCCTGCTCCTTTCTAATCTTTTTTGATGATTTCCAGGTTTTCTTTTAATCCCGAAGAGCACAAAAGCTCTTTTTTGGTAGTTACCATTAACGCTTCTATATTGGGGATTGTCTCCACAAGCTCCAGCCCCTTCTTAGATCCCATTACAAAAAGGGCCGTGGCCCAGGCATCAGCAAGGATAGGATCGGAGGAGATTACGCTCACGCTGATCAATTCTCTGGCCGGATAACCAGTCCTGGGAT
>SDBT01010253.1_pt1 | contig 15151 bp, 21 predicted proteins | sample 2277101 | NCBI WGS metagenome assembly SDBT01 (sample SAMN10404973, study PRJNA504765) | marine sediment metagenome | isolation source: marine sediment core GS10_PC15, 103 cmbsf | place: Arctic Ocean: Southern Knipovich Ridge | collected 2010 | reverse complement strand
GTGCTAAAAGAATTGTTAGTTTATTGGGCATCGGTGTAGAAAAACGCTTTATATTTGCTTATGTTTATAATAAAGAAATTCGTATTCAGGTAGGTTGCTTCAATGGTACAGTGAATGAATTACTTGTGGCCGTAATTCAAAAATATTCATTGCCTGATAATATTCAAGGTCGTAAAGAATATATGGCAGCGATTGAATGTATCAAAGTTTGCCTAACACCTTATCTTAAAGAAACTAAATAAATTAATATTCTTAATTTTATGAGGCACTTAGTCTCTAAGGGTCTTTTGACTTTACAAATTATGTGATGTAGAGTAGAATTTTTAACATAGCTTATAATTGAAAGGAATTATATGAAACGTTTTGCAGTGGAATATTATCCGCGTCCTGTCGGTGTCAGCAAAAAGAAATCTCTTTTTCATGTTGAATTACTCGAAAAAGGATTACAAGCCGATATACCCAAATATGTTGTTTTAATTGAGGCAGCTAACGAATTTAACGCCGTTATGGAAGTTATGCGACAAGAATGTAAAAAAGAATGGCTAGTCGGTAATCTTATTTTCGATAACGTTATTTCTGTGACTGAATATTGATTATGGAGCAAAAGAAATTTATACAAGGTATTCAAATCTTAAAAGAATATCACGAGTCTATGCAAGAATTAGCTATCTTCAGCTTACAGAAACAAGTCAGCTATCAAGCGTCTCAATTAGATAAGCCTCTAAGCCAAGATAATCATTTACGAGATTTAAGTGAAGAGCGCCCGAATACATCTCATTATAGATTTGGTGAACATCGCTGGCGTGCTACCGAATTAGCGCAATTGATTTTTGGCAATCGCTCCATATCACGCAATGCTTGGAATTTCATATATACTATGATTATGTCGCATTATGTTCATGAGCATTATTATAAATGTCAACGATGCGATGGTTATAGGTTTTTAGATACACTAGAGCAAGCGGATTGTCCTAATTGTCATGCGACTGGGTTTGTTGCCGATGATATACCTTTTTAGTCGCCTCATGGATAAAAAGTCACCTCATGGATAATTAATAATGCAGTGTACAGCTAAAAGTAAACGCAGTGGAAAACAATGTAAAAAAAGTTCTGTTGTAGGACGTAAGGTTTGCCATATACACGGGGGTAAATCTTTAAGTGGTTTAGCTAGTCCTACACTTAAAACGGGTGAGTATATGAAGTATTTGCCTACATCATTAGGAGAACGCTTTCGAGATGCAAAGAACGATGTTGAATTAAAGAATATTGATAATCTCATCGCACTATTAGATATGCAACTTTTTGGCTTACTTGAGGAAATGGATATAGGCGATTTTGGCTCACATTATACCAATATCGCTAAACGCTACTATGCCACTATGAGCTTATTAAATAAATTTAAACGTACTAAAAATAAAAATGAGGAAATATTTATTGAATTAGAAGATAATCTAGCAGACTTAGGCCAGCTTATCGAAACAGGTCAATTGCATTTTCAGAATCGGCAAGAAATACGTACTGTTGCTAGTGATAAAATAAAAGCGATTAAGACACAGTCAGATATTCAACATCAATCTGATAATGCAGTCACAATTAAAGAATTAAATAATTTCATGGTTCTATTGTTAAATGTTATTCTTGGGGCTAACTTAGAGACTGATAAATTAAAATATATATCCGATGGTATTACTAGAATGTGGAATATAGAGGCAAAGGAATTAGAAGATGGATAAACGTAAAAATGAGCAAGAAACTAAATTAGAGCGCTTATGGGGAATCTTAAATTGGATATTTTGGGATGACTTACTGGAGACGGTTAAATTTGTCTGGTGGGTGTTTATTGCATTTGTTTGTGTATTTGTTGTCATAGGTTTTTCCATCTTTTTGGTAATTGATAAGCGCACCCCTCAAGAAAAACTAGCAGAATATCAAGATGCTTATGAGTTATGTATTGAAAGGACGAATTTAAGTGAAAATACCTGCGAAATATTTGCATTAGAAGAAATTGGATTGATTATAAATGATTAGTCCTATTATCTGTCAAAATATCTTAAATAGTATCATTAGCTATAAAATTGCTAAGGGTGTAAGTCCCAGTATGCCAGACTTAGTAAAACGCTTGCACTTGTCTCAAGAAACAATTATCGGCCATTTCAAATATTTAATTGATAATGGCAATATTCATAAATACGCGAGTCCAGTACGTGCTTATCGTGTGATTAAACATGAGTTCTAAAGGACTCAATGATAGCGTGCAAGAATTTGCTACCAATCTCTATGATGAAAATCAAGAAGTGTATGAGCAACGTAAAGCGCATTACTTAAATGATGATAATGGTATTGTAGACTTTGCTTTTGAAATCCTTCGCTTCAAAAAATTATACCCCTATCAAATTCGAATCCTCAATAACTTCCAAAAGTATAAACGTGTATCTGTAAAGAGCTTACGCGGCGTTGGTAAATCGACAATAGCCGCAATTATCGTGTTATGGTTTTTAACTTGTACAATAGGGGAGTCTAAAGCGATAACTACCGCGTCTGTTTGGGAACAATTGACTAAATATCTATGGCCTGAAATACGCAAATGGGCATTACGAGCTAATTGGCAATATATAGGCGTAACCATGCGCGATACTAAAGAATTATTGAAAATGACTATCAATCTTGAGCAAAGCAAAAAAATGGCTTTTGCTACGTCACCAGGAATGCCCGAACGCATTGAAGGGGCACATGCTGACAATCTGCTATATATTTTAGACGAAGCTAAGATTATACCTGACAATATTTTTGATGCAATCGAAGGTGCGTTTAGCACTAAAGATACGAATGCTTATGTATTTGTGCCCAGTACGCCAGGCGCTCCATTAGGACGCTTTTATGATATACATCGCAAGCGTATAGGGCTAGAGAATTGGTATACTGAGAATATCACGCTCCAAGAGGCGATAGAAGCTAATGTCATTGATTTAGAACATGCCGAAAGTATGAAGCGCTTATGGGGTGAAGATAGTCCACTCTACAAGAATCATTTCTTAGGAGAATTTGCAGAGGGTAGTGAATGGGGTCTAATCAAATTAGCGTGGATACAAGCCGCTAATGTGAGATGGTTAAAAATTAAAGCAGCAGGAGATTATAAATATTTTGCTTTGAAAGAAGATGAAAAAGAGAGACAACTTATTACCCCAATATGGGGAATTGACCCTGCGGATACGGGTATGGATAAAACCGCAATCACTAAACTCTATGATACATTTTTTGAGTTTCTCAAATATTATAACGAGGAAGTGATGCAAACGCCAAAGCGCTTGATTCAATTAGGTTTCAATAAAGAAAAAGATTTGATTGCTATTGATGGTTTGGGAATCGGCGCAGGTTTATTTCAGTCATTACGTAATAACCAATATAAAATTAAGAATGTAAAATTTTCAGGTAAGGCAGTCGATAGAGCTAATTTGCCAGTTAAGGATAGTACAGGTATCAATACATTCCTAAACATCCGTATTGCAGCGTATTGGGCGTTTAGAGAAGCACTAGACCCTAATAGCCCTGCTTATCGTGAAATCGCTTTACCGCCCGATGAGATGCTTACTCAAGACTTGATAGCGCATGAATGGTCAGAGAGTTTAGGTGTAATTCGCATGAAAGAGGGTAAAGATAAAATCAGAGAGAGAATAGGAAGGTCACCCGACGGGGGCGACGCGGTAGTCATTGCATGGTGGTTAGCAAGTACCAAAACACGACGTAAGAGAACAAAGGTGATACCGTTATGAATATATTTGCATGGATATATGGGAAAATATCACGGGCTTAGTGGAACTGCATTTCTGTTAGGGATTATGCTCAAGTTATATTGAGCAAGCCAGAAGCTAAAAAGTGGATAGCAGCACGTAAAAAAGAAGAAAAAGAGGATTGAATTATGATGCAAGATACGCAAGATAAAAAAGCGCAAGATAAAAAAGTATATTCGATTATGGGTGTTGTTTTTACATCTGATAACGATGAAATAGATTATCACGCACTTCATACAGACCATTTCTATGAAGATGATATGGGCGATATATCAAAAGCGTTTTTGTGGGGTGATGATAAGTATGATGCGTTACTTATAGTAGAAACGGAAGAAACTTCCTTTAGAGAAGCAATTGAAGGATTATATGATATGCTTGAGCGCTTAAAAAAAGGCTGGGAATCTCGCAAAGTAGACTAATTATTCTTGCGATAATGCACTACAGCCCTATCAATCATCACATCATAAGCTAAGTCTTGAGGCATGTTGTAAAGGCGTGTAATCGACTTATTCTGTTTGTCTCGCAATTCATATCTATCGACTAGCCTCAAAAATTGATAACCATATTGCTCACAAATTGCAATTTCCTCATTGAGGGTCATTTACTATTTGCTCTAATAAGTCGCCGTGTACAAGACCTCGTACTCCATCATATTTATCACCAGTTTGAATATCAACAATCCAAAGATTATTATCAAACTTTTTTGTAATTTTTCCTTTATAAGATTTATTAAACCATATAATTTTTTCTGTAATATTGTCATTGAATCCATAATGTGCTACAAATCCGCATTCTCTAGGAAAGGTAATTATATCGCCTACCTTAATCATTTTCTAATCCTCTCTCAGTTTGTGTTATCATTATAGCATAAAGAGATCATAGGCATATAGGATTATGGCAAGATGTATTGTGGTGGTAACTTGGCAAGAATGGCCTGAAATGGGGAAAATTGGAGAATATTCTAGTATACTCGCTGCCTATTTTTCACAAGAGATTAGTTTTCGTACACAAGCATATTATGTAGTCTCGTTAGATACTGGCGAATTATTATCTTGGGATGCTGTCGAATTACGAATATCTCGTGAAATCTTAATTTCGATAGTGGCAGGTGATGGTATTCCTAGTAATATTCCTAATGATACAGTGATGTATTTGCTAAAAATACATGGCCTTATTGAGAATGATATTATAACAGAAGATGGCAAACAGCTTTTAGCTAAGGTGTAAATTATGGCACTATCTCTAATGGAACGTGCTAATCTAGTATGGTCGATTATACGCAATAAACCATATAGTCCAAGTCAAAAGAATTTCCCATTTCCAATCAGTATTTATGTTGATAGGAGTGGTCATACACAATTTACTCTGATTGATTATGAGGCTTATGCAAAAGAGGGCATGGCACAAAATGCTGTTGTCTATTCGAGTTTGAAATACAAATTTGATAGTGTATCGCAAGCTCCATTACGCGCCTACGAAGGTCACCCAGATGATGCGACTTTATTAGATGATTTAAATCATCCACTTTCAAAATTGGCATTACGTCCTAATGAGTATATGAGTCGTGTTGAATTCATGCAATATTGTGTGACCTATCTCAATATTCATGGTAATTGTTTCATAGCCTTAACAGGTGTAAATGATAGCTTACCATTGGGACTATATCCATTACGTCCTGACCGCGTACGAATTATTTCTAAAAAATCAGACGACGGCATGGCAACAGTTATTGGTTATGCTTATTATCCACAAGGGGCAACTGACGATACAGCTATTCCTATTTCGCCTGAAAATATGGCACATATAAAGTTTCCGCACCCTTACGATAATTTCGAGGGTCAAGGTTATGGATTATCGCCTATGAGCGCGGCAGCTTATACGATTGATACTGATAATGAAATGACACGTTTCTTAACGCGCTTTTTCAGAAATAATGGTATGATGCCAGGCGGTGTTGTCAACTTACCCTATGAATCAGACCCTGAAGATATTGCACAATTGAGAGACCAATTAGTTGATATGTATGGCGGTAGTTCTGAGTGGGGCAAGCCATTTGTTATTGATAAGGGGGGTACATACTCAAACTCCATTCCTTCCTTCAAAGACATGGACTTAGACCCGATTGACTTACGCAATATCAGACGCACTACGGCGGTTTTTGGTGTATCAGGGATTTTAATTGGACTAGACCAAGCTAACTCAACATTTAATAATCTCTCAGAGGCAAAAGATGATTTTTGGGAACGTGTCATGTTCACGGAATTACTTTTGTTTGAGGAAGAATTGCGCCATAAAGTTGATTTAGGCGATGGCGCATTTTTGCGTTTCGATTTAACAGCATTACCCGCTTTTGCAATCGATGTTAATTTACAAGCTCAAACATATCAGTTATTAGTCAATAATTTTGTACCCCCCAATGATGCAAAACAACTCGTTGGCATGTCTATTCCGGATATAGAAGGGGGTGAATTATCTTACATGCCTGTAGGTTTAGTTCCTGTTAGACAAAAAGAAGTTGAATTAGAGCAGCTTGAGAATGGTGAAAATGATGAAACAACAAATAACTTACTCACTGATAGCAATATTGATAATTCTAGTAACAATAATGGGAATGTGGATAGAAATAAAAATAATGCAAAGGTTTTGCAATCTCATCCCATTTTAAGAGCAATTAAGGCCATTACATGGGATTATGAAATGAAGGATAGTGTAGCCAATGAGCAGGATACCGTTACCCGTCGTTTTGAGCCGAAATATCAAGCGCAAGCTATTGAGCAATTTGAAAAAGACAAACGCGCTATCTTGTCCTTATTCACTCAGCAAAAAAAGACCAATCATAAAGAAAAAAAGGCATTCGATTACAACGTCTTTAGGCAATCAGTAAATAAATATTTGTTTGGAGCAAGTGCATTATTGTGGGGAACTGGCTTTGCGCCTCTATTTGTTGAAACGGTAATAGCAGGTCGTAAACAATGGAATCGTCAACTTGACTTAGCATCTTATATGCCTCATGCTGAAATCAAACAAATTATAAGTGGTCAAGTACAAGCTGAGTATTGGTTTAGCAATTACACGCTGACTTTTGCACGCCAAATTAATACAACCACCAATAAAGATATTCAAGCGATTATTGCAAGTGGTTTGAGTGAAGGTTTTGGTACTGACAAAATCGGCAATAAAATAGAATTAATGTTTGAGCAATATATGTTCAATAATACTAACTCAGAAGATTGGGAATTTATGGTAGAACGTATGCCTCCCTATCGTAGTGAGATGATAGCACGTACAGAAACACATGGCGCTATGAGTGCAGGTAATCATGCTTTTTTTGAGATTGCAGGGGTAACTTTAAAGGAATGGTGGGCTACGGGTGATGATAGAACTAGAGATAGTCATTTGAAGGCATGGAATGAATATACTGAGGGGGGTAGCGTAGGCGCTATTCCTATCAATGATAATTTTATTGTAGGGGGTAGTGAAATGAGACATCCAGGCGATAGGCGTGCGCCATTGAAAGAATTTATTAGTTGTAGATGCGTGGAATTACCATCTTTAGCAGATGAAAGTTAGGATATAATCTATGGCTAAACAAAATAAAAAACAAAAATTCAAATGGATTAATTGCCCTAATTGTGGTCGTAAATTCTACAAGTCTTACACTAATTATCGTGTTGAAATTATGTGTCATTCTTGCAAAGGTGTTTATCTCATCTGGCAGAATGATAATGAAAATTGCCATGAAGAAATACAATCCCCAAAACGTTTTGGCCCGTCAGAGTTTAAATAGTTGCTTGATTTTTTGTAAAGTTGTGCTATCATGCAGGTAGCGTGGCGTGTAATTTTAACGCCTATTTCATTCGCTACGGTTCAAAAAGTTTTCGACACTTTAACCGTGCGGGTGCTGTATATTTGTAGGGTGCTCTGTATCGGTTTACTCCGACGGGGCATTCTTTCTAGCGCGGCATGTAATTTTAACGCCTATTCCATTCGCTACGGTTTTGTAAGTTTGTGAGGACTTTTAACCGCGCGAGTGCTGTTATGTAGGGTGCTCTGTATCGTTTTGCTCCGACGGGGCATTTTGCTTTTTAATGTGCTTGACAGAAAATTCAGAGTTTAAATAGTTGCTTGATTTTCTGTAAAGTTCTGCTATCATTGAACTATAAATACGCAATTCCGTTTCTTGCTTTCGCAGGAAACACTCATCCTGAACGCTGTGGACAAAGCTCTCAAAACTTTAGTAGTCCATAGCGTTTTTGCTTGTTATAAGCTGACTAGATATTACTCCATATTTTGAGCTATTCCAAAAACACGTTCTTACTCAAGCTCAAAGACTTGCAATTGATTCGCATAGTCACCTCTCACACAGCCTAGATCGAGCCAATAATCGACTTATCGACAACTATGCCCTAGATAGCTTTCAAATCGCGTCTAATGGCTTGACAGAAAATTCATTCGGGATTATAATATTTTAGACAGACTGAATGCCTGTTAAGTTGGTTTCCTTTCATATTGTTGTGTTCTCCAAAACACCGTTCCCCAAATTTCCCCCTTTGTTGCGGTGTTTTTGGTTTAATGGCAAATAAAAAACTCTATTATTCAAATAGAGTTAGTCATGCTTTCACGTCACATGCCACGCCCTGAGTGTGTTCGCCAGGTACTGCTCAGAGACTAATCCTAGCGATGCTTTCGCATTTCTTCAATGAAAGTATAACACAAAAAAGCAGATTACCTCTTTTTAATTCCTCAGTTTTCCCATGATATAATCAAATTAAGTTCCTTGCAGGGACTGTAGCCGTGAAAACGCGAAGGTAAGTCAATTCAAGCCATGAGCTAATTAGTTCGTGGTTTTTGTTGTTTGAGGATACTATGCAAGAAAAAATTATAAAATCATTTCCTGCTTTCATTAGTAAAACTGATATTCAAGGTGATTTGGGTATCGTAGGCGCATTCGTTGCTGTCATGGGCAATATCGACTTAGGCGACGACATTATCATGCAAGGTGCATTCACTAAAACAATTAGTGAGCGTGCTAATAAAATCAAAGTTTTAGATAATCATAATTCGCACTCAGTTCTAAATGGACTTGGCAAATTACTACGTATTCAGGAAGTCGGTAAGGAATCTTTACCCTCTGAATTATTAGCAGAATTCCCAGATGCAACAGGCGGATTATTCGTAGAAATTCAATTCATTTTAGAAGTTGCTACGGACTTATCAGCACAAGCATTTCGATTGATTAAACATGGTGTTATCACTGAGTACAGCATCGGTTTTGAGATTATCAAAGCTGAATTTCAAGATGTTGAAACGGACGGTGGTACGCGCAATGTGCGAATAATCAGAGAGATTAAATTATGGGAAGTATCGCCTGTAATTTTTGCGATGAATACAGCAACTACGACTATAGCTGCTAAGTCAGATGAAATCGAAACTATTGAAGGCACTATCGAAACTATAACAGGTGAAATCGAATTTGAAACTAAATTGCCGACTATTGAAACTAATAATGGTTACGTAATTGGGATTGATAAAGCAGTAGGACAAGATAAAACCGTAATTACTGAATCTCCAATTGTGCAAAAGCGCATTCCAGATGGTTATCGTAAATCGATTGATGAAAAAATGTGCGGTAATTGTTTCTTCTTTAGACAAGTGACTACTAAGCGTGGTTACTGTACCTTTTTTGAGGAAGTTGTACTTTTTAATTATGTAAGTGATGTTTATAAACCAAAATTAAAGACTGTATCAGAAGCGATGCAAGAATCGCTCTTGGAATTTCTCGAAAATCGTTTTAGAGAATATACAGCCTTAGGTGTTTTCGACGATGAAGATGAACGTCGCTTACTTGAGATGTTAGATAGTCTAACTGCAATGTTGCTTGAAATGATTCCAAGTGAATTAATCAATCGGCCTATGCCTGAAATGACCTTACCTAAAAATGTAGACGATATGACGCAATCCAAAGCCGAGTCGGGAAATACGCCACTCACTGCTGATAGTCGCAAAGAAGCACTATCTAGGATAGCTAAAATTCGTACAAGAATGTTAGAAGAAAGTCAAAAACGGAGAGTTTAACGGAGAGTTTAAAATGGTAACGCTAATTAATGCAGATTCCTATTTTGAGGAATCGCAAGCTCTCGCAAAAGAAGAAATCGCAATCTATAAAGATGTCGATAATTTGACTGCGGAAGCTATAGAAAAAGCAGAACGTATCGGAGCGGAATCTGTAAAGCTCATGGAAAAATCTAGTGTTATGCGTGACTTGGAATCTAAACGAGATCAGGTCATTGAGCAGCTTTCAGATAAACGCGAAGATTTAGAAGATGATAATGTTTCATCTAAAGCTATGCAAACGCAACAAAGTGAAAATTTCGGTTATAAATCGGTAGGTGCTTGGCTTAAGGCTATCTATCACCTTAAAGCGAATAACGTTATGTCAGGCAATGGTCTTGTGTGGTGGGATGGAGATGGTGATAAAAAGCGTAAAGCTATTCATATTACCGAATCCAAAGAATTAGCGGAAAACGTGGGTGCAACAGGTGGCTTTTTAGTGCCGCAAGAATTCCAAGCTCGTGTTTTGCAAATAACAGAAGAGCAAATGATTTTGTCACCACGCGCTGAAACAATTCGCATGACACGTCGTGAAGTACAGATTCCAAGTTTAGACCAAACGGGGACTGTAGCAGGTGGGGCAAGTTGGTTTGGTGGTGCAGTGAGTTTTTGGGAAGCTGAGGGTAATACTATGACAGAAAGTTCCCCCAATTTCCGAGATGTTACACTTACAGCACATAATCTTACAGCACTTACACGGACTACTAATCAATTGCTAGATGATTCGGCTGTAAGTTTGCAAGATTTCATCATGAATTTACTACCGCGCGTGTTAGCTCATAAAATTGAAACTGCATTTTTTCAAGGTGACGGTGTTGGTAAACCGCAAGGTATTATCACAGCAGGCGCTACTATTACAGTAGCTCGTGAAGGAACACTCAACGTAACTTATGATGATATTACGTCTATGCTTGGCAATATGTTGCCTAGTTCAACCTCAATTTGGGTAGCAAGTCAGTCGGTTCTCCCTGTGCTATTAACGATGAGCGGGCCTACTGGAAATCCGAGTTTCTTGTGGGGTAGTGCCGAACGTGGTGTACCAGCTAGTTTGTTAGGCCGTCCTATCTTCTTTAGTGACAAAGTGCCAGTGTTGGGAACGGCTGGGGATATTATGTATATTGACCCCTCGTTCTATCTAAAAGGTGACCGTCAAGCTACCACACTTGATATGAGTATTCATGAGAGTTTCACAAGTAATAAATCAACATGGCGTGCTATTAGCCGCGTTGATGGACAGCCTTGGTTAAGCGCTCCGATTACTTATCAAGATGGTAGTACGCAAGTTTCGCCATTCGTAATTTTAGGCGATAAGTCCACATAGGAGAGATAAAATGTCATATACTGAACTATTTGTAGAAAGATGGGAATTTGCAGGTGGAATCTCTGTACTTGACCATAGCACAGTCCAAGATTTAACTGCACGTATTGACGTGGGTGGTTTTACACGCCTAATGGTAATTATCTCATCTGAATCAGGAAGTGGTAATACGATTGATATTGACGTTGAACAAGCTGACGCGCTCACGGGCGGTACACTCAAAACACTAGATAGTAATGCTTTTGATGTACTCATTGCTGATGCTGAACCTTTCGCAGTAATTGAGTTTCGTACTGAGAACTTTGATGCAGATAATGATTTCAATTTCTTGAATATCGAAGCTACTCCGAGTGCGGCGCGTATGTTTTCTGTGATGGTTTTTGGCCTTATCAAGTTAGCTCCTGCTAGTGTTGCATCATGGTCTAGCGTCACCCCATAATGTGTTAATCAAATAACACTACATAGCCAAAGAGCCTGCTAATGATACAGGCTCTTTTTTGTTTAATAATACTAATTTGTATTAAGCCTCATATTTTGCAGTTTGGTTGCGCCAGTAAATTAATTCTGTTTCTGCTAATTCGAGTTGTTGCTGGCAGTAGTCAATCTCATCTAAACTGACTTCAATTACTATCATTTCTTGTAGATCACGTTGCCAGTCGTTTACCTCTATTTCGTAATGTGTAACCATTGTTTGTGCATTTTCAAAAATAGTCATGATGTTTAATCCTTTAAATATATAAAAGGGGCTTAATTGCCCCATTGTTTAACTGCGATAACGATTCTTATAATGTGTATTGAGTACCGCTAATTGCTTTTCGGCATGATTTACAAAACGTTTCTTGTTAGTCAATTCATTGAGATATGTTGCAAGCAACCATTTATTATGTAATGCGCCAAATAATTTATTTTGATATATTGTTACCCAAATTTTTAACTTAGAAAGATGTATGCGTTGAGCTGCAATTTCTTGCATTGCTTTTTCATGCTGTGTTATCGGTTTCATCTGTGTAGTTCCCTTTGTTTTCTGATTGACCTAACTTTATCATGGTTTTCATATTCTGTCAAGAGATTGGTATAATCAATAGATAATCATTTCTTACTTGCTAGAATATCTATTTTGCTTTACAATAAGTAAAAAGCATATGAGGAAAAATAATGTGGATACAAATAGTTGAACCGATGCGAATTACATTAGCAGGTAAGGCAAGGAACTATAAAAAAGGGGACTGGGTAGATTATCCGAATATTCGACAAGCTGAAAAATGGATAGCAAGTGGTAAGGCAACAATCCCCAAAATTTTGCAATCCGAGATTGATTTTGAAGCTGATACAGGTATTGTTTTTAAGCATAACTTCCCTTTGCCTTATAAAATCCAATCGAAACAATCTGATGAAATAGAGCCAATATTTGCACGCTCACTAATAGTCGTAAAAAAATATAGTTCTATCAATGTGAGTGCGAATGTTATTCGTAATTTCGGTAAATTAAAGACTGTTTTTGAGATGTTAAACACGTTTGAGGTGGTTTTATCATTTGCCAATTTCAAACATCGCGCTATCCATATTGCAAAAGAAGAGCATGAAAGAACATTAGAAATAGTAGGGGACTTGCGAGTACCTTATTATAATCTTGATGTTTTTGGAGTACGTAAAAACAAAGCAGGCAAGCGCTTTTGTGAACTTCTAAATGAAGAACTAAAATATGGCAAAGAATTAGCTTTACTCAGGACAGTTTATCAATTGCCATCTTTATTTTATTATCTACCAACAGATTGGATTAAGTGAGAAAATAAGATGAGTGCTAAAGTAATGAAGAAATGGCAATATAGAGGCGCTAATTTGATAGTTAAGCATATTCGACTTGTGCCTAAGTTTGAAATAGATGCTTTATTGGAGACAACTATCAGAGATGAAACAATTATGATGTTCAAAGATGGTCATTATTGTGGATATGTTGAAACTTCTGAAATTGTGTCTAAGTTTGAAATAGATGTGCATGGAGGAGTTACATTCTACGAAGAGAACACAGATACTGTTATTTATGGTTTTGATTGTGGACATTATAAGGACACGATTGACTTTTGGAATTTAGAACGAGTTATTAAAGAAACCGAAAGATTAGCAGATAATATTTTAGATTGGATTAAGTGATGCTGCGGGAAATTATAAAAGAAATTGACCAAACATTAGCTAAGATGTTGCGCTAATGACTCAATCTAATCAGTTTGGCGTGTTTTATGTGGCATATGGCACGCAGGCGCGTAAAGCGGCGCTATTGTCCATAAGCACGCTTACACGCTCTAATCCTCAATTAGGGATATGTGTAGTGAGCGATGATATTCAGGTATTCAAAGCTGATACACATTATCAATTAGAATTCGATAGTGATAAATACGGACGGCTTGCAAAGCTCAATATAGATAAATTATCACCATTCAAATATACGCTTTATTTAGATGCTGATACACGGGTTCACTTGCCAATCGACTTCTTATTCAAACCATTACAAGATGGTTTTGAGTTTGTAGCGACAATATCAGGTCAGCAAGGAACTAATTGGTTATGGCATATTGAAGATAATGAACGCGAAATAACAGCAAATGAAATCGGTATCAGGCCCTTGCAGATACAGGGCGGAGTTTGGGCATTCAAAAACAACGTCAAAATGAAGTCATTTTTTGCAAATTGGCGTAAAGAATATAAGCGCTTTCCTGACAGCATTTACGACCAAGCTGCACTGACTAGAGCTTGGCATAAAGTGGCAATTAAGACCTTTTTTATAGGTAGCGAATTTAATGGCGGTGCAGCTATACATCATATTTTCGGAGCGGCTAAACGGAAGGATTAGATTGTGAACAGATGCCAATATGCTGCTATTTATTTTTCGAGAGGTCGTAATAAATTTGGATTGCTAGTCGATGTTATTAATCTGGAAACAGGGGAATTATTCCGTGGACATTGTTGGATTAAAAAAGGGAAATTATTTAAAACTATACTCTCTAAAAAAATAATAAGATTTAGTGCTAAAGAGGAAAGATATAGAAAAAAATCAATTGAGAGACTTTCAAATGTTGATGTTTCAAGATTGATTCCGCAAAGACAGTTAGTCAGAATATCAAATATAGAAGTGATTGGAGATTACAATGGCGACAAAAGATGAGTTTAATCAATTTGAAAAAGACATGAATAAATTAGCTGATGCTATCAATGATCTTGGTATTGATTTGTCGAAAATATTTCAAACTTTTATAGATGCAATTATAAATTTCGCTGATGAATTTGATTGGATACAGCGTGACGACGAAAATATATTTGAATGGGGTAATCGTTTGCAAAAAGAGAGCTGTTTAGATAATCCTGAGATACGTTGGGAATATCAAAAAGCAGTATGGTTATGGTTGCCACGTAAGATTAAAGGATGGTTTGGCAATGACTAGTGTGAAAATCAACTGGAATCCCACCAAAGGTGATATTATAGCGCGTCTTATGAATAGTCTTGCACAAGGTACGGGATGGCCTATATCAAAAGAGCCTGATTTGAAAGCAGACATTAACTATTTTGGATTGTATATCCAAGTAGGGCAGTCGCCTCAAGTTGTTAGACAATTGAAAAAAACCGCCGCTTATTTTTCACATTATGAAGTTCAGCGTAAAGATAAACAAGACTGGTGGAATATTGCAGCATCGAAAGTCGATATTCGCACTACGGTAGCACCTCAATATGTCGATATGCTTAAGAAAACTGGCGAAACTCATTTAGTTTACCCGCCTCCGATTGATGATATTTTCAGATTGCCACAACGAAATCCACGTATAGTCTTATCAGGTTTTGTACATCCAAGCGGACGCAAAGAGAACCATCTTGTAAAACAATTGTATGAAAAAATAGGTGATACTTGGGACATAGTGGCAACAGGTGAACGCTGGCCTATAC
>SDBT01010252.1_pt1 | contig 15151 bp, 14 predicted proteins | sample 2277101 | NCBI WGS metagenome assembly SDBT01 (sample SAMN10404973, study PRJNA504765) | marine sediment metagenome | isolation source: marine sediment core GS10_PC15, 103 cmbsf | place: Arctic Ocean: Southern Knipovich Ridge | collected 2010 | reverse complement strand
CATCAACATAACAAATATCAGGTTTCAGTTTATCAATAACTTTACTGAACGCATTCACCTCAATTTCATTAAGAGTCATAGCCTTTCGCATATCATCAATATCAGAAGCAGAAATAACTAAAATCTCATAATTTACTGCAATTTTTTTAATTATCTCGGCAAGATATCCCCGTCTTTTTGGAGCTATCTTTTTTGAATCACGAACATTAAGTTTTATCAGTTCAGAATCATCTTCAAATAATACTCCAGCAATCACTAATGGACCAAAAACAGGTCCCTTTCCTGCTTCATCAGCTCCACAAATCATCTAATACTTGTAACAACTAAACGTAAAAAGATGTTGCGATAAGAGAAGGGTAATTTTTTATTATAAAAATATATTCAAGCTCTTAATTGCCGCCGTAGCTTAGCTGGTGGAGCGGCTGATTCGTAATCAGCAGGTCAAGGGTTCAAATCTCTTCGGCGGCTTTAAATCAATATTATTAAAAATCAACTTAATAATAATGGAAATATCGCAAGTACAAAAAACCTATTTACCCCATGGAGCAGCCATGCTCCAGTGATGTTTTCAGATCGACGAGCTATTTCAATGGTCAATACACCCTGGACAATTGTGGTTATAAAAAACAAATTTGTATAGTTTTCAAGATGTTGTGGATGCATCAAAATAAAACTAGCAAGAGATGTAATATATGCTATTTTGAGATTTGTCCTGCTTAAAAGAAAGATGAAGAGAATACCTCTGAAAAAGAACTCTTCGGAAAAAGCTTCAAAAAAGCTAATTGTTCCCTGAAATACATCAGCATCATAAGGAGTTCCATTGAAATATTTTATCACAAAGGTTACTCCAAGCATTATTGGCAAGAAGAGAGTGCATATCCCAAGGCTTTTTTTCAGTCCATCCTTTCTGATTCCATACTGACCCGGGTTGAATATGGATTTATCACCCTTAAATATAAGTAAAATTATGATTGGTAGGATAATAAATAGGATTAATTTTACTAGTATGTTTTGTGATGTGATAATCAGATTACTTAAAGGCCGATAAGGAATAACAATAAACGTCATTGTTAGTATTATTGCTACAATTTCAGCTAATGACTTTCTTTTATATTTAACACAATAAAAAAGTGGAAGAAGCATTGGTACAAGCATTGGCAATAAGAAAAAGTTAAAATTCATCTTCTAGCCGCCCTATAGTATGAAAACATCTACCTCATTAAAAAACCTACTTCTTCTTTTTTGACTTAACAATATCACCTACTGCCTTTCCACCTTGAAGATATGCCTCAGAAATATCTTTACTACGTTCTATTGCTTTTTCCATTTCTTTACTTTGTACCTTACTATCCTCCCCAGTTTTTTCCTTTTTAAAATATTTCCTTAAAGATTTAATGCGCATGTAATCTAAAAAATCAATAGAAATCATCAATATTTATAATTTTTTCATCCTGAAATATATGATCATTTTTTATAAAAATTTTGTACTATCAAAAGAAAAAAACTACCACACCTTATCAACGTCGATATCTACAGATTCTTTCTTTATTTTCTTTGTTTTTTTCTCACCATTGAGTTGATCAAGCAGTCCACGAAACTCACTTGTTCTCGCATCTATTCTCTGTCCGCAGCTTGCAACCGCAAGATCGCCTCTTGTTTTTTCAATAAGGCCGCGTATCATATCTTGTTTTCTCTTTATTGGAACCAAGGCAGATGGGTAATCAAAACTCATAATAGCGCCATAGATATCATCCATATATTTGAGATATTCACTTGCTTTTTCTGGCTCACCATCCAATATAAAATCAAGCGCACCTCTACGAAGTTCTCCAACGACATCACAAAGACCAAGCAGATAAGAACTATACGTGGTTTGTATGGAGTCAGGGTCGGGAAGATCCTCTCCATCCATAATATTATACAAACAATGGGCTTCGACAAATTCTTGAGCTGCATTTTCAACAAAACCAGCATGAAATAAATCAGGATGGGGTCTTGTCAAATCATATAATTCAGCTAGCTTTGCAGAAGACTGCTTAATAAGACCATCTGCATCCTTGATTTTATCATTATGAAGATTCTGAATGGCTTTTCTACATTGAATAATGATCTCTCTTGAAAATTTTAGTGCCGTCTCTCTGATTTGATCTTTTTCATTGATGTGTTTATCAATTTTATCGATGATTCCATCTAAATTATTCATTGCCATAGGAAAAACATTTCCAGTAATTATATTTTTCCTATAAATAGGCATTGAAACCACATTTTTATGAGAAAATATCCCACAAAACTAACTGATGACTACATAATATCTTTGTTAAATCAAACATAATTTTTAAAAAGTGTATTTTTTCATAAAGAAAGTAAAAAAAGGATGGAAATTATTCTCTTATTATCACAGATTACATCAAATGCTTATTCACACAAAAATCAGGTTCCTTACCATCAAGCACTTTCAAGATTTGTTCTGCACAAATAGTACCAGCTTTAATTTGTGCCTCATTTGTATTTGCACCAAGATGAGGTGTAAGAACTACATTATCGAGTGTTAGAAGCTTGTTGTCTTTTGCCGGTGGCTCTGTTTCAAAAACATCTACTGCAGCACCAGCAATTTTCCCTTCAGAAAGAATAGTATATAATGCATCCTCATCAACAGTACCGCCCCGTGAACAATTTATAAGATACGCATTGTTTTTCATAAGAGAAAGATTTTCTTTATTTAAGAGATGATGTGATTCTTTTGTATGTGGCATATGAAGAGAAACAAAATCAGACTCTTTCAAAAGATCATTTAAATTCATATGAGTTGCACCCATTTTCTTTGCTTTTTCATCAGTACAATGCGGAGAATACACAAGAACGTTCATGCCAAATCCTTTTGCAAGCTTTGCTGTATACTGTGCAATATTTCCAGAGCCAACAAGACCAAGAGTTTTACCCTGCAGCTCACTTCCTTTAAACTGTTTCTTTAACCATTCTCCTTTTTTCATCGAAGAATCAGACTTAGGAAGAAAACGAATCAATGATAGCATATGAGCAATAGCAAGCTCAGCAACACTTGCTGTAGATCCAGTCGGAGCATTCACCACAGGTATTTTATTTTCTGCCGCAGTTTTTATATCCACATTATCAACACCAACACCTGCTCTTCCAATAACCTTTAAATTTCCATTTGCTCCTGCTTTAACGATTTCTGCCACAGCTTTTGTCCGTCCTCGTACCATCAATGCATCATAGCCAGATATTTCTTTAATTAGTGTTTCTCCATCCATTTCATCAAAGGTAACATCACGACCTGCATTTTTTAAAAGTTCAATTGCTTCATTTGCCATTTTATCAGTGATGAGTATTTTCATAAATAAGCCTCAATGTGGGTATATAAAACCATATAAAAACATTTACGCTCCAATAAAGAAAGGAGACATAATAAATTATTAATAACTTCTAACTTCTTTCATTTATAATATGACAGATAAGGTCTATGAAACAATTATTATTGGGGCAGGAATTTCTGGACTTGCCTGTGCGAAAACTCTCCAACAAAACAATAAGGATTTTTTAATAATTAGCGAAAATATCGGCGGGAGAATTCTAACTTCAACAGATGGTAAAGTGAATTATGGTGCTTTTTTTGTCTGTTCAGATTACCATCATGTTTTAAAATATGTTACCTTAAAATCAAGAATCAAACTAAGAGAGTTCTGTTTTCATGAAGAAGATGCAGCCTACGTTCTTTTTGAACCAAGACTGATAAAATATTTCTTACAATTTGCAAAGGGAATAAAATTACTGTATAAATTTAGGAAACATATTCGAAAGTTTAGAAATGCAACAGAAATGATATCTCAAAAAAAAGCAATGGAGCAAGATCCGTTTTTATTTAAATTGTATATGGAAAATGCTGATGCTTTGGTAAGAAAACAAAAAATTCAAAGCGTAACTGAGGTGTATCTTTCAAAAGCCCTGCATTCAACAACGTTTTCAAGCATTTATGAAATGAATGCATTTAGCTTTCTTGAATTTCTTTTACCACTAATAACACCTATTTTCTCGTTCTCTTTTGATATGGAGGAGATGACAAAGACATACGAGGAGAAAAATTTGTGCAAACATGTTGACGATGTCCTCTATAAAGATGGTCAGTATAAAATTAAAACTAAAGATGAAACGTTTAACGCAGCAAATGTTGTTTTAGCAACAGATATTAATTGGTCGAAGAATTTTGCAGGTGTGAAGAAAACAAACAAACCAGTATGTACAAACATGCTTCATATACAAGGCATCCCTAAAAATATTATTGCAAAGAAAAAGTATCATTTTTTTTCTCCAAAAAATAAAGTGCAATCAATTGCATATTTACAAGATAATACATTTTTGTTTTATTATAAAAAGAAACCTTACTCATTAGAGACATATTTTGTAAATCCTAAAATAATCGATCATCACTATTGGGCTCCTGCAGGGACAATCAATGGCCATGAACTCATAGAAAGCAACAGGGGCAATAATTTATATCTAATCGGAGACTATAACGTGTGTGGTTTAGAAGATTCGTATATCACAGGCATCTATGCTGCTAATCAAATAATTAACAAACATTAACTTTTTGAAAAAAACCTGTTTCCTCTAAACTATCACACAGAAATACCTACATTATTGAATATATTGTAGCATAAACAATATCTAACAAAGCGAATAGAAACATTTATATGAAACAATTATATCGCAACTATAAAAATGAAGGTTAAAGGAGTATATAGGGGGAATTATACTCCTTTTCCTTTCTCCCTAAAAAAGGATTTACAAATGATGCTTTAAGGCATTACTCTACTTTGTTAGGAATATATCTTTCAATTCTTCGATGTTCGGGTTAACAATACCGTTTTTTTCAATTGGAAATAGCTCTTCCAATATTTTCATATCAGAGATATAACCTTTAGATAAATTGTTTAATATCTCACAATATTTTTTCACCTGTAAAACATTGCTTGCCCGAATTATGTGAATCCCGTCGAAATCCCCATGAACATATGAAACATTCTCAACTATTATTCCCATCTTTGCAATTTCTGGTTTTATCACTCTCTTAATTATTGAGTCTATATGTTCTTTTGAAAAGGGTTTATTTGTTCTTTTAATGAGAACAAAGTATTGTTGTAAACCGATTTTATTATCATCAACTACTGCATTATATCCCCAAATCGTTTTATTTTTCTCAAGACGTTTAATGACTCTCCAAACCTTTTGTCTGGAAAAACCACAGTTCTTTGCGATCGTGTCAATGCTTTCTTTTGAGTTTTTCTGAAGTTCACGGATTATCTTCTTTTCATCATCGGCGATTTGTTCCTTACTGGTTTTAGGCATGCTTTTTTCCCCCAAAATCTGTATTTCGTAATATTATATACCTTATAACCCTATCTTTTCTATCTGAACATGGGGTTTTCGTGCATATCAACCATTTTAAAGCATTACCCCTTCCAGATCAACAGGAGAAAAAAAGAGAAACAGAAAATTGTGTAAGTTTGGATTTTTTGTTTATCTTTATCTTCGGTAAGAAATAGCGACAACTGCCAGTAGTATTAACAGCATTCCCACAGATAATATGATTCCCCAAGTCAAATTTCCTATTGGAGCTGTCATCCACACTGCCTTCAATAATACCGTAATCCCAGTACCTAATATGATGAAACCTGCTATAGTTCTCGAAATAAACATTCCTTGTAGATACTCATAACTGTTATTCATTATCCCATCTCTCAATTTTAAAATATTATTGCATATTTAGTTCTGTTACCAATCATATTTAAATATATGTTGTCAAAACGTCAAAATGAGTTTATTCCATTATAAAACCTGTTTTATCGAAAATCTTTCCCAGGATATTCTGATTTGCCACCGAGTTCTTCTTCAATTCTTATGAGTTGGTTATATTTGGCATTTCTATCACTTCTCGCTGGAGCTCCTGTTTTTATCTGACCAGCACTTGTTCCAACAACAAGATCGGCAATAAAACTATCTTCTGTCTCTCCACTTCGATGACTAACAACCACAGTCCACCCCTCATCCTGTGCCATTTTTATTGCATCGAGTGTCTCAGTTACTGAACCTATCTGATTAAGTTTAATAAGAACAGAGTTTGCCGCTGCAAGCTCAATTCCTTTCTGTATTCTTTTTGTGTTGGTGACAAATAAATCATCACCAACAATTTGAATCTTATTTCCAAGTTTTTTTACCATCTCTACCCAGGAATCCCAGTCATCTTCTGCAAGGCCATCTTCAATACTAACTATCGGATATCTCTTACAAAGATCCACATAGAAATCAACCATTTCTCCTCCAGAGTATGATTTTTTTCCAATCTTATATGTTCCATCATAGAAAAACTCACTTGAAGCAGGATCAAGCGCAATTTTCATTTTATCTTTGTATCCAGCATTCTCCATTGCTTGAATCATCAAATCAAGGCGTTCGTTTACATCAATTATCTGAGCGGGAGCAAAACCGCCTTCATCACCAATAAGAGTACCTCCTGCTCCAAACTTTTTCTTAAGAAGTTTTGCAAGATGATGGTATGATTCGGAAATCATTTGAATACCCTCAGTGAAGCTTTTTGCTCCTGTTGGCATCAACATATGTTCCTGGATGGAGTTTTCTTGCCCTGCATGTTTACCACCATTGATAACGTTACACATGGGAACAGGTAGTTTATGCGGCATTATGCCAAAAAGCTCACCAATATACATATAGAGTGGGATATTTTTTGCAGCAGCTCCAGCTTTGGTAACAGCCATTGAGACTGGGAGAATTGCATTTGCACCGAAGTTATCTTTATTATCAGTACCATCTAACTTAAGCATAACATTATCAATTGCTTCTTGCTGCCGACAGTCAATTCCAACAATTTTAGGAGCAATCTTTTTATTTACATTTTCTACAGCTTTTAATGTTCCCTTCCCAAAATATCTTTTTTCATCCCCATCTCTTAACTCTAATGCCTCGTGTTGTCCAGCACTTGCTCCACTAGGAGTCATCGCTCGAAAAACTCCGTTTTCTGTCACTACATCTACTTCCACAGTAGGATTTCCTCTTGAATCCAGAACTTCTCGCGCTTTTATCTTGATGATTTTAGACATATTGCCTTCTCCACAAAACAGATATGATCTCTTATCATAAAACTGTTTTTACCAATACTACACCACCCATTTACTATTTTACTCCGTTAAATGTGATAGATGATAGCAAATTATTTTACATCAGTTTCTTTCATAGACAAGGACAAGACGGCGGCAGCTAAAACGAGAAGAAGCAATTCGTTTTGCCAACTTCAATTGGAACTGATGATCTTTGATGAGATTGTTTACCTCATCTATTGAAGTCGTATGAACAGGAAGATTCCTATAAAAGAGCGGTTGAATAACATGACGGTACCACAAGTTAAAAATATTTTTTTTATTCCGAATCTCGATGAGGAGATATTGATCTGTAACTCGTGCCAATTCTTTAATTGCATTCTGAAAATCATCACGATAGATATGATGCAATACATCAAGACAAATGGTTACATCAAAAGTCTTGTCGTCAAAGGGGATATTCAATAAATCCGATTGGATAAACGATATTTTTTTGTTATGTTTTATCTTTTTGATAGGGTCGGTAATGGTTTCTCTTAAAAAATCGGTGCCGACAATTTGCTTCAATTGTGGAAACCTTTGTGACAATTCAAGTGTGAAACTTCCTGCCCCACATCCTGCATCTAATGCTTTTGTCAATTCAGAATGATTTCCAATGAATCCTTCTAAAATCGACATGGTTAAATCAAATATCTTCTGTTGCTTAGGAATATTTCTTGTAGTTTGACGGTATCCAGTTGTAGTGCATTCATCTTCTCTGAAATATTTTTTAACTGAATCATAATGCAAATTTCTGTTCTTATCCCGTGAAGAAGTTTGAAAAATTTTCACAATAGTACATATCATTATCTTTCTTTATATTTTGTTTTACATCTCGTTTCAACAACTAATGAATGCAAGCAGACGCTCCTATAGAAACACTTAAGAAGACAAAACAGTTGTTCTCATACGGAGGCGAAAATATGGATATAAACATGATAAGTATAGCAATAATTATCGTAATATTTTTTCTAATGCTGTTGTCTTCATCAATAAAGATAATGGCAGAATACCAAAGAATCGTTATATTTCGATTAGGAAGACTCCTTGGAATAAAAGGGCCGGGTCTTGTCTTCGTAGTCCCGCTAATTGATAGAGTAATAAAACTTGATTTGAGAACACGTGTAATAGATGTACCGAAACAAAGAGTTATCACCAAAGATAATGTCACCGTTGATGTTGACGCAGTTGTCTACTATAGAATAACAGACCCTGAGAAAGCAATTGTTGAAGTACAACGATATGAAGTTGCGACAAGCCTACTAGCACAGACTACTCTTAGAGATATCTTAGGGACACAAAGCCTCGACGAGCTCTTATCCAAAAGAGAGGACCTCAATAAGAGCCTGCAAACAATCATAGATCAAGGAACAGATCCATGGGGTATCAAAGTATCTGCAGTAACAATTAGAGATGTGTCCCTTCCTGATGAAATGATGAGAGCCATTGCAAAACAAGCAGAAGCAGAACGAGAGAAACGTGCAAGAATAATTATTGCAGAGGGAGAGTTTCAAGCATCTAAGAAAATGACAGATGCAGCGAAACTCTATGAAAAAACACCAACTGCACTACGACTCCGTGAGCTGCAGACACTAACAGAAATTGCAAGAGAAAAAAACCTCATCATCGTTCCAGCTGGAGAGATGGGGACCGTGGCAGGCATTGCAAAAGCAGTAAATACGAAAGTAGAAAAATGAAATTAAAATTTTCTCTTCTTTTTTTATTTTTTATTCTTTTGTTATCATTTAGTGTATGTGCTCAAAACACGTCAGTTCTTCTTGTTGAAATAACGGATACCATTGATCAATCCACCGTTGAAACACTTTCTGAAAGTATGAGAGAAGCAGAAAGAAGAAACGTACAAGCAATCATCCTCCTTCTCGATACTCCAGGAGGTGGGCTCGCACAGACATTTGAAATCGCAGACATGATTCATGACAGTGAAATCCCTATCGTTGGATATGTGTATCCAAGTGGGTCACCAGCGTGGTCAGCAGGCACATTTATTTTGATGAGTACACACATCGCAGCAATGGCAGATCACACCATTATCGGCTCTTGCCAGCCAGTACAGGTAGGTATAGATGGGACAAAGTTGATTAATGATTCAAAAACAATCAATGCTCTTGTTGAATGGCTTTCAGAGCGAGCAAACATGTACGGGCGGAACGAGACACTTGCAAAAGAATTCATCACTAAAAATCGTAATGTAAATGCAACAGAAGCAAAAAATTTAGGGGCAGTCGAATTTGTTTCACCATCAATTGATCAACTACTCATTGATCTTGATGGCACAAACATAACCATATCTTCTGTAAATATAACACTAGATACAAAAAATGCCGAACAAATACGTTATTCCCCCTCGTTTAAAATACAGATTCTCAAACTCATTTCAAACCCAATACTAACCTCACTTCTCTTAATGATTGGTATCTTTGCCTTAATTTTTGGTATCTCATCACCTGGATACGGAGCAGAAGTATTTGGCGTGATTGCAATTCTTCTTTCACTTATTGGTTCAGGATTTGCTCTTTCGACATTAAGCATAATCTTTATAATAATCGGATGCCTACTACTTATTATAGAAATATTTGTCACACCTGGCTTTGGCGTCATTGGCATAGGTGGAATCATCTGTCTGATGATAGGATCGATATTTCTCATACCAAGCTACCCATCAAGGGAATGGCTGATATCAAGTGATTATATGATAGATGCATTAATAGTTTCATTAGTAGTAATCGCACTCATTGCAGTATTTTTTGTATTTCTCCTGTATAAAATAATTGAAATAAGAAATAAGAAGACAGTAGTTGGTATATTTATTGGAGAAAAAGCAAAAACAATTGATAGGATAACACCTGATACTCCTGGATACGTTCGATTTAAAGGTGAATACTGGCAGGCACGATCTGACAGCATAATTGAGCCAAATACTAAAGTAATTATCGTCGGTAAAGATGAATCAATTCTTATTGTAAAACCAAAAGATATGATAAGCAAACATTAATCAACCACCTCTTTCTACATGGTCTGATTTTGATGAATAACAGGATACAATGTCAGTTTCTTGGCGGATGCAGTGAAGTAGGTAGCCTTGCGATGGTACTCGAAGTTGACGGACTTCGGCTTCTTTTTGAATATGGTATGACTCCCAGTAAGCCACCGAAATATCCTCTTCCACCACCTCTGGTTGATTTGACGCTTCTTACTCATTCACATCTTGATCATTCTGGGATGATCCCTTGGCTTTGTGCTCATTCGGATCATAGGATTCTTACAACAAAATTAACAAGTGAAGTAAGTGGTTTGTTGCATAAAGATTCTGTAAAAATAGCAAAATCAGAAGGATACGCCGCCCCGTATACTAATCATGATATACGGGAGGCAGATCATAGCTATATCCACGTAGAGCCATTACAAAAGAGAAATATTGGAGATGACTGTGAAATTAGGTTTCACTCTGCAGGCCATATCCCCGGATCACTTATGTTTGAACTTATTTTAGAACGAAAGATTTTGTTTACTGGCGATATCAATGTTATTGATACAAAACTTGTGAAGGCAGTAAAACCTGTTTCATGTGATGTTTTATTTTTAGAGACTACCTATGCTGGACGAGAACATCCCAAGAGAGAAGAGTTGGAGAAACAGTTTTTAGATAAAATTGATGATGTTGTAAAGAGAGGCGGTGTCGCAGTAATACCTGCGTTTGCGGTTTCAAGATCTCAGGAGCTTGCTATTGTTTTGAAAAACGCTGGATATAACGTCTGGTTTGATGGGATGGGGAGAAAGGTTTCTAAGATTTTTTTGAAATATCCAAAGCATCTTCGATCTGCTGATGATCTTAAAAAGGCATTGAATAAGATAAATTTTGTTCACTCAGATCAAGGAAGAAGACTTGCTCTAAAATCTGAAGTTATCATAACATCAAGTGGCATGATGGACGGTGGACCTGTACTTCACTATATGAATTCGTTAAAAAATGATCCGAAAAGTGCGGTTCTTCTCACAGGATATCAAGTAGAAGGAACTAATAGCAGGCTTCTTATCGAGAAAGGTAAACTTAACTTCTATGGTGTCACCGAAGATGTTGCATGTGAAGTTGAATATTTTGATTTCTCTGCTCATGCAGGACATAGTGAACTTATCAAGTTTGCAAAAGATTGCCATCCTGAAAAAATCGTGCTTTTCCATGGTGATAACAGAGAAGTGCTTGTAGAGCCGTTAAAGGATGTTGCAGAGATATATCTGCCAGATACAAAAGAGATAGTGAATTTATAACGTACTATTTTATTATACATTTTATTTATGGTTTAAGTTAATGCTGAAATAGTATTCATTTGCAGTAGAGAAGGGGAAATTTCAATGGATGAAATGACTCAGAGACAAAAATATGATTTGAAACGAAGAATTGAGGAGCTTAAGTCATGTAAAGGAAAACATACTGAGCTTATTTCTTTGTATGTTCCTGCATCTAAAAAAATCTTTGACGTCGTCTCATATCTTAAGAATGAGTTGTCACAGTCTCAAAATATTAAATCAAAGACGACAAAGAAAAACGTGCTTTCTGCAATAGAATCTATTTTGAGTCGGCTGAAGCGATTTAAAAATCCTCCTGAAAACGGTGTTATCTTTTTTGTTGGTCATAAAAGCGTTGGTGCTGATCAGACAGAGATGGTAGCATTTGTTGTTGAGCCGCCTCTTCCAATTGTAACATTTCTGTATCGTTGTGATTCATTATTTTATGTTGAACCGCTTCAGCAGATGTTTACCGAGAAAGACATTTTTGGGCTCTTTTTGATTGATCGTAGGGAATGTACTATTGGTATGCTCCGAGGAAGCAGAGTGGAGTTGCTGAAGTATATGACCTCGCAAGTTCCTGGTAAACATGGACGAGGTGGGCAATCTCAGAGGAGGTTTGAGCGTCTTACAGAAATTGCTGCTCATGAATGGTTTGTGAAATGTGGTGAAAAAGCTAGTAAAATTTTTTTAGGAGAGGAAAAATTAAAAGGGATTCTTGTGGGTGGATCAGGTCCTACAAAACAGTATTTTGTTGATGAAATTTATCTCCATTATGAAATTCAAAATAAAATCATTGATACGTTTGATACAGGGTATACTGATGAGTTTGGGTTAAAAGAGCTTGTTGCCGTTGCTTCAGAAACCATGACTGATCTGAAGATTTCTCAGGATAAAAAAGTGATGAAGCGGTTTTTAAAGGAAATTACGAAAACTGAAAGAAGCCTAGCAGTTTATGGTGAAAAACAGGTGAGAAAGGCACTGGAGATGGGGATTGTTGATACGTTGCTTCTTTCAGAGGATTTAAGGAAATATCGGATTACTCTCTCATGTCAATCGTGTAAATACACTGAGGAGAAAACCGTTGATGAAGATGTGTTTAATGATTTTTCGCCTCCAAATTGCCCGAAGTGTGATACTTCGACTTCTATGGAGGTGACAGAGAAAATCGATCTTGTTGATGAGCTTTCAGATCTGGCTGAAAAAACTGGTGCTAAGGTTGAACTTATCTCTAAAAATAGTGAAGAAGGCGATTCATTGTATAGTGCTTTTAGTGGTCTTGCGGGTATTCTTCGTTATGCAGTTGATTTATAATAATTTTTTATAAAAAAAGTTTTAATGGTTATGATAAGAGACAATTTTAATAAATTATTTTTTTATATAATGATATAGAAACCGATGATTATATATATTACACAATATATTATTCATATTGGTAGTATACTATGTCATCACGTGAAGACTTTGATTCATTTATTCCAGCGAGTAAAACGATACCAGAACTTACAATTAAAGCTGTATTAGTAGGTGCAATCCTAGCAGTCATACTTGGAGCAGCAAATGCATATCTCGGGCTCTATGCAGGAATGACCGTATCTGCAGTAATTCCTGGAGCTGTTATGGCATTTGCTTTTCTCAAACCATTTAAAGGAACAATTCTCGAAGTTAATATCGGTATGATGGGTGCTGCAGCAGGAGAAGCCCTTGCGGCAGGAATTATATTTACCATACCTGCCCTTGTTCTTCTCGGGACATGGACTGAAATTCACTACATTGAAACAACACTTGTCGCCCTACTTGGAGGAATGCTCGGTGTATTCTGGATGATACCGCTCAGAAGAGCACTTATCATCAAAACAGATCTTCCGTTTCCTGAAGGAGTCGCTGTTGCCGCAGTACTCACAACAACAGTTGGTGACGGAAGTGCAAAGGATGATGGCGGCAGTGCAAGTGCCATCTGGCTTATCGTAGGAGTTCTCGCAGCAGGTCTTTTTAAATTTGGACAAGTGGCAATACAAGCATTTAATGGTGCCGTTCATGGCATTATAAATATTGGCAAATTTGATATAGGGACTGGAGAAAAATCAGGAATATTCTATGGTGGAGTTGCAACATCACCAGCACTTCTTGGTGTCGGATGGATTATCGGCCCAAAAATTTCATCGTTTGTATTTGTCGGTGGACTCATCGGCTGGGTAATACTTGCACCACTCATTGCACTAGCAACAGGTCTACCAATGCCCGTTGAAGCAAATGAAATAGCAGATGCTCTTGCGTTTGGAAATGGCAATTTTGATTTAGGTAGTCAAATATGGGGATTCTTCCAAATTTGGGGCAACTACATCCGATACATCGGCGTTGGCGCCATGGTCGTTGGAGGACTCTGGACCATATGGCTGCTCAGAAACAACCTTGTTGTTGGAATAAAAGAAGCAATCGAAGGAATAAAAGGCGGCCAAATCGAAGGGAAGAAAAGAACCGATGAAGATCTCAACTTTAAATTCGTATTCTTAATGATCGGTGCACTCACAATACCGATCTTCATTCTTTATGCATATATATCAGATATGTGGGCAGTTTCTGCAATAATGGCAGTCTTTGCAATACTCTTTGCCTTTGTCGCAAGCGCAATTGCAGGATATATGGCAGGGCTGCTTGGGTCATCAAATAACCCAATATCCGGAGTGACCGTCTCAGTTCTTCTCATCACCTCATTAATACTTCTTGGCTTTGGACTTTCAGGAAACGTAGGTGCATATGGTATTGCGATTCTTATTGCAGCAGTTATTTGTTGCGCTGCGGCAATATCAGGAGACGTTCTGCAATCAATGACATGTGGTCAAATGATAGGAGCAACTCCTAAAAATCAGCAAATTGCAGAAATTATAGGAGTGCTTGCAGCTGCACCAATCCTCGCACTTGTCGTCCAAGCACTGGACAAAGCATATACAATAGGAAGCACGAATCTTCCGGCACCACAAGCATTTCTTATGGCAGGAATTGTAAAAGGAGTTCTTGGAGGAGAAATGGTGTGGCCGTTTGTTGTTGCAGGAATGGTACTTGCCTTTGTTCTCATACTTATTGATCTTCCCGTCCTACCAGTTGCCATTGGAATTTATCTTCCATTTACGTTAGTTGTTCCAATATTTGGTGGCGGTATCATACGATCCGTTACCAACAAGGTTATTGAAAAGAAATATGGATCAGATGAAGAAGAGGATGTCAGTGATTGGGAACTAGCGATAAAACAAACTGATGTGAAACCAAAAGAAAAGATTATAAGATCAGGACTTCTTCTCACTGCTGGGCTTATCGCTGGAGAAGCACTGATGGGAGTTATTGTTGCATTCCTCATCATCGGAGGTATAGATCTAGCAATATTTGACTACCCGCCAGTACTACCAGGAATGATCATATTCCTCTTTATCGCACTGCTCCTAGCATATATCCCACTGAGGGAAATATTTGCAAAAGAATAAAGAGAAACCTCGTCTGCCAACCGTTGAAGAAATGCTCAGGTATCAACCAAAACGAGCAGATTTTCAATGGGAGACAAACAAGGAAGGACTCGTACAGATAAAGGTTCCGAAGTTCAAAAGGAACCTTGGGATTTCTTTTTGTAAACTAATTAAAAAGGAAAACGTATTTATCGCTAACATGGACAAACTTGGTTCTAT
>SDBT01010251.1_pt1 | contig 15151 bp, 15 predicted proteins | sample 2277101 | NCBI WGS metagenome assembly SDBT01 (sample SAMN10404973, study PRJNA504765) | marine sediment metagenome | isolation source: marine sediment core GS10_PC15, 103 cmbsf | place: Arctic Ocean: Southern Knipovich Ridge | collected 2010 | reverse complement strand
CGTGGTGGGGGGGCTGGAGGAGGCTGCTCTTCTGGTCGGGCATGATCGGTACGCCGCGGCGGTGGTGCGGGTGTGGTCGTCGAGGCAGGACGGTCATAACGGCCGAGACGGTCTGGAGACACTGCGACTGCTGGGGCGCCATCTGCCGGATTGCCAGCCGGTAGTGCTGTTGGAGCCCAAGGCGGATTTGGAGCAGTGTCGGCGGGCGGTGCTGCTGGGGGCGTGCAGTTTTCTGGAGGCTGGGGCGGGTGAGGTACCCGAGGCCTTGGTGGAGCGTCTGGACCAGGCGATCGGTCGGTACGACGTGGTTCGCAGCGAGTCGCACTGGTTGAGCGACCGGAGCATTTTCGAGGAGACGGGTTTTGCCGGTCAAAGCCGCCTGATGGCGGAGGTGCTGCTGCGGGCGCGGCGGGTGGCGATGATATCGGATGCGCCGGTCCTGATTGAGGGCGAGTCGGGGACGGGCAAGCAGTTGCTGGCTGAGGCCATCCACCGCATGGACCCGAAGCGGAGGAGCGGACCGTTCCTGGTGGTCAACTGCGCGGCCATCACCGGCACCTTGGCCGAGAGCGCGTTGTTCGGGCACCGGCGAGGCGCTTTTACCGGGGCGACGGAGGAGCGGGCGGGGTATTTCCGCGCGGCAAACGGGGGGACGGTGTTGCTGGATGAGGTGGGCGAGCTTGACAGGCCGCTGCAGCCGAAGCTGTTGCGAGTGTTGCAGGATGGTCGAGTGCTGCCGGTGGGCGCCGATCGCGAGGAGTCGGTGGACGTACGGGTGATAACGTCCAGCAATCGATCTTTGGTGGTGTTGGTGGCGCAGGACAAGTTCCGTCTGGATCTGTACCAGCGGTTGAATGTGGTGTATCTGGAGTTGCCGCCGCTGCGACGGCGCCCTGAGGACATTCCGCTGCTGTTCAACTATTTCGTCGCCAAGTACGGGCATTATTATCAAGGCGAGATCAGCGGGATCGACCCTCGGGTATATGAGGTGCTGGGCGAGAGCGTTGGGGCGGGCAACGTGCGGGAGCTGGAGAACATCACTCGCCGGGTGCTGGCGTTCAAGAGGAGCGGCGAGCGGATCGAGCTGCGCGATTTGCCGGAGGCGGTGCTGAGGGCTCAGACATCGCCGGAGCCGGAGGCGGTGACGATCCAGGTGGTGGACGCGGTGCGCCAGGCGCTGGGCAGCGGGCGGGCGAGTCTGGGCAAGCTGTTGGACGAATGCGAGCGGGTGATTCTGACCGAGGCGCTGCACGAGCAGCGCGGAGGCAAGTCGGCTGCGGCCAGGCGGCTGGGGATTACACGTCGGACGCTGTATAACAAGCTTCGTAAGCACAATCTGGAATAGACCAGGCGGCAAGCGGTCAGGGCGGTGCGGGCGGCGGTGAGCGGTCGGAGTGTGGGCCGGCTGTAGCGGCGCGGTCGGAAGGCGGGATTGCCGCGGCGTGTGGTTTGGGTAAGATATATGTTGCGGAAGAGGGGTGGGTGGACGAGCCACTCCAGGCGATTGTTGGTCGGCATAGCGGGGCCTACGTTGCATGGTCGAGGAGCTTTAGAGCTATTATGTCTCGTCGCGGTTTTACGCTGATCGAGCTGCTGGTGGTGGTGGCGATCATATCGTTGCTGATCGCTATCGTGCTTCCGACGTACAAGAACGCCCGGGCCCAGGCGTGGGAGGTGCGCTGCCGCAGCAACCTGCATCAAATCCACGTGGCGTTGGAGGTTTTTGCCAACGAGCACAACGAGCTGTACCCGGTCTCGCCGACCGAGATGAACCCCCACCTCGAGCTGCTTGATGCGCTGCAAGCCGAAGAGACCGGACTGATGAACGCTATGTATTGCCCTCGGGTGGACCAGATGGAGGCGGTTGCCCAGGACACCATGAGCTATCCGCCCAAGGGCGAGAGCACCTCGATTATTGACACGCCGGAGAATCGCGAGGCGGGCAATATCGGCTACCTGTACTGGAGCTTTAAGGATCGTAGCACGTGGCGGAGCACGAACCATAGGAAATGGGACGAGCCGATGGATTCGTTCCGGCCTCGCAAGCTGCGGCAGAGCGGCGATCCGATTCCGTTGCAGCCGAGTGATCTGGAGACTCCTTGCGCACTCCAGAAAGATCGGCCTGGTGATTACTGGGTGCTGAGCGATGTTTTTCGCAAGAAGGCTCCGTTTCCGCACACGCGCAAGCACAAGAGCGGGCTGAACGTTCTTTATATGGGTGGTCACGTCAGGTGGATGTACGGGCAGCCTCGGGCGAATTTTAAGTAGTTATGCGTCGTTGTTGATCGCGAATGGGGCGGTGTCTACCTGTTCGCTTTGGAAGCGGACATGGCACGCATCGAGTCCATCGAGTCAGGTGTTCGGCACGGGTGCCCCATCCTTTTGCGGAGCTGCAAGCGGAGCAATAGGGTGGGGTATTAACCGGCCATGGCGTATAATGACGACATGTCTGGTTAGTCGGGTCGGTAGGATGGGACAAATGGCGGTTCCTGTTAGAGATTCGGGCGGGGATGGACAATACCCCACCCTTCGCGTTGCGAAGGATGGGGCACCCGCGCGGAGACGAGCAGAAATGAGTAGTGACCCCTTTTCCTTTCCAGAAATGAGTAGTGACCCCTTTTCCTTTCCCCCTTTTCCTTTCCCCTTTTCCTTTCCCCCCCTTTTCCTTTCCTGCCGAGCAAGAATCAATTGGACACGGTGTCTACATGTCCGCTTTGGAAGCGGACATGCCACCCGGCGACTCTTGAAGTATCATAAACTGGTCGTATAATCATCAGCGTGGTGCTTCAGGAGTGTCGGTGAGAAGAGTTTGCAGTAGGTAGTTCTGGAAAGGAATGTGATGCGCCCTGAGAAGGAGTCCGAGTTGTCTAGACGGATAGAATCGCCAGGGAGCGGAGATAGACCCCCAAACTACTGGCTGAATGTGGCTTTGGCATTTGGCACGGTGATCCTTGTGGGAGTCGTCGTGTTCCGCTGGTGTGTTCCCAGAGAGCAACGTTTCGGGACAGCGGTTGTTGTTGTCGTGGGTTTTCTGGGCATCTTGGCCACCAAGGGTTGGCGGAATGCCCCCAGGTGGCTGAGGCGAGGCCCTTCCAAGGAGCAGGGAACTCGCGAACCGGGCAATATCAGACCTCGGACTGCGTACCTCTTGCGCCAGATAGGTGTTGCCATGCTGCGCCAGATCGGCGTCAGCGTGGCCGTGTTCGTTGTCGTAATGGTCCTGGCCGCGGGGGCGATCCTGTGCTACGTATGGTTCTTGCGTGGTTCCTCGCCTTAGCTGGTGGCGGGATGGCGGATCCGACCCAGTACCACAGCGGGCCAACCGATGTGCGCCGCTCAACTCCTGATCATCGAGACTTCCATCGTTTGTAAGTTCAGGACCCTATGGAGACCACGATTATCAGAAGCACCCCCCCGTGGATGGCAGCGCCTGTCAAGTTTAGGGCCAAGTCCCTATGATCAGGCCAGTAGAAGAAGTATCCCTTACCAAAAGAGCAAGAGCCTACTCCGGAACCGACCACCGTCCAGCACAGTATACGGAAGACGTCAAGCGATCTGGTCATCTTCCTGGACAGATAGGCCCATAGGGCCGCCAACCCCAGAGCTATCAGCCCACCACAAATGACTAGTCCCACCACCTCGGCAACCGGTCCAGCGATCAAGTGGAACATTATCTGCAGATAGAAAATTACAATGCCCAGCGGGACTGCTGTCCAGATCACCCACAGGAGGACACGCTCCTGACGTGGCCGCGACGAACTGTCATCACGCCCTTGCCTCTGACGGAAGCGGGCTTCGCAGCTTTCAGTCTTGTCCGCACTGTCTCCAGGGGTTCCTTGCATACCTAGGTTCCTCCACGCCCTGCGAAGCAGGCCACCCGTCGAGTCAGGTCTTCGGCGGTTGGGGCTCGGGGGGTGGTAGGGGGCTGGTGAAGTTCTTGCGGGTGCAGATCTGCTGGAGCATTTCGTCGAACAGGTCTATCTTGTAGCTGTCGAGGCGGAACTTTCGGCCGTCGGTCAGGAGCAGATCGACCCAGCCGCGATCGCTGTATCGGTCGGCCTTGAGCTGGCGGATGTGGTCCCAGGGGATTTGGCGTGAGCCGGTGGTCAGGCCGTCGTCGTCCAGCACGAAGCGCTGCCGGGTGACCCGCAGGAGGTTCAGAGCGGCTACCCCGGTCAGGCAGCCGACGGCGACGGCGAGTATCCTCTGGAGCATGATGCTGGAGTCGCTATGGGGCACCGTCTTATAGCCGGCGTCGATTTTGGCTTGGTTCTGGGCGGGATACTTGAGCCAGCCGTCGTAGGCGAACCAGCCGCCCATGCCCGCACAGACGACTGTGGCGACGATGATCCGGGTACGCCTCTGGCTGGTGGTGCCGCATTCGATTTTCATAACCATGTTCCTCTTTGGCCGGGTTGGTTGAAACGGCCGTGTAAAGGGCGGATAATATGGTAGAGTAACCTAGCGTTCAACAGGCTGGACTGTAAAGAGGCAGGTGCTATGAGTCATTCGTTTGATCCCATGTGCGATGACTTCTTCGTGTCGGTCCGACTGTTCCTGAAATTGGACCTGTCGATGAACCGGGAGACGGTTCTGCACTTTTTCGACCGCATTCGCCGCGAACACCCGATTCTGACGCGTTTGCGGCGGCGGTCGGACGGGAATCTGCTGCTGGAGGAGAATGCCGAACCGGGCGATTCGCGGCGGTGGCTTCGGCTGGAGACGGGGTGCCTGCGTTTCGGGCACTTCAACCCGGACGATCTGCAGGATGTGAGGCGTTTCGGGCACCTGGTGCTGGAGCAGGCGCCTTATCATCTGACGCTGGGCGAGCTGGACTACGACCATCTGGAGGTGTCGTTCGGGTTCGACCTGGATTATGAGGGCAACCACGACCAACTGGTGGCTGAGACGCTCTTTGCGGACCATCCGCTGTCGAGCTTTCTGATGGGCGACGAGGCCCGTAACGTGATAGACGTTCAGCCTTTCTGGGGCATTTGCCTGACCGATGCGTGCGATACGCAGGCATACATCGAGCTGAAGTCGCGTACCAGCACGTATGAGGTTCGCACCGGTCAATATGAGGTTCAGCCGCTTAGTGTGTATCTGACGACGCGGCGGTATTGGGGTTTTTCGCCGGCGGGCAGCGTGGAAGAGGTTTTCGAGGATCTGTTCGACCGGGCTGAGGAACTGGCCGCCAGCAAGGCTGTCCCGCTGGTGGTGGCGCCGCTGGCCCACGCCATCGGCAGCCGGAGCTGAACCGGGCGCGGTCGGGCGGCCTGGCAAGCGAGTGGGGCAAGGCTGTCGAACATTCCAGGGCAGTCAAGAGCTTTTGCGTATCAGCTAACGCCTACCCGCTGGGGGAGCTGGAAAAGGGGGTAACCCGCCGCTGCCAGGTCTGATAATGCGTTGGGATGCAAGCTTGTCAGGCCATGGCGATTAGCCGATAGAACTTTGACCGGTTCGGCGGCGGTTGATAGGTCGGTGCCAGGCTCGTAAAGTATGTGTAAAGGCCGCTGGGGGTGCCGATAATGCTAAGACGGCAGAGGAGGATGGGCGTGGCTTACAGGCTGGCTTCGATCAAGGTGGCAGCAGCTTTGCTGGTGGTTTGCTGCGTGACCGCCCAGGCGCGGGCTTCGTTCTTCCAAGATGTGGTCCGCGGTCTTCAGTTCGGCGGGTTTACGGTGCAGGGCCAGAAGAACATTCTTACCGACGGGGCGGAGGTCAGCATCAGCCAGACCTTTTTCGGCCAGCCCATCGACTTCGGGGTAACGGAGCTGTCTCTGTCGGGGACGCTCAGATCGCAAGTGATCTGGGGCCGTAAGCCAATCCCTACGTTTAAGTTCTTTATGGACACGGGCAATGCCCCGCTGAGTTACATGCTCAGACGCAACACGGGCATGGAAGACTTCGTGGCTCAGGGGGACATACGTATAAACGCCCTGACCGAGGTGAACGGCTTGGGCTTTTATGACCTGATTGTCAACATCACGAACAACGGCGAGTTTACGACCGAGGGGCTCTTCGGCGAAGGTGGCGGGACGTTGGAGTTCGACCTGGGGCCCATAAACGTCAGCGGGCACATTTTTGCCGACCTGCTGGGTTCGCTGTTGGCGCCGGTATTCGAGGCACAAGGCGTCGACAACCCGTTCCGCGAGTTCTCTTTGCGGGCCACGAGGGAGAAAAGCGGTATCGACGCGGCCGAAATCGAGCAGATCGAGCAGAAGCTGGCAGACGGCGAGCAGATCAGCAGCGAAGAGGCATCGCTGTTGGTGACGGACGATCTGATACGCAATATTCTAGGTCAGGGGGGGGCGCTGGAAAGCCTGCTGAGCGGACCGGCCGGCAGTTTGATGGGCGAAGACGGCGGGGCTGCAATTCTTGGCGAGCCGGTGCCCGAGCCGACGGTGCTGATGCTGCTGGGTGCGGGCCTGTGCTGCGCCCTGCGCAGACGTTGTTAGCGTCTGGGCAGCCAACCCGACGAATCCAATCCACGCGTTAACAGAATTCTGCACCCGGCGCACCCATGGTGCGCTGCTAGGTGATATCATGTCGGTGTGATCTGTGCAGGCGTTGAGGTTCTGTCTGACTGACTTGTTGGGAGCCCAGAGCCATGAGCGGACCGGAGCGAATTGTTGACCTTCGCAGCGATACCATAACCAGACCCACGCCCGAGATGAGGCGGGCCATGGCCGAGGCTGAGGTGGGTGACGACGTTTTCGGCGAGGACCCGACGGTCAATGCCCTTCAGGAGCGTGTTGCTGAGCTGCTGGGTAAGGAGTCGGCCATATTCGTGCCGTCGGGCAGCATGGCTAACCAGACCGCCATCCGCGCCCACACCAGTGGGGGCGATGAGATCATATGCGAGGCCAGCAGTCACAGTTACCTGTACGAAGGCGGTGCGCCGGCCGCCTTGAGCGGGTGCAGTTTTGCCCTGATTCCCGGTCGGCGCGGGATTTTCGCGGCCGAGCAGGTGAAGGAGGCGATACGTCCGGCCAATCATCATTTTGCCGCCAGTCGTCTGGTGTTGATCGAGAACACGCACAACCGCGGCGGCGGATCGATCTGGCCCATCGAGGCGATAGCGGATATCCGCAAAGTGGTTGACCAGGCCGAGCTGGTTATGCACCTGGACGGGGCCAGATTGCTGAACGCTTGCGTGGCCACGGGGCATGAGCCCGCCGACTACGCGAGGTATTTTGACTCGTGTGCCATGTGCTTTTCGAAGGGTCTGGGGGCTCCGGTGGGCTCGGTTGTGGTCGGCAGCCGACAGTTTATCGACCGCGTTCATCGTTTCCGCAAGATGTTCGGGGGCGGCATGAGACAGGTGGGCATTCTGGCTGCGGCTGCCCTGTACGCCCTGGATCATCACGTCGATCGTCTAGCCGACGACCATGCCAACGCCCGCCGGCTGGCTGAGGCCATCGCCGAGGTGCCCGGGATGATCATCGAGCCGGCCGGGGTGGAGACGAACATAGTGATTTTCGACCTTGAGGAGCGGCTGGGCTTGGCGGCTGAGTTCGTCGAGGCCATGGGTGAGCGTGGGGTGCGGATGCTGGCGATCGGTCCGCGGCGGGTGCGAGCGGTGACCAGTCTGGAGGTCGATTCGGCGGGTATCGACCTGGCCGTTGAGGTGTTCCGACAGGCTGGGCGATGAAGCTGCCGCGTCCATTGCACCGGTGGCGGGTCTCGCCGGTCAAGGCCGTCGCAATCCAGCGTGACCTGGCGGAGCGTGTGCGATTGGAGCGGCTGGGGGGGCGGATAAACCTGGTAGCAGGGGTCGATGCGTCGGTCTCGCCGGACGGTGCATACCTGATTGGCGGTGTCGTAGTGTGGGATTTGCGGGAGGGCAGCGCCGTCGAGCAGCGCCTGTCGAGGCGTCGGGCCACCTTTCCCTACGTTCCGGGTCTGCTATCTTTTCGCGAGGTGCCGGTGGTACTGGCTGCGGTAAGAAAGCTGTCGGTGGTGCCCGAGGTGTTCCTGTTCGACGGGCAGGGCGTGGCGCATCCGCGGCGGTTCGGTCTGGCGAGTCACGCGGGGGTTCTAATGGACGCGCCGACCGTCGGCTGCGCCAAGAGCCGTCTGTTCGGTCGGCACGACGAGCCGGCGGTGGGTCGCGGCAGTCGGCGCCCGCTGATTGCCCCTGACGACGGGCAGGTTATCGGCGCGGTCCTGCGGACGCGCGAGGCGGTCAAACCGGTCTACGTGTCGGTCGGGCACCGGGTGCGGCTGGACGACGCGGTGAAGCTGGTGCTGCGCTGTCACAGCGGTTATCGTTTGCCCGAGCCGCTGCGCCTGGCGCATCAGTTGGTGACGGGGGCGCGACATTATTTGTAAGGATTATAACCCCTGGGATGGTTCGGCAGGGCGGTGGTGAACCCTTCGACGTTCAAGTCGCTACGTGGGACGACGACAATGTGATATGGACTGGTGAGGTGTGGCGGTCCGGGCCGGCGGGCCGGTGGCGGCGGGCTTACTCGTACATCGGTGAGGATGCGATTGCCCCGGCGCCAGACGCGAGTAATGCGGATGGCATAGCCGTCGCTGGGCACGATACCCAGTGCAGCAATCAAGACCATCTGTTTGTCGAAATCTACGGGGACGTCTGCCAGCGGTACCTGGGCCAGGGTGGCCGGGTCGCGAGCGACCAGGCGCACCGGGACTTTCAAGCAGCCGTAGCTGCCGACCTGCTGCCAGAGTATGGGCAGTTCTTGGGGAGGGGGCGATTGTGGCTGGTTGGCAGGCGGCTGGGGTGCGCTACAACCGACCATCAGCAGACCGACGAAGAGATAATGACATTTGTGGCGAAGCGCTCGGTTCATGATCGGCGGATGATACCATAACGGGCGTTGGTTGGCGCCGACGGTTTTCGGGCGGTTGGCAATGGGCAAGCGGTCCGGCCTTGCGGCTATGCACCCGCGTTCTATAATGCACGATCGAGCGTGGTAGATCGCGTGTGCAGCCGGGATAGTATTAGGGGTACGGTGCAGTGGTGCCCATAGGTCGGTTACCTGTGCTGGCGGTGGTGATGCTGGTGGGCGTTGCTGCGATGGCGGGTTGCCAGCTTGGTCGTGCGAAACAGGGCGTGAGCTTATCCTCGCCGGATCCGAACGATCGGGCCAAGGCGGTCATTATTGTGGGCCAGAGCGGCGACGCCTCAGCGGTTGCGCTGCTGGTCGATCGGCTGGAGGACGAGGACGAAGCGGTCAGGTTTTATGCCATTCAGGCGTTGGTTAAGATTGTCGGGACTGATCGAGGATATCGTTATTATAAACCGTTCTGGCAGCGAGCGCGAGCGGTCAGACGGTGGCGAAGCTTTTTGGAGGCCCGCGCGGACCGGGCGGCAAGCGCGGGGGCAATGAGTAGTGCCGAACATGAAGGAATCGTGGCAGAATAGGCCGCCGGGCGCGGTGGACTTGGCGATCCCCAGTTCGCCCAAGAGCCTGGTAGTGGTTCGCGGCGCCGTCGAGCGAATGGCTAAGCTCGAGGGTTTCGACGAGGACCGCGCCGGCCGGATCGTGCTGGCTATTGACGAGGCACTGGCGAATGTCATTAAGCACGGTTACGGCGGGGCATCGGATGAGACCATACACGTGCGTCTGGAACCGGTAACCGGCGCCGATGGGCGACGCGGTTTGGCGGTTATCGTGCGAGATTACGGCAAGGCCGTCGACCCGGACAGCATCCGGCCTCGAGATCTGGATGAGATCAGGCCTGGTGGTCTGGGCGTGCACATTATCCGCAGCGTAATGGACGAGGCTGAGTATAGTTGTCCGGCGGACGGCGGAATGCAGTTGCGCATGGTGAAGTATATCGACGATGCGCCTGCTGCGGGCAAGCCGACCTGCCGGCAGTGACGAATGGACGAACCATGAGCGAGTCGACTCCCCCGGCAGTCAAGGAAATCCGACACGACGGCGACACCGTCATCGCCATTCTGACCGGCGAGATAGACATGCACCGGGCGCCACAGGTGACCAGTGCCGTCGAGCCGCTGCTGGAGTCGCGTCCGCAGCGGGTCATTATCGATCTGTCCGAGGTGACCTATATGGACTCGTCGGGCGTGGGGACGCTGGTGCATCTGTTTCGTCAGGTCAACGCGAATAAAGGCAAGCTGGTGCTGGTGGGTCCTAACCAGCGAGTTCGCAGCATATTCGAGATCACCCGACTAGACAAGTTCTTTATTATTTGCCAGGACCAGCAAGAGGCCCTGCAACAATGAGCGAGTCTGAACCGTCCGCTCAGCTTGAGTCGACCTCGCGAGCAGTCAGGCTTATCGAGGGCGTTGGCAGGTCTGCTCGCGGGCGGTTGGCCTCGTCGCGACAGACGGTTATCTTTGTGGGCGGCATGGCGGGGCTGTTGGGGCAGGTTCTGCGGTGGATCTGGCGGGGGCTGTTCGTGCCCGGCGTAAAGCTGCGTCGCCAGGCAGTGGTGGCCCAGATGGTCCGGGTGGGGGTTCGCAGCATTCCCATCATCGTGCTGGTAGAGGTTTTCATCGGGATCATCCTGGCGTTGCAGTTGGCTCCGACGCTGATCAGCTACGGCCAGCTCGAGCGGGTTGCCGACGTGGTGGCGATCGCCATATTTCGCGAGCTAGGTCCTCTGATTGCTGCCATCGTTTTGAGCGGTTTTGCCGGTGCTTCGATCGCCGCGGAGCTGGGCACCATGGTCGAGGGCGAGGAGATAAAGGCTCTGAAGGCCCACGCCCTTAACCCGATACCGTTCCTGGTAGTGCCGCGTGTGGTGGCGACGGTGATAATGCTGACCGGTCTGGCCGTCATCGCCGATCTGGTGGGGGTGTTCGGCGGTTTTTTGACGGGGGTCTTCGTGCTCGATCTGGACCCGCGCGTCTATATCGACTATACGCAGGCGGCCTTGAAGAACAGGGACTTCCTGACCGGACTGGTAAAGGCTGGGGTATTCGGTATGCTCATATCGCTTATAGCCTGTCGTGAAGGCCTGACGGTCAGCGGTGGGGCCGAGGGCGTCGGACGCGCCACCACTCAGACGGTGGTCAAGTCCCTGGTGGCCCTGATCGGCACGGACTGTTTGTTTACCGCAGCGTTCTATGTGTTCGGTTGGTAGGATATCTAAGGATGAACCATACCACCGATACCGCCGGCGAGCAGCCTGAAGTGGTCATATCGGTGCATGAGCTGCTCAAGCAGTTCGCCGCCCCGGACGGGAGCATGGTGACGGTGCTGGACGGGATCAGCTTCGACGTGTATCGGGGCGAGACCATCGTACTGATGGGCGGGTCGGGATGTGGGAAGAGCACGCTGCTTAACTGTCTGATCGGCGAGTACACGCCTGAGGGCGGCCGGATTTTCTACAAGACTCGCGATATGGCTGCGGCGGCCGACATCGTGCCCATGGATGAGAATGAGCTTAACGAGATCCGTAAGAGGTTCGGTATATTGTTCCAGAGCGGGGCCTTGTTTAATTCGATGACGTTGGCCGAGAACATTGCCTTGCCTCTTAAGGAGCACTCGGACATTGATCCGTCGATAATCGACATCGTCGTGACCCTCAAGCTGGAGCAGGTGAGGATGCTGGAGCATCGCGACAAGCTGCCCGCGCAGCTTTCCGGCGGGCAGAAGAAGCGAGGCGGCCTGGCCCGCGCCACCGCCCTGGACCCCGAGATACTCTTCTACGACGAGCCGTCGGCCGGTCTGGACCCGGTGACCTCGGCCACCATTGACGATCTTATTATGGACTTGTCCAAAAAGCTGAACGTTACCAGTGTCGTCGTCACCCACGATATGGACTCGGCCTTCAGAATCGCCGATCGCATGGTGATGCTGCACCAGGGGCGGGTCCTTAAGATCGGTCGGCGGGCGGAGTTTGAAGTCCTCCGCGAGGCTTCGATAGACCAGCTTTCGTCCGAGCCGGACAAGCTGATGAACCAGTTCCTAAACGGTTTGACCCAAGGCCCGCTTACCGGGGCCGAGGGACTTAGCGAGTTCGAAAGGCTTATTGTCGCAGGTTAGATTACCATGCCCGCACGACAGGCAGACGAGTTCAAACTAGGTTTGACCGTACTGATCATTATCGCGTTGTTCTTCGGGACCATCGTTTTTATTGGTGGCGCCGGCGCTTGGGGTCGAAAGACGCAGACCATCCAAGTGCGTTTCGACCACGAATTCGGTCTGCCGGTGCTGAAGACCGGCGGCGAGGTTCGCTGCGGCGGACAGCAAGTGGGCAGCATTCAAAAAGTAGAGCTGCAAGAGCTGCCTGCTTCGCCTGGGGCCGGCGAGCCTACGACAGCTCCGGTGCTGGCAGAGAGCCAGCCGCGCCTGGTGGTGGTGGTAACCATCGAGGTCGATACGACTGTGGGCCTGCGCCAGGATTGCGAGATCGTTGCTGAGGGGCCCACTCTGGGCGGTTCCGGTTGGCTGATCATTCGTGATCGCGGCACCAGTGCGGTAGCGGCCAGCGGGGACAAGCCGATCACTGGTCAGGCGCCGGGCGGCTTTGCTGCCATCGCCGACAACCTGGCCGAGATGGGCGCCAATCTCTCAGCCGAGCTGGACCCCAAGAACCCCGACGGCCTGCTGGCTACCGTCAAGATTCAGCTCGACGCCGCATTGGCCACTAGCCTGCTGGGCAAGATCCACCGGTCGCTGGACGACATAAACGTCATGACTGCCGCCGTTGAGGAGCAGCTCGACGTGCACGAGCGGCAGGCCCTGCTGGCGAAGCTCAACAGCAGCATGGACGACTTTAACCTCATCACCGGCGAGCTGCGCCGACAGATGGACCCCAAGGCGGATCGCGCGGTCCTGAGCAAGGTCCACGGGGCTTTGGATGCCTTAGGCGGCGCCCTGGACCAGGCGGTGGGTATGCTGGAGGAAAACCGCGAGCCTATCCACGAGACTATTGCTCACATCCGCAGCACGGCCCAGAAGCTGGACGAGCGAATAGCCGAAGCGATTGCCAACCAGCTAGACGTGCGCAACCACGCGTCGCTGATGGCTAAGATACACCTGGACGTGGACCGCATCGGCCAGTCACTTGCGGATATCAATCAGATCACGGCTGATACCCGCCAGATAATCACTCTGAACAAGCCAGCCATCGAGCGGACGCTGGCCAATATCAAGCAGACCAGCGACCATCTTAAAGCCGCCAGCAAGGATCTTCGGCGCAATCCGTGGCGGCTGCTATATCAGCCCAGCGAGAAGGAAACGCGGGAGCTGAACATTTTTGACGCGGCCCGGGCCTACGCCGACGCCGCCACCCAACTGGACGACGCCAGCAGCCGCCTCGAAGCCCTGGCCAAGGCAAGCCAAACCGGCATCGCGCCGGACGACCCTGACCTGCTGGCCGTTCGCCGGCAGTTGAAGGAGTCGTTCGAGAAATTCTCGCAGGTCGAATCGGCCCTCTGGAGCATCCTGAAGCTTCGCTAACGGCAAACAGAACGGTCTGGTTTGCAGCGCGGGCATCCCTTGGCGTGCCCTTGGCCGGACGGGGGCGCGCCACGGGCGGCGTTGCTGGTGGATGCCTTTCCTGTGCCCCCCTTGTCCGTCCTGGGCGCTCGGTTACAATATGGGGTCGGCTACCCAGCGCTGCTGCGGCGTGGGGTGGGCATGCTAAGACCGAAGGCGGGTACCGCCCACGCGGCCCGTAGGGCGGCTTCTACCGGCCGAATAGATCATAAGCGTCCGCCGAGCGGACCAATACACAATCAGCGTTGGAGCACCAGAAATGGCTACTTACAGCACCGAAGACATCCGTAACATTGCCCTGATAGGTCACGGCGGCGCCGGCAAGACCACCTTGGCAGAGGCGATACTGCTGGCCACCGGTACTACCAGCCGCTTGGGCAACGTGAACGACGGCAGCAGCCACCTGGACTTTACGGAGGAGGAAAAGGATCGCGGCTGCTCGATCGACAGCGCCGTCTGCTACGTCCAGCAGGAGGGCAAGCAACTCAACCTGATCGACACTCCGGGGGCTCCGGATTTTGTCGGTCCGGCCATCGTGTCATTGGCGGCCATCGAGACAGGCGTCTGCGTCATTTCGGCTGCGGCGGGCATCGAAGTTAACACTCGGCGGATGATGGACCGGGCCAAGGACTTTGGTCTGGCGCGGATCATCGTGATCAACAAGATCGACACCGAGAACGTCAACCTGGCAGAGCTGCTGGCGGCTATCCAGGAGACCTTCGGCCGGCAGTGCCGTCCGGTTAACCTGCCCACCGACGGTGGCAAGGGCGTGGTCGATTGCTTGGTGGGCACCTCGGGCTCGTCGGACCTGGGCGAGGTGGGCGAGGCCCGCACGGCCCTGGTCGAGACCGTGGCTGAGTCTGACGAGCAGCTCATGGAGAAATACTTCGACGCCGGCGACCTGGAGGTGGCTGAAGTGCTGGCCGCCATGCCGGCGGCGCTGGCGGACGGTTCGCTGGTGCCGGTGTTGTTTACCGCCGCCACCGAGCCGGTCGGCGTAAAGGAGTTGCTGAGCTTCCTGGTGGCGGCTGCCCCGTCACCCACGCAGGGTAAGCAGCGCGTTCTGGTCGATGGCGAGACCGAAAAGCCGATCGAGCCCGACGCTGATAAGCCCTTTGTGGGGCAGGTGTTCAAGGTCACTACCGATCCTAAGAGCAACATCAAGTTTTCGTTGGTGCGGGTGCACGCGGGGCGACTGCGCAGCGACACGGGCATGCAGGTTAACGAGGACCGCAAGGCCCAGCGCCCGGGGGCGTTGAGCAAGATGCTGGGCGGCGAGCATGAGGACGTCGACGAAGCGCAGGCCGGCGATATCGTGGCGGTGGCCAAGCTGGATTTGTCCATCGGCGACGTTTTGCACACCGGCAGGCCTGGCAAGATCGAGGTGCCGGTGGTGCCCGCACCGATGTTCGCCCTGGCGATCGAGCCCAAGAGCCGCAGCGACGGCGAGAAGGTTTCGGGCGCCCTGGCCAAGTTCAACGAGGAGGACCCGTGCTTCGTGGCTGAGCGCGACCCAGCGACCCACGAGCTGCTGATTCGCGGCGTGGGCGATCTGCATCTGCGAACCGTGCTGAGCCGTATGAAGCGGCACTTCAAACTGGAGGTGAACACCAAGCCGCCCAAGATTCCCTATCGGGAGACCATTACGGCCGTTGCCCGCGAGGTGGAATATGCCCATAAAAAGCAGACCGGCGGGGCCGGGCAGT